>OFHA01000002.1_pt1 | contig 306188 bp, 247 predicted proteins | sample 1521891 | NCBI WGS metagenome assembly OFHA01 (sample SAMEA3504089, study PRJEB24116) | mouse gut metagenome | biome: mouse gut; feature: mouse-associated habitat; material: faeces | place: Denmark | collected 2011
GGCGAACCCTGCCCCTACAACTGACGATGGGATAGCCCGGTTTAGTTTTGACACACTACCATGCTGCAAAAAAGACCTTGATGTTTTCCAAAAAGACCTTGGTGTTTAAAAAAAACCTCAAAGTCTTTTTTAAAAAGCTCGTTGTGTTTTCAGAAAAGCTCGGCATCTTTTTAATAAAGCTCGGTATGTTTTTCATGTAGGGGCAGATTGCATCATCCCCTCATTAAGCCGGTCATCCTTCTTTTCCGTTCATCCTTACATTTTAATTAAAACACTCACATAATCAATCGGTTAAGAATGACAGCACATTCCCTCATCCTCCCTTCAGCCGCGCTTTCCGAGTCCCTTCACAATCTGCCTTCAGCAATTCCCTTGTGTACTTTCTACACCTCTTTTCAGCCTGCCGTTTTCTGTAGGGGCAGACCCATGTGTCTGCCCGAGAACAGTTCACTTTAAGTTATTGGGGTCATTGGGCGGACACATGGGTCCGCCCCTACCGTAAAGTATTATCGAAAAAGTTCAAAAGCCGGAAGGAGTTTTACAAATGAAAGGAGGCTGAAAGGGCAGTGATGGGATATCCCTTCACTACCGGAACACCCATCAGCAGAGCGTTTCAATGGCTAATGAAAGGAGAAAGGGAGAAACGACGCAATCATCAGTAAATATCGGAATTCGAGATGGGAATCCGTACTTTATCATTTTGGTTCTGAAGGAACAAAGTACTACCGAAAAAGCTGATACTTTTATCTCTGATTTACAATAAGTTACATTTTTCAATGTAGCAATTGTATACTTTAGAATAGTGCAAAAAGTCATCTGTGTACCAAAAGTATCCCCAACATCGTTACACCTCTAAATATTTTGTTTATATTTGCTTCAAACTTCAAAACAATATGAAGATTATGAGAAACACCATCTTGATATTGTGTATACTTGCATTGTCAGGTTGCACAAACCAGTCGAAAAAACAAAGTGATGAAAGTGAAGAGACAGCATTTGTCTTGGATTCCACTATCAGAATCGGCGATGCCATTGAAAAGGCACTTCCATCCATGAAATTATCCGAAGTGGTGGACAGTATCGTATATGTGCCTTTGGAAACAAAAGTATATTTGACCAACGGATTATTACAGTATGTAAAGCCGTATTGGTGTGCCTTTCCCGGACGCTTATTCGATGCTAAAGGAAAATATGTCAAACAAATAGGAAAACTGGGAGGCGGACCGGGAGAAGATACCAGTCCATGGGGCTATATGGTTACCTATGACGAAAAGCGTGGCTTATTCTATACACAGGGAAACAAAATCATACAATATGACAGGAATGGCAAGTTTACAGGAGTAGAAAAGACGATACAATATACAAGCGGAGGCATGATTAGTGGCGGTTCCTTGACGGGTCTGGCAGGTATGGTTACAGCCGACAGCCTATATATGCTTGTCAATTATCCCGATTCTGTATATTGGATGAATACGAATCTCGACATTGTGTATAGCGAACGTATTCCGCTAGACAGCAGTCTGCATCAGCCGGCCAATGTTTATGCTCAAGGTATCCAATATGAGTTTTCAGACTACGACGGACATACCTTATTCTATAATTTCTTCACCGATTGCATGTACACAGTAACTGATAATGGGCTAAAAGTGAGATGGAAATTTGATATGAAAGATTTAGGGCCGGATAAACGTGCTTTCCTCAATGACTATATAACATATATTACAGGAATGGTGAAGATATCACGCCAGGCAAAGGGGGATGAAAAGACTAAAAAACTTCTTGCTGAGAATAGCGAATATGCCAAACTGGTAGACAATAAGAAAAGAATACTCAGCGCATACGAATCCGAACGCTATGTAGTGATGCAATGGATGAACATTATTGCCTATGAAGGTATACGCGGATATTCCCCACGTTTATTAGCCTTCCTTGATAAGACCAACGGAAATACTTTTGCCATATCAGAACATCTGACTGATGACATTGATGGTGGAAAACCTTTTGAGTTAAGACTGGGAGTACACAATGGTGCCATGGTCAGCTGGATATGGCCTTATGAACTGAAAGAGTATATCGCCCAACAGAAAGAAAAGGGAGAATGGGTAAGCGAGAAACTAGTAGCGTTTGCCGACGGATTGAAAGAAGACGACAACCCTGTATTAATCATGGCATATTTAAAAAAGAAATAATAAAAACACACATCATTGATTTAAATGAAATGGAATATTTTGAAGAAGGCACAAAACCTCCTTTTCTTGATTTGACAACACGAAAAGAATATCCCCACTACCTCCGGTTGAATGCCATGAACTGCGGTCTCTACCTGCCTGTGGGTGATAGCCAAAGTTTTCCTGCTTCTTCCTTGTGGCTCTACGATATTTTTGATACCTTGCCACTGTTTTTCAATTAGGTTAGTTGGATTATAGCTCATAACTTATTTAATCAAAAGACCTTTAAGTTACGAAATTACAATTAATCTACTGATTGACAAATGGATATCGATTATTTAATCAAAACAGTTTCTTATTAAATCTATGAAGAAAAACCGGATTGCTATTGCAGCATTTGCTTTGTTACTGACCTCGTGTGAAACCCAATTGGTAGAAAAGGTAGACCTTATTCCGCTGGCGGAAAATGTAGAAATTCATAAAGGCGCTTTTCCATTAAGTAATTTACAAAGCATACAAGTACCCGATGAGTGGAAACTCACCGCAAACAATTTTGTGAAAGACTTGCAAAAGACAGCCTCGTTAACCGTATCGTTAACTGATTCGGAGGGCACTTTGGCTATCGTTAAAAACGAGTCACTTTCTGCCGAAGCCTATCTGCTGAATATAGAGAAAAACCGGATTAAAATAGAAGCCGGCGATACACAGGGCGTCAATCATGGTTTGGCCAGTTTACTCCAACTGATTATGACTGCAAAAGATGCTCAATTACCGGTACTCACCATACACGACAAGCCTGTATTCGGTTATAGAGGATTGATGCTGGATTGTGCCCGTCACTTCTGGACGGTAGATGAATTGAAGGAAACACTTGACCACATGGCCTTTTTCAAACTCAACACCCTTCACATGCATCTCACTGATAATCAAGCCTGGCGATTATCTATGAATAAATATCCCAATTTAGTAAAAGAAGGTACCTATTATTATGATTTTCCCGAATTGTCCGGAAAATATTATAGCAAAGAGGACTTGAAGGAAATCGTAGCATACGCCGGAACACGGGGAATTGAGATTATTCCGGAAGTAGATTTGCCCGGTCATAGCATTGCATTGCTTGCCGCATTGCCTGAACTATCTTGCCGGGGAGGAAAATTCGAAGCCACTCCTGAGGAACGTGACTGGAACAAACGCAAACGTGGCAATGAAAATATGATTTGTATCGGCAATCCTCAGTCATTCGATTTTGCAGAAGATGTAATAGATGCACTTATCGAAATTTTCCCTTCGCAATATATACATTTCGGAGGTGATGAAGTTCCTACTGATATTTGGGAAAAATGTCCAAAATGTATGGCACTTTACAAACGCGAAGGAATGAAATCTCCGGGGGAAATTCAGGATTACTTCACTCGTAAAATGAGTGAATTGATTCGTTCTAAGGGTAAAATAATGATAGGCTGGGGGGAAATAAATGACAGACATGCAGCCAGTCCGAATGATGTATTGACTATTTGGAGGGATAATGGCGTGGAAAAACAGAAGGCTGCCTTGGAACATGGCATATCTGTTATCATGTGTCCGCAGCACGGTTGTTATTTCGACTGGGGGTATGCTGGGAACTCTACCCGTAAAGTATATGAGTGGAATCCCGTATCAGAAGGAGTCACTTCTGAACAACAAGCGTTGATAAAAGGAGGACAGGCTGCTTTGTGGACTGAACGCATCACTACTATGGACCGTGTGGAATGGATGCTTTATCCTCGCATCTGTGCCTTGTCGGAGGTGCTATGGAGTGAGCCTTCTGCCAGAAATTGGGATGATTTTTATCAACGTATTACCACGTTTTATCCTGTTATGAAGAAACTGGATATCAATTATTATGAAGATGATGCCATGAATGAAAAGGAGTTTGTTCCGTCAAACGAAAAGCCTGCTTTGGTTCGTAATGCACATATTGACACCAATATTCCGGGAAATCCTCCTTACCATGCAGAATATGCTTTTGATGGCAAATCGAATACTTTCTTCTGGGGTGGAACTTCTGTGGGGCCGGAGCATTATTTTACAATCGTTTTAGGTGAACCGATGAAAGTAAATGAAGTGAAAGTCATAACAGGAGATTCCAAAGATTATATCACCATGGCCGATCTTTTGATTAGTGAAGATGGTAAGAACTTTGTGAAAGTAGGTGAATTTGATGAACTGGGGCAAGCATCGACTACACTGGATGCTGCTAAAACAATAAAAGCAGTCAAGATTCAAATAACCGGCCAACATACTTGCTGGCCAATCATCAAAGAGATTATTTTAAAATAAAAGTGCTGCTACTGCTATCACCCATCCTTTCAAAACCACCGATAAACCGGACGTTTTGTGGGATGGTGACAGCACAAACCACATCCGAAATGTGCTATTTGTATATCAAAAAGATGCAAGGTATCTTAGATAAATCCGGCAATTTTCCCTGCCACTCTTTTACCGTCTTGGTCTTGATATATTCTCCTTCACAAGTGATATTGGCAGCAATGCACAACTTGGTTTGAGGACGACAGTTTTTCAGAATGTCTTCCGCCATCTTATTGTTTCGGTAAGGAGTTTCGATAAAGAGCTGCGTTTGGTCTTCTGAGTAAACGCGCTGTTCCAATACCTTAATCCGCTTGGCTCTTTCGCCCGGCTCAATGGGAAGGTAACCGTGGAAAGCAAAACTCTGACCGTTAAAGCCCGAACCCATGACAGACATAATAATGGAAGAAGGCCCTACTAACGGAACCACTTTCAGGTTCTTACGCTGGGCAATGGCTACTACATCGGCTCCCGGATCGGCAACAGCAGGACAGCCGGCTTCGGAAATTACTCCCATAGACTCACCCGACATTAACGGTTTCAGATAGCCGGAAATGTCTTCGGGAGAAGTGTGCTTGTTTAATGGATAGAATGTAAGTGAATCAATATCAATGCTACGCTCCACTTTCTTCAAAAAACGACGGGCAGAACGCACATCCTCGACTATAAAATGCTTGATGCCAAGGATAATTTCCTTGTTATATACCGGTAATACGTTCTCGACGGGAGTGTCGCCCAAAGTGACGGGCAACAGATATAATGCTGTTTCCATAATTCAGTTCTTTCAGAATAATCAGGGCTTGAAATCAACTTCACTCAATATACGGCGATAGTCGGTATCGTTCAATAAATCATTTATGGTTACGTCGTCATGAGTCTTCATATATTCGTCTATCAGCAATATGCCCATCCACACACCGATACTTGCCGGGGTTCGCTCACCACCTGTCATAATCGGTATAAAAGGGTCTTTACGAATATAGCTGCGCACAATCAACGGATCGGTAGCATCCAGATGTCCGTTGTCCAGCATACCTTTCCATAAGGCTGCTTTGTTCTTCCTGCACCATTCCGCCTCTTTCTCGTCATATCCCATCTCTTTCTCAAATGATTCATAACCTAATATGCGAGCTACTACCCAATTGATTTTTCCCCTATGCAGAATCATATCGAGCAAGGTACGTCCGGGACCCCAAGGCATGGGATATTCGCTCAATAAATAAAAGGTGAAACAATCTGGAACAATGCGGTCGGGCTCCATGCTGCGGCATTGGTAATCGTAGTAAAAACGTTTATAGAGGGGATAATCGGCCCCCATATATTTATCTATGCTGAACCCTACGATGCTGTCTCCTACCACTACCGACTGATTGAGGGCGGAAAGTTGGGCATAGAAATGAGGAACGGGCAAAGAGGGAACTTCTTTCTTCAACTGCTTGAAGCCTTTGGTGAGTTTCTTCTCTATCCAACCCATATCCTTGAATTTTTCTTCGGCATCCTGTATCAATACCAATAAGGTGGTATCGGCATAATACTCCATCAGACGGTCGTTTATCTTATTGTCGTCCACTTCACCGATGGCCAGCACATCTTCTATCAGAAGTTTGGTGGCTTGCGGAAAATCAGTATTCATCTTTTGCAGTGCCGAAAGGTTGTTCATGGTCACATACTCGAACAACAAACGGTCATAACGGGCTACTTTTATATCCAAATCGGCAGTATTGCCACTCTTTCCTCCGTTCCAATGACAAGAAGAAAGAGCAACAAGGCCTACCAATATGAATATAATTTTGCGTATCATCTGTGATTATCCGTAAATGATATTTCCGTTTTCGTCTTTATATTCGTCCAATCCCTTTTCGTAAGTCGCCATGGCGCGAAGACTCATACCTACGCTGGAGAAACCACCGTCGTGGAAAAGGTTCTGCATGGTCACTTTGCGGGTGAGGTCGGAGAACATTACTATGCAGTAATCTGCGCACTCGTCGGCAGAAGCATTGCCCAGCGGAGACATACGGTTGGCAAAATCGAACAGTTTGTCCATGCCTTTTACGCCCGAACCGGCAGTGGTCATGGTCGGTGACTGGGAAATAGTGTTTACACGCACGTGATGTTCACGTCCGTAGATATATCCGAAGCTGCGTGCAATAGACTCCAATAATGCCTTTGCATCAGCCATATCATTGTATCCGTAGAATGTACGCTGTGCGGCTACATAGCTCAAAGCCAAAATAGAACCGTATTCTGCAATGGCGTCCAGTTTCTTGGCAGCCTGAATCATTTTGTGGAACGATACGGCAGAGATGTCTAAAGTCTTGCCCAACATATCATAATCGAGGTCATCGTAAGTACGTTTTTTACGAACATTGGGAGACATACCGATAGAGTGCAAAACAAAATCTATCTTGCCACCCAGTACTTCCATTGAACGCTTGAATACATTTTCCAAATCTTCTACACTCGTAGCATCAGCAGGAATCACTTCGCAATGCAACTTGTCCGCCAAAGCCGAAACTTCACCCATACGGACTGCCACCGGAGTATTGGATAATGTAATGACAGCACCTTCCTCAACAGCTTTTTCTGCCACTTTCCATGCAATGGACTGTTCATTTAATGCACCAAAAATAATACCTCTTTTTCCTTTCAACAAATTGTAACTCATACCTATATTAGTGTTAAATTAGTTTGCAAAGATACAAACAATAAATGAATTATGCCTCATTTTTGCACACAAATGCAAAAAGAATGCAGTTTTAGAACAGTTTTTCCACTTCAAAAGTTTTAAAATATCAATAAATCCCACTATTCTGTCAAATTATACACACCCGGGAGAATCACATCCGCTATATTTGCTTCCGAATTAAGAGGTTTTTTCATAATATTTATTTAAGGTTAGGATTAGGTTAGATGAAACATTATCGCTCTTCTCGCAGACAGCCCGTGAGGGTGGTTTACGAGAGGGGGTGATAAGCCTTCTTAAGACAAGACACGAGGATTACGATTATTAATCTTAAACATACAATATAATACTCATGATTACATTATCAAGAAAAATGCTGCTCATCATTGCTGCATGTCTGCTGCCATTCTTTGCAGGATGCAACAGCTGCCCAAGTACAGACAGCCCGGAAGAAATAATTTCTCCGGATGTGTATGCCGGCCTTCCTTTTCGGATGGACAAAGTGGAACAACCGCAGTTTCCCGACTATTCGGTCAATATCATCGACTTCGGCGCGGTGCCCGATGGAGTGACGCTAAATACCCAAGCTATCAACAATGCTATAAAGGATGTTAATAAAAGGGGAGGCGGAAAAGTCGTGATTCCGGCGGGACTTTGGTTGTCAGGGCCTATCGAATTATTGAGTAATGTCAACTTATATACCGAGAAGAATGCGTTGGTGCTGTTTACCGATGACCATTCGCAATTCCCCATCATCGACACGTCGTTTGAAGGATTGGAAACACGCCGTTGCCAATCGCCTATTTCGGCTCGCAATGCCGAAAATATCGCCATTACCGGTCATGGAACATTCGACGGTAACGGAGACACATGGCGTCCCGTGAAAATGGACAAGCTGACCGAAAGCCAATGGAAGAAAAAAGTGGCATCGGGCGGCATTGTGGATGAAGACACTAAAGTATGGTATCCCAGTGAAGGTTCGAGAAAAGGGGCTATGGCTTGTGTCAACTTCAATGTGCCCAAAGGTATTGAGACGGATGAAGAATGGGAAAGCATCCGTGACTGGTTGCGCCCGGTATTGCTGAACTTTGTGAAATGTAACAAGGTGCTGCTGGAGGGTGCTACATTCAAGAACTCTCCTAGTTGGTGTCTGCATCCGTTGTCATGCGAGAATATTACAATTAACAAAGTTACCGTTTCCAATCCTTGGTATTCACAAAATGGGGATGCCCTCGACCTGGAATCTTGCAACAAGGCATTGATTATCAACAATTCTTTTGATGCGGGCGATGACGGTATCTGCATCAAGTCGGGCAAGGACGAAGACGGGCGCCGGCGCGGAGAGCCTTGCCGGAACGTGATTGTGATGAACAACACGGTGCTGCACGGACACGGCGGTTTTGTGGTAGGCAGCGAAATGTCGGGGGGAGTAAAGAATATCTTTGTCGATAATTGCACGTTTCTGGGTACGGATGTCGGACTGCGTTTTAAGAGCACGCGCGGACGCGGAGGTGTGGTGGAAAACATCTATATCAGTAATATCAATATGATTAACATTCCTAATGAAGCGTTGATTTTCAACCTGTTCTATGGCGGAAAAGGACGTGGAGAAGACCCGAATGAAGATGATAAAAAGGACGTGGAGGATATTCTTCCTGCAGTAACGGAAGAGACGCCGGTGTTCCGCAATATCTTTATCAAAGACATTACTTGCAAGGGAGTTGGAAGAGCCGCATTCTTCAACGGTTTGCCGGAGATGAGAATAAAGAACATAAATATGGAGAACATCACTGTATCCAATGCCAAAGAAGGCATCGTTTTGAAAGAAGCAGATGGGGTAAGCATGAAGAATATCAAGATAGAATTATTGAAAGATGGTTCTACACTGAAAATGCAGCAAGTTTCCAATGTAACAATTGACGGACAGACTCATGCTGAAGTTGGAGCCGGTGGGAAAGAACTCAATTTCTAATAATTTTCCCGATAATGGGGGTTATGACATCAGTCGAATGCAATATTATCTTTGTTACGAATTTAATACATATAATAATGAAAAGACACTCAATGATTGCCCTCGCATTGCTGGCAGGATGCTGTACCGGTTCTTTTGCGCAGCAGGCAGAAAAGATGCTGACAGTAGAAGTCAGTAACGAATGGACCAAGAATAAGACTGATGAACCTATTGTTATAGACCTAAACAGTCTAAAGACCGGCTTCAACGTAAAATCGGCCACTGTATGGGAAGGTAACAGAGAAATTCCATCTCAATTGGACGACCTGAATCGGGATGCCCGTGCCGACGAGCTGGCTTTCCTTGCCGATGTGCCGGCCAAAAGCAGCAAGAACTTCCGCATCGTCCTTTCTTCCGAAAAGAGCGACAAAACTTATCCTGCCCGCACCTATGCCCAAATGAAAGCTTACGGACATAATAACAAGTATGCCAACATTACCGGATTTTCAGCTGCCGGAACGGAAAACGTATATAGCTTTGTCTATCATCACGGGCCTGCCATAGAAAGTGAACTGGTGGCTTACCGTATCTATTTCAACGAAAAACAAACAGTTGACCCTTATAGTAAGGTAAACAAACGCCTGGAAATAAAGGAAACCTGCTTTTATCCCACGAAAGAGCAACGTGCAAACGGCTATGGCGACGATGCCTTGCGGGTGTACAACAGCGGTGGAGTAGGTGCTTTGAAAGGCTGGAACGGTAAAGAAGCGACCCACATAAAACCGGTAGTAAACCGCACGGAGCGGATATTGGCATCCGGTCCGGTACGCGCCATTGCAGAAGTGGAAGTCATAGGCTGGGAATATCAAGGAAATGATTTGAATATGACCAACCGGTATACCATTTACGGTGGGCATCGTGATATACGCATCGATGTCATGTTCGACCGTCCTTTGAAAGAAGAAGTTTTCGCTGCAGGCGTACAGATTTTGAAAAAAGGAGAGCACATGAGTGACCACCAAGGGTTGCTGGGCAGTTGGGGTACGGACTGGCCCGTAAGTGATACCTTGGGCTATGCAAAGGAGACCACAGGTATGGGAACTTTCATCCCTAAATACAGAACACAGGAAGTAGAAGATGCGTCCAATTATCTATATATCCTGCAAGCTCCGGGAAAACAACATTTCCATTACTACTCCACTTTTACTTCAAAGAAGGAGAGTTTCGGATTCAAAGACATGAAAGCATGGTTCGAGTACCTTCCCGAATGGAAAAAGGAATTGGAACATCCGTGCAAAATCACAGTTAAATAAAAGCAGTACTATGAAACGACTCATCGCTATCTGTCTGCTAGAAGCATGCTTCTTATCGGCTTCTGCACAGAATTACGTATCTCAAGTATGGATAGCCGACCAAGGTAACGGAACTTATAAAAACCCAATTCTCTACGCCGATTATTCCGACCCCGACATTTGCCGCGTAGGAGAAGACTATTACCTGACTTCGTCCAGTTTCAACTGTCTGCCGGGATTACAAATATTGCATTCCAAAGACCTTGTCAACTGGAGCATCATCGGTGCAGCAGTGCCCTATGCACTTCCCCCCGTCACCGATGTGCGCCCTGAACACGGCAATCGCGTATGGGCACCCAGCATCCGCCATCACGATGGAGCATTCCATATCTTCTGGGGAGACCCGGACCAAGGAGTATTTATGGTCAAAGCCAAGAATCCGGAAGGACCTTGGAGTGAACCTGTCCTTGTGAAGCCCGGAAAAGGAATTATCGACACCACCCCCCTATGGGATGAAGATGGTCGCGTATACTTGGTTCATGCGTATGCAGGAAGCCGTGCCGGACTGAAAAGTGTAATCAGCATCTGCGAACTGAGTTCTGATGCCACTAAAGCTATCACCCAATCACGCATCATTTTTGATGGTCACGAAGTACATCAGACTTGCGAAGGGCCCAAGTTCTACAAACGCAATGGATATTATTACATCTTCCATCCGGCAGGTGGTGTACCTACAGGATGGCAGGTGGTACTGCGCTCAAAGAACGTATACGGCCCTTACGAATGGAAGACAGTGCTGGCACAAGGAAAATCACCTGTAAACGGTCCTCATCAGGGCGGATGGGTAGATACTCCCACCGGAGAAGATTGGTTCATACACTTTCAGGATGTAGGCGCTTACGGACGACTGGTTCATCTGCAACCCATGAAATGGGTGAACGACTGGCCTGTAATCGGTGTAGATGAAGATGGGGATGGTTGCGGCGAACCTGTACTGACATACAAGAAACCCAATGTAGGCAAAACTTATCCCATCTGCACTCCGCAGGAAAGTGATGAATTTGACGGCTATACATTATCCCCTCAATGGCAGTGGCAAGCCAACATCAATGAGAAATGGGCTTATTTCAATGGAGGGGAAAGCTATGTGCGTCTCTACTCCTACCCCGTCAGCGAAGATTATAAGAGTCTTTGGGATGTCTCTAACCTGATGTTGCAGAAGACTCCGGCTCCCAACTTTACTGCCACAACCAAACTGACTTTCAAACCGACAGAAAAGTATAAAGGGGAACGTACCGGATTGATAGTAATGGGAATGGACTATGCCGGATTGGTGATTGAAAACACAGACAACGGTCTGATACTGTCACAGGTAGAATGTATGAAAGCCGACCGCTCCGGTTCTGAAAAAGTGAATGCTTCCGTTCCTTTAAAAGACGGTACCGTTTATCTCCGTGCCAAGTTCTCTGCCAACGGAGAGAAAATAAAAGGCAGCGAAGGAGGTCATGACCTGCTTGTGAAATGTCAGCTGAGCTATAGTACAGACAGCAAGAAGTTTCAACCACTGGGAAAAACATTCCAAGTAAAAGAAGGAAAATGGATTGGTGCCAAAGTTGGTATCTTCTGCACCCGCCCTGCCATTGTCAGCAATGACGGTGGTTGGACAGATGTCGATTGGTTCAGAATTGAAAAATAAAGAAGATATTTATCATCTTTGGCAGACCTGTATTGCATTAATAATTTAAAAGGGAGTGTGTCAAAACTAAACCAGCCTATCCAATCGTCAGCTGTAGGGGCAGGGGTTGCCTGCCCGAAGACACAAAGTAAACTGTTTTCGGGCGAGCGAACCTCGCCCCTACGAACGAAACGACAGCATTATCCACGTTTTGACAACCCCTTTATTTAGTCTAAACCGTTCTGAGGGTTAGTCAGATGCGATTGTTATTAGTTATACTGATAGTCGATAGTGGATGTTGTTACTACGCCATTCTTATCAGTGAAGGTTACTACCAATGTACCCTTCTCACCGCTCTTCATGTCGGTAACACTTACGCCTTTTGCATCTTTGTTGATTGCTGTTCCTGTCGGAGCAACAACAGTTCCTTTGGAAGCTTCAGTGTTTTTGTATTTAGCTTTTACTTCAGTAGCATTAATCTTAACGGATGTCAACGTATCATAATGGAGAGATCTTGAGGTATTTGGAAAAGACCAAAGAGTTTCCGAAAAAGAACTAAGGCTTTTTCAATAAAACCAAGACTTTTTAGCCAAAAGGGAGCAATCTTTGTCATTATTCTAAGAACCGCTTGTCGGAGCTGCCGGAATCTCAATATTGGAAAAATAAAGTATGTATTCTTTTGGGCGTTCCCGAAAGTATGCGTACTTTTGATTTCAAATAAAAAATGAGTATGTCACGATTCGTCAATCCCTTTACTGACCTGGGGTTCAAGGTCATCTTCGGGCAACCTGCCAGTAAAGGGCTGCTCATCACCCTGCTGAATGAGTTGCTTGCGGGCGAACATCATATAGAGGACCTTTGTTTCCTTGACAAGGAAGACCATGCGGACAATGTGCATGACAAAGGTATCATTTACGACCTCTATTGTCGCACGGACAGTGGCGAGTATATCATTGTGGAGATGCAGAATCGCTGGCACAGCCATTTTTTGGACCGTACATTGTATTATGTATGCCGTGCCGTGGGCAGGCTGACCGAGCTTCCGCCTCCCGATACAATAAAGATACCCGTCGAGAAGGATACGGACGGCATGGTATGTGAAGGTAGTGTCCCGTATGGCTCTCGTTATAGACTGAGTACCGTATACGGCATCTTCCTGATGAATTTCAAGGAGGACGGACTGGATAAGAAATTCCGTACGGATATAGTGCTCGCCGATAGGGATACGGGACGGGTGGTCAACCCCCATCTACGACAAATTTATCTGCAATTCCCTTATTTCAATAAGGAACTTGCTGAATGTGAGACATTGTATGATAAACTAATGTATGCATTGAAGAATATGAATGACTGGAACAGAATGCCGGATGCACTGAAGGAACAAGTGTTTAAGTACTTGGACCAATTGGCCGCTGTTGCCAATTTATCGGAAGAAAACAGAATAGCTTATGACAAGGCGGTGGACCGCTATCGGGTAAGCCGGATAGTGGAAGAAGACATTCGTAGGGAAGCTACAGAAGAAGGAATGAAAGAAGGGATGGAAAAAGGGATGAAAGAAGGGATGAAAAAGACCCAGACGGAAACGGCCCGCAAAATGAAGAGTGACGGAATCCCCTTTTCTACGATAGCCAAATATACAGAACTGTCGATAGAAGAGATTGAACAATTGTAAATCTCAGCTAAGGTTCGCCTAAAAGGTTCTACAACGGAGAACCTTTATTCTATCCGTGGCTGAGGGACATAAAAAAACTCCTCACTATTTTCACAAACAATGAGGAGCGCTATGTTAAAACAATATTATGTTAAAGTCAATCTTTATTCGGTTCTGAGTGAATGATGTCCATCGATGGGGAAGGGTTGTCCACTCCATGCCTTTTGTGAAGTCCAAGGTTCGGCAGCATCTTTCCAGAACGGATGGTCGGCTGGCAGACCTAGTGGCATGAATACCAGAGAGGTCATATACAAGCTGCCATTGTTAGTGTAATAATTGGAAAGGTCAGGCTGATGACCGGCAAATCCCAATTGCAGGAATCCTTTTTCGTTGAAATTACCTTCCACTTTGAACATGTTGTTCATTACGGCAGTCAATGCACTGCGCACCTGGCCGTTACTCAATCCTTCGGGCAGTCCGTATTTCCATGCTGCCATGGCAAGTGTTTGGAAAGCTCCCATACGGTAAACCACTGAACGGCCGAATGCGGGATAAGTGCCTTCGGGAGAAATAAGACGCTCCATAAACACATTGAAACGTTGCATACGTTTGATGGCCAGTTTGGTGCTGATAGGAGTCCAGAAACGATGTTTGTTCAGTACTTCCAGCATCTCAATATACATGGGGTGAATAACGTAGGCATTGTAATAGTCGAGCGAGAACTCGGCACCGTCTGAGTACCAGCCGTCGCTTAAATACCATTCGTTAATCTTGTTGGAAGCAACTGTCAATACATATTGGTCGGCATCTTCGCCTACCGACATCAGGAATGCTTCAATCAAGCCACGGAACAATAACCAGTTGTTATATGCCGGACGTACGATTTTCAAACGCTGGAAACGTTCGATATAGCGTTTCTGAGTTGTTTCGTCCAGCAATTGCCAAGTGGCTTCGGGTGCACGCAGGAAACTTTCTGCTATATAGGCAGCGTCTACCAATCGTTGTGTTGACTTGGTTTCCCACAATAAGAAGTCGGGGCTGTCGGGGTCTATGGCATTCTTGTATGAGAGTACTGCCCATTCGCGTATCTGCTTACGCATCTTTCCTTCTTCGGTATCATCGTCCGGCAGTGCCAGCCAAGGTGAAATGCCGGCCATCAGTCGGCCGAAAGTTTCCATATAGGCCACACGCTTGTCGCGTCCGTCCCAAGTGGGGCTGAGCTCGAGTTGCATATTTTTCTGAAGTTCACCCTTACTCATGTTTTCAAGTACTGGAGCGGCTATGCGGTAGCATAATTCCACCCATTGCTGGCGATCGTTGGTCGGTGCCGGAGTTTTCTTTTTGGCAGACGTTGCTGTCAGGAAGAAAACAGATATTAATGCTAAAGTAATTAATCGTAGTTTCATGTGGAGTCTTATTTAAATACTTGTTTCATGGCGCGTCCTGTCCATACTTGTGGCTGTTCTAATCCGAAAATGTATGCCATGGTAGCAGCGACGTCATATTGCACCATGCTTTCTTGGAATTCTCCTGTTTTTTTTATGTTCTTTCCTGTGATAATAAAAGGAGTCTGCATCTCGGCCATTGTTTTTCCGCCATGACCTTTCTTGATGCCTCCGTGGTCTGAAGTAACGATAAAGATAGTGTCGTCATACATACCTGCTTCTTTTACGGCTGCCACGATACGGGCAATGTAACCGTCCAGTTCTTCCAGTTTGCTGTAATAAGCCGGGGTGTCATGACCTTCCTTGTGTCCTACGTGGTCGGGATTGTCAAAGCAGATGGCTACCAATGACGGTTTGCTCTCTTTGATGTATTTCTCGGCCATTTCGCACAATGCGGTCGGGAATTTGTTATAGTCCGGCGCTACGGCATGATAGTTGGTAGAAAGTGTGTCAACCAGGAATTGGATACCTGCCCACTCGCTCAATACTCCTATTTCGGCCTTTGGATTGGCGTCACGGTAGATTTGGAAGATAGTGGGGAAGATGTTATTCTTCACGATAACGCGTGAAGGCAGTTCGGGTGTACGTGACCCCCATTCTGTATATCCGTGAACTTCGGGACCGGCTCCCATGAACATAGATGCCCAGTTTACTGCGCTCGATGAAGGGAGTACCGTTCTTTTCTGCATGGTATAGCATCCCGATTCCATCAGTGATTTAACGGTTGGCATATTGGCTTTGGGCATACTGTATGCTCCCCAACCGTCAAGACCGATGTAGACTACATGTTTTGCTTTGGGTTTTGCAGCATAGCTTGCCATTGAAAAGCATCCCAACAGTAAGAAAGCTAGAATTAAGAATTTCTTCATTATATTTATTTTTTATGGTTCTTATTTCTCAAGGTCAACTTTACGTTTCAATGCTTCCAGATAATAGTAGTCGGCATAGTTCAACGGTACATCGATTTCGCTGTTGTGAGGAATACTTCCCACACTGTGCATCAACAGGAAGCGTCCGTTTTCGCCCAGAGGTGCGGTATAGTCTGCTGTAGCAAGTGATTCCATTATCTTGTCGGCATATTCTTTATAAGATTGCGGGTTCTCTACGGGATATGTACAGATTTCGTACAAGGCAGAGGCAATAACGGAAGCAGAAGAAGCGTCACGCGGTTCGTTCGGGATGTTGGGAGCATCCAAGTCCCAATAAGGAACAAGGTCGGCGGGCATATTCTTGTGATTCTTCATAAATTCGAAAGTCTTAAGTGCCTGATCCAGATATTTGCGGTCTTTGGTTTCGCGGAAACATACTGTGTAACCATAGATGGCCCATGCTTGTCCTCTTGCCCATGCTGATTCGTCAGCATAACCTTGTGCAGTTTGGCGGTGACGCACTGTTCCGTCTTCTATGCTGTAATCGATGACATGGTAGCAACTGCCGTCGGGACGGAAGTGTTCTTGAAGAGTGCGGTCAGCGTGTGCCACGGCTACATTGTAGAAAGTAGAGTCGCCTGAAAGTTTGGTGGCTTCAAACAATAATTCAAGGTTCATCATATTGTCGATAATCACCGGACATTCCCATCCGCGTTGTGACTGCCAGCTGTTGCCTTTCACGTCCCAACTCTGGATGACTTGCGGTTTTTCACGGAAACGAGTGCAAAGTGATTTGGCTGCCTGTATCATTACATCTTTGTATTCAGGGTTCTGATTGATGCGCAGACCGTTACCGAAGCTGCAATTGATAATGAAACCTATATCGTGGTGCCAAGTGAGGTGTTGTGCTTCGCTGATGGCTTCAGTATATTTTTGTGCCAAAGGAAGCAAGGTCTGATCGCCGGTCAGTTCGTACAGATACCATACACTGCCAGGGAAGAATCCGCTGCGCCAGTCCGCCGGACCGCAATAATATACCCCTCCCTTGCTGTTAAGGGTAACAGGGTTGAGGCATTTCCCGCTAGCTTCAATTGTATCTATTTCCAGACCAATCTGCGCACGTGCGTTTTCGATAACTTGTTCCGACCAAGATTTTTTGGCGGGTGTTGTAGTACATGAGGTTGCAGTGAACAGAGCTGCACATCCCAAAAGAATTGAGGTTCTTAATTTCATATTATAGTTTTTTTATAGTAAATGAATAGTTCCCTTTATTGATTTGTTGTTTGGCTTTGAATGACAGACGGTAGATGGTGTTTCCCCATATCTTGGACAGTCTGATGTCATCCAGCTTTTTGGGTTCTACGGTCAGTTCAAACAAGGCGGCATCATAGAGCAATGCTGCTTTTACATTGTTGACGTGAATGATTATTTTCCCTTTTTCCGAATGGTCTATTTCGCCCCAAGTCATAAAGTTGACTATATTGGGAGCTGTCGCTTCTTCCAGCTCGAAGGAGTCGTTGATACGGGCTTGTTTGCCTTTTACATGGTATGAGCGTATCCATCTCTTCACTTTGGCTTCTTCGGGATAGGCAGTGGCTATATTGGCTTCGAAGCTGTTCTTTCCGGCTTTTACTTCGGTGGCTTTATATTTTTTTCCATATTTTTCGGGCACACCGTTTATCATCGGGAGGTTGTGATAGTTGCTCTGCATAGTCCAGATGGTATAACGCTCGCTGCTGAATGTCTGGCGAGTGTAAGTGCCGACACCGGCATCTATCAAAATCGGTGTTTGGTTCATCCATACCGAGCAGGTTCCGGCATCGTTGTGATTATGGCTTTCGTCATTATATCCTCCTTTTGCAGCCAGGAACAATCCTTCTTTGGTAGAGAGATAGCAGAACTCCGTTTCGGGATACCAAGTAGAAGGACGGTTCTCATGGCGGGGCTCTGTTTGCTGCAACTCTTTGTCGATAGCAATGGAAGCAAGGGTGCGGAAAATATCGCGTCCGTTGTTGGGCGAAGATTTCGGTTGATGCATCAAGGCAGCGAAACCTTTCAGTTCATCACTGTTTACAGCCTTGCCGAAACGGTAGATAAGGTATGAGTTGCCTTCTCCGCGTGCCGATGCATCGGCAAAGTTCACTACCCATCCGTTACCTATATAAGAACGTGAGATATACTCACCCATGTTTTTAATCATCGGTTCATTGAAGATATTTACCTTCCCGCCTGTAATATCCGAAAGAAGTTCGAGATAATCCAGCGTCTTTCCGGCTGCGTGTCCCCAGTAGGAAGGTCCTTCTTCGCAAGCTCCGTCCGCTTTGATATAATTGAGGAATTTATCTACTGATTCCATTGTCAGATAGACGCCCTTGGCCAGTGTGTCACGGTCGTCTTCAAGAAGCATGAAGCACATCAAGGCATTGCTGTTGCACCATGGATTCCAGTTGTTGAGCATACGTCCGTTGTAGTTGCGGCCCATCCACCAGAATGAATCATTGTTCATATATGGGTCGAGAATGCGGGTTTGAAGCTCATGACGCAGGCGGCGTGATATCTCAGGGTCTACCTTGTCAAATGATGGGCGCATAAAATGGTAAGTCCATGCGAGGAGCCCTCCCAAGTCACCGGCAGTAAGGTCGATGACAGGATAGTCGTATGCGGGCAATGCACGATGAGTGGGCTGTAAGATGATGTGTGCGGCCAATGCCCATGAAGTCATCTCGCAAGCATTGAATACTCCGTTGATGAGTTGGTCGATAAATCGTCCTTTACCTTCTGCCAACTCAGCCATAAGAAGGTCGGCAATGGCGCTGTTGTTGGCACCGAAGGGGTTTTCCATCACTTGACGGTTACCAGTGCGTTCGAAAGCAAGGTAATCGGTGGCTTTTACTACTTGCCACTGATAATTTAGTCGTTTTTCTCCACGGCGGATATATTCGTCTTTGAATGTTCCCAAAAAACGGTCCCAACCGGCACGGTCATTGTAATCGGGATAAGTCACCCATTGGCGGTCTAATACCAGTATTTCTTTTAACCGGTTGATGTCGGCTTGCTTTTGGAGCAGGTCGCGTTCCGTGTATGCGTATGTGAGTGTAACACATAATAATGCAAGTAGTAATAGAGTTAGTTTCTTCATCGGTATATAGATTAAGATATTTATCACACTGCAAAAGTGCGAAAAAAGAATAGTGGCAATACTCTATTTTTGTCCTTAAAACATGTATATATTTTCCATAAAGGCTGAAAAACAGTCTATTTTCGGATATGTATAAAAAAGCCGTCTCAAATATGACTTTGAAACGGCTTATTATTCAACAATACTTTTTACCTTGAAAAGACTGGACTATTACCAGCCCTGATTCTGTGTCAGGCTTGTATTCATATCTGTTTCATGTTTAGGTATCGGCCATACATAGTATTGGTCTCCACCCCATGTCCAGTTGTAAGTTATAACACCCCAAACGTCTTTCATACCGGCAGTACCGTCAGCGTTATTGAACTTGCTTTCTTTCCAGGTTTTCCAACGAATTTCTTCATAGAAGGAAACACCTTCACCGGCAGTTTCCCAACGATATTCGTTCTGGATACGAGTGCGCATATTGTCTTGCCCGCTAACCTGTGTTGCAGCATTGCTGTTCAAAAGGGCTACACCGGCACGTTCACGTACAAGATTTACTTGTTCGATGGCTTCAGCAGTCTTGCCTTGTTCGTTCAGCGCTTCTGCCAATCCTAATACGACTGTTGCATAGCGGATGATAGGCAAGTCAATCGGAGATTTTTCACGGTTGGTCATTTCGCTTGAACCTTCGGCTACAAACTTGCGGAACAGATAGTACAAGTGGCTCTGTGTATCGGTACGGAGGTCGAATGGAGCGTCAGTATCTGCACCATAGTACGGCCAGCGTGAAGTAAAAGTGTGGTCTACACTGTTACCCGAACCATTGTAGGTAGCATACGGAGTAATGATAGTCTGTGCCAAACGCGGGTCACGGTTTTCGTAAGCGGCTTTGATACGTGCTTCATTACCGGCCGGCAAATATAATGCTTGTGCGGCAGCGCTCAGTTTGCTCAAACGGCTTTCCACTTTTTCCTTAATATCTTTGATTGCTTTGTCAATGTCACCTTCATAGCCTAATGAAAGAAGCTCAGCCTTCAATACATCTGCATCTGTATTGCGCAGGAAGAACACTTCACGATCTTTGAGATCCATGGATGAGTATCCGGGAAGATAATCATCCCAATTGAACTTGCTGCCGTCTACATTTTCATAAGTGTCAACGAAGTCGGTGCTGGCCAAAATGGTATTCCAGCAAGAACCGAATGTTGTACGACCACCGTAACGGAAGCTCATTGAGTTACCGTCAGCACTTCCATTGTTGTCGATACATTGCAATGAGAAAATAGCTTCATCACTTTGTTCGTAAGCTTCTTTGAAGAGTTGTTTATAACCTCCATCGAACAACTTGTGTCCCATGTTTCCTACTTGGCGGAAGTCAGATTCAGCCTTTGCCCATTCTTGCATCCACAAATAAACTTTACCGCGCAATGCGTAAGCAACAGATTTGGTTATATGTCCCCATTGTGCATTACCGGCAGCAATACGGTCGGGCAATGTCGGCTCGTTGATGGCATCAGTTAAGTCTTTGATACAGCCTTCCCATACTTCCGCTTCACTGTTGCGTGGCTTTTTGGCTTCTGTTACAGGGATAGGTTCGTCATAGTAAGGAACACCTCTGAAAACAGCATTCAATTTATAGTAGAAGAATGCACGCAACACTTTAACTTCAGCAATTAGTTTGTTTTTAAATGCATCGGGAACCGGAGCCTCAGCAAGATGCTGGATAGCATCGTTTGCACGTTGGACTCCTTCATAGTGTTGTCTCCAATAGTCTGAGAAAAGGTCGGAACCGATAGATGCTGTTCCTGCCAGAATAGGGTAGTCATTATCACGGCAGCTACCGCTTGCGCAGAATGCCTCCAGTTCGTATGCCTTCTTTGCAACATAGTCTTCGCGTAGCTCGCTGTACACACCGGCTACACCCAGTTCGCAAAAGTTTTCATTACTCCACATGGAGTTTGATGCCGCTTTGTCATAGGGCACGGTGTCCAATAAGTCACCCCGGCAACTGCTTAAAGCTGTTACCGCAGCTGATAATATAAATAATTTTGTAAATAGTTTCATGAGTTCGTATCTTAAGGTTATTAGAATGTTATGTTAGCACCGATGGCGATACTTCTAAATGGAGAGTATCCCATGCCGGTTGCTGATTCCGGGTCCTGACCTTCGAAAGAAGTGATTGTCAGTAAGTTTTCTGCAGAAACATAAATACGTGCATTCTGCATTGCTACTTTTGTTACCCATTTTTGTGGCAAAGTATAGCCTAAAGACAAGTTCTTCAGTTTGATATAGTCACCATTGTACAACCAGCGGTTAGATGATGCATTGTTCTGAACGTTGCCGTCAAGGTAAGTCATACGCGGGTATTTACCATTGATGTTTGTACGTGGGTCATCAGGATTGCTCGGATCATAGAAATAGTGGTCGTCTGCAATGCGCTGTGCGATGTTGTTACCCCATTCTGTCTTGGCAGCGTTGTAACCTGCTGTCGGACCCCAATAGATGTCGAAACCGGCAGCACCTGCCCATACCATTGAGATATCAAATCCGTTCCATGCAGCAGAAGCCTGGAAACCGAAGTTGTATTTCGGAGTCTTGGAACGTCCCTGGAATTCTTCGTCGTCAGAGTCACCATATACACCGTCACCGTTAACGTCGGCATAGATGTAGTCACCATAGTAGATATTAGCTTTACCGATTGAGTTACCCGGTTTGAATTTGTAACCTGCATCCATCATGGCTTTTACCCAGTTCATATCTTCTTCCGTACGAATCATACCACCTTTAGGACCACCTGCCGGATTTACAGAACCGTCTGCATTGAAGTATTTACCATTTCCTTTATATACACTGCGATAGCGATATTCGTTTAACATGTGACCTTCTACTACTGGAGAGTTACCGCCGGATGAGGCTTTTCCGATATTGTCTGTCCATTTACCACCAGTCAATGTATTGGTCGGATCTTCTACCCATGTTCTGGTATATTCACCGTTGTACTTGTCTACCTTATTTTTATTATAAGAGAAGTTACCGCTTACAGAATATTCTACCTTTCCGATTCTGTCACGCCATCCTAATGAAAGTTCGAAACCGTCATTGCTTACTTCTGCAATATTCTGGCGGGGAGCCTTCACATTGACACCGTCACTGTTGTTATGGTAACCCAAAACGTATTCCATGGCAGGACGATACAAGATACCGGAAGTCATCTTATGATAAATGTCGATTCCGACAGTCAAACGGTTGTTCAGCAATGCAGCATCAATACCTAAGTTGGTAGTGGTTGTTGATTCCCACTGCAACAGTTCGTTGGCATAAGCTGTGATAGCCAAACCTGAAACCAAGCTGTTACCAAATACATAGTTACTGGTTCCGTAAGCTGATTGGTATTCATAGTTACCGATTTCAGAGTTACCCAATTTACCCCAAGACAAACGAATCTTCAAGTTATCCAACCATGAACGGGTTGATTCCATAAACGCTTCTTCAGAGATACGCCATGCACCTGACAATGATGGGAAGAAGCCCCAACGGTGGTCTTCGTGGAAACGTGAAGAACCGTCATAACGGAAGTTTGCCTCGAACAAGTAGCGTGAGTCATATGCGTAGTTTACGCGGCCGAAATAAGAACGAGTGGCATAGTCCTCAGTAGAACCGCCGATACTTGTCATTTCTGTAGCTTCACTGAACTGGTTCAATGATTCGTCAATCAAACCTTTCTTGGATGCATTAACCTTATAATAGTTCTTGTAGAATTCCTGATAACCCAACAATGCAGAAACATCATGCTTCTGAGCAAATGTGTGGTGATAGTTAATCAGGTTCTCCAATGTATAAGAATAGTTTGATTCATAGTCGAAACTAGTGCTCAACTGTGAGGGTGGAGTAATACCGTCAACAATTACACCGTCACTGAAACGTGTCTGATAAGCAGGCACACCATGTTGGCGTGTTTCATAAATATAGCGGTTATAGTTGAAGTTGAAATCCCAGCTCAAATCTTCAAAGAATTTGATTTTGCTGAACAAAGTGGTATTGAAGCGGTTATAACGTTTGAAACCGTCGTTACGTGCCAACTTGTATAACGGGTTATTGGCCGTAGCACGTTCGTCAGGACATTCCGGATAACCGTAGCTACCGTTCCAGTAAGGATAAGTACCGGCTGTAGACTGGCGCAGGAAGTTATTCGCATTTGAAAAGTCACCTACTTCACGATCCATCTGTGATGCATAAGTACGAGTACCTACCGTTAACCATTTGGTCGGATTAGCTTCAATGTTGGCACGCATTGAATAACGTTTGTTGGCAGTATTATCTACCACACCTTCATTATCCTGATAACCTGCAGACAACAAGAAGCGAATTTTGTCAGAACCACCGGATACGGACAAGTTATGGTCATGGATTACACCACCCGAGAATAATTCTTCGGCCCAGTCGGTATTCGGATAAGCAATGTAATTGGGCACACCGTTTTCGTTCAGACCATTCGGATCTTTAGATTTCTCACGCCATAAATCAATGTATTTCTGGTCGAACAAATCATCTGACTTTCCTACATTTCTATATGATTCATTCATCAACTCCATGTAATCAGCATAATTACTCATCATTTTAATCATACGAGTTGGGCTGTTGAATGAGATGCGGCCGCTATAGTTGATGTTGATTTTATCACGTGTGCCAGCCTTGGTAGTTACTAAGATAACACCATTGGCAGCACGTGCACCATAGATAGCACAAGAAGCAGCGTCCTTCAAAATAGAGATGTTTTCAACGTCCAGAGGGTTTACGGCATTCAATGAACCTTCCATACCGTCGATAATAACCAACGGAGATGCAGTATTCATGGTACCGACACCGCGAACGCGCAGAGTAGTGTTGTCTTCACCGGGCATTGCAGAACCTGATGATGCTTGCAAACCGGGGCTCAAACCAGCCAATGCAGAAGACACAGTAGTGATGGGACGAGATTTAGTTTGTTCCTCGAAGTCCACGGAAGCAACCGCACCGGTTAGATTTACTTTTTTCTGTACACCATAACCAACAACTACCACCTCATCCAAAGTTTCGGAATCTTCCTCTAACTTTATAGACAGGTTATTTGTTGTGCTTGTAATCTTTATATCCTTTGTGACGTATCCGATATATGATACTTGCACGATGCAGTTTAAAGGGACGTTTAATGTGAACTCGCCATTGAAGTCTGTGATGACACCATTTGTTGTTCCTTTTTCAACTACATTGGCACCAATAATTGGCTCTCCTGTTTCATCAACAACTGTACCTTTGATTGTTTTTTGCTGCATGATACTTTGTACCATATCAGCATGAGGCGACGGAGAATTTCCGTTTGTAGCCCATACAGAACCGCTAGCAATTAAAGCTAACGACGCTCCCAACACCATTTTCTTTGGTAGAGAGCAGTAATGTTTGACATTCCTTCTCATAGAGTTTTAATTTAAAGTTAGTTTTTAAAACTCTGCAAATTTCTATTAAAATAAGTAGGAAGGCTGTCTAAATTATCCAAACTAACTATAAAAATTGTCCGTGGATATTTTGTATAGGATTACTGGAATATTTTATTATGTTTAGGAATAGGTCTTAAATTATTATAAATCAGAGATATACCATTCTTTATATAAAAAGAGGCTAATTATCTTTTATATATTGGATTAATGAAGGATTACGGGCTATATGTTTCTTTAAGGTGTTGAAACTGCACTTCAATTTCCGGCAAATACTCTTCTTTGTTTCACCTTTCATTAACATACGTTTTATAATATCTTCTTTTCCGGTTAATTTATATTTAGAGTTTTTCTTGCCGGGAATTCTTCCCAAACGGCATCCTTCTGCTCTTTTTCTCGCTAATCCCTCTTTAGTTCGTTGGCTAATTAGATTTCTTTCTATTTGGGCGGAAAGCCCAAAAGCAAAAGCTAAAATTTGAGAATTTATATTATTCCCAAGTTCATATTGCTCTTTTACGGTTAAGACTGAAACTTCTTTAACCATACAAAGGTTAAGTATACTCATAATTTGCATAAGATTTCTTCCCAACCGGCTGATTTCAGAAATGATTAGAATATCTCCTTTCTTCATCTTTTTTAGTAGCGAACCAAGTTTTCGGTCTTCTGCGGCTTTAGTACCGGATACGATTTCACTAACCCATGCGTCCACAAAAAACTTTTTGTTTAGAGCAAATTTTTCTATTTCAAGTCGTTGGGTTTCTAACGTTTGTTTGTCCGTCGAAACACGAATGTAAGCGTATATCATTTTTAGTGCAAAGATAATATTTTAAACGTCCCTTTAAACAGTACTTTACAAATATCCTATATCGGATATAATATGCAAGAAGTGAAAATTACTTCTACTACCCAAACATTAAATATTAAAATGGTAGAAGATTCTGAGACCTTGGATGAAGTTGTTGTCGTAGGTTATGGTGTGCAGAAGAAAGTTAACTTAAGTGGTTCTGTATCATCGGTTAATTCTGAAAAAATAGCTAACCGTCCTGTAATGAACCTTGGACAGGCTTTGGTTGGAGCCGCTCCGGGTGTGCGCGTAACTCAGGGTAGTGGTAATCCTGGTGACGAGAGCATTGGTATACAGGTACGTGGTCAAGGCTCATTCAATAATAGTAGCCCCTTGATTCTAGTCGATGGAGTACAAGCTGATATGGGTCCGTTAAATACGGATGATGTGGAAAGTATCTCTATTTTGAAGGATGCCAGTGCAGCAGCTATTTATGGTTCGCGTGCAGCCAATGGTGTAATTTTGGTAACGACTAAAAAAGGAAAGAAAGACGAGAGCCCCAAAGTAACCCTTACTGCAATGTTTGCACAGGAAAAGCCGATTACTGACTTTAAGCTGATGTCAAGTACAGCTGATTTCATGGAGTTGCATAATATTGCTAAATTAAATGCCAATCCTACAGCTAACACTCCTGACTATAGCTGGGAGAGTATTGAGGAGTGGCGTGAAGCAGATAAAAACCCTAATGGAATTTATACCAATCCGGTGACAGGACAGCAGATACCTAATTGGTTGGCTTATCCCAATACAGACTGGGCACAAATTCTTTTCCAGCCTGCATTCTACCAAAAATATGGTGTAAATGTATCCGGTGGTAGTAAAAACACTACTTATCTGTTGTCGCTCGGTTATCAGAATAATCCGGGAACATTGGATAATACCAGTATGGAGCGTTTCAATATTCGTGCTAATATAGAAACAAAGATTGCCGATATTATCACTTTTGGTACACAAACTTATGGAACAAAAGAATTTAAGGATCCGGGAAGTACTTCAATGACCTATTTACTTCAGGCGTGGCCGGGAATGACACCTATTTATAATGGAAAATATGGCGCCAGTGAACATCCGGAAGTAACCCAAAAAGATAATATCCTACAACAGGTGGCTTATCAGGGTGGACAAAATACTTACACACGTCTTAATACTACATGGTATGCCAATATAGAATTGCTATTGAAAGGTCTTGTTGCAGAAGCTAAATTCAACTGGAGTCAATACTCTCGTCATGATGAACACCATTCACAGAATTTACCACGTTATAGTTTCCGTGAAAGCTTTGATACTCCGAAAGAAGGAATCGGGGTACTGGACCAAGCGACAACTTACCGTTATGCTTATGAGTCTACCAGTTATACAGCTGACCTGTTGTTACGTTATAACAATACTTTTGGCAAACATGATGTGGGCGCATTTTTCGGTTACGAACAATATCGCGGTGAAACCACAGGATTTAGCGCAGAAAAGAAAGGCTTGATAGATTGGAGTATTACAGATATTACCTCAGGAGCGGAAATGAATTCCATCGGTGGTAGTGCCAAGTCGGTTAATGCAATAATCTCTTATTTTGGCCGTATAAATTACGCTTATAATGGAAAATATCTGCTTGAAGCCAGCTTCCGTTCGGATGCTTCTTCAAAATTTGCTCCGGGACATCGTAGCAGTTTCTTCCCTTCCGGTTCTGCTGCATGGCGTATAAGTGAGGAAGCCTTTTTTGAACCATTGAAGAATACTGTCAATAGTTTGAAAATCCGTGCTTCATACGGTTCTTTGGGAAATACCGTTGGTGGCAACTATGACTGGCAGGCACTTTATAAGAAAGTAAATAATGTATTTGATGAAAGAGTACAAAACGGTCTGATACAATCGTCTATTCAAAATCTTGCACTTTCATGGGAAAAAGTGACCACCTATAACTTTGGTTTGGATGCCTCTTTCCTGAATCAACGCTTGACTCTTGAAGCAGACTTCTACTTGCGTAAAACATCGGACATTCTTACTAACTCTATTATTTATAAGACAATGGGAAGTATCAGTGCACCTATGTCTAATACAGCAAGCTTGACTAACCATGGTTTTGAATTTAATTTGGGATGGAATGATCAAATAAATGATTTCCGTTATGGTATTGGTGTCAATCTTGCCTTCAACAAGAATAAGGTAACTGACTTTAAAGGCGCACTGCAATATGAATTAGATGAAGATACTAAAGATATTTGGGGTAATCCGACATGGCGGTATACAAACTTGGCTGATGTATCTACCGGTGGAGATACGCGTCGCGTAGAAGGACATATGATAGACGAATATTTCTTACGTCGCCCTTATAAAGGAGATGGCTCATATAAATTAGCTGACGGCAGTGTAAATCCTAAAGGTGGTCCTCGTGATGGTATGATTCGCACTAAAGCTGACCTCGACTGGGTAGCTGCTATGATGGCTGCCGGATATACATTCAATAATAACTTGAAAAATATCGGTTCTGACGGTTCTAATCTATGGTATGGTGATTTGATTATGGATGATGTGAACGGTGATGGTAAATATGGTAACGATGATGACCGTGAATTTACCGGCAAGAGTAGTACTCCAAAAGTGACTTTGGGCTTGAATATCACTGCTGCATGGCGTGGATTCGATTTCAGTATGATATGGTCAGGACGTTTTGGCGGTTATCATTACCTCAATTCAAAAGGAGCCAACGGTTCACTGATTACCAACGTGGGTGATGCATTGCCCGGAGATGCATGGAGCAGATTTTACTCTTATGACTCTGAAGCGTCTCATGCCGGTATAATCAGAAATGAAAATGGAACTATTATCGGTTCTTCTTATGACCCTGCTGCCGATCCCAATGCCAGCATTTACAACGAATACCCACGTCTGTTAAGTTCTGGCGGTACGACTCCGTCAAATACATTCTATTTGTATAATACGTCATTCTTCAAGTTGAAATCGCTGCAAATTGGCTATACATTGCCTAAAAAATGGATTGCACCTGCCAAAATCAGTAATATGCGCGTATTTGTATCAGGTGAAAACCTGCTGACTATCAAATCAAGCAGATTCCCCGGTGTAGACCCTGAATTGGGCAGCTCACTTGCTGTATATCCGATTGCCAGAATGTTCTCCGGCGGTTTATCTGTAACCTTTTAATTAAATAGAAACGAACATGAAAAAGATATTCAATTTATTAGCATTAGCAGCTGTATTGGGAACTTCAACGGCTTGCACAGACATTTTGGACACTGCGCCATATGATAAACTTTCCAGTGGAACAATGTGGACCACAGAAGAAAGTGTAGACCAAGGGGTTATTGGCGTGTATTATTCATTACAGAGACCCTTCCATGGAGATAAGTTTATTGGTGCTAATGCCATGATCGGATACTACGGTTATGATGCATTAGGCATGGCAGGACAGGGAGAATATGGTATGCAAAACCTATTTACCAAATCGGTAAATCCTAGCAATGGTTTCTTTTTGAAAACATGGCAATGGATGTATGATGGAGTACACCGTGCGAATGCAGCTATTGCCGGTATTCAGAATGCTCCTATAAATGATGCTAAAAAAGCGCGTCTTGTAGCTGAATGTAAGGTGTTACGTGCCTTTTTTTATGACCGTCTGAATATTCTTTTCGGTAATGGTGGCCTAGGTGTACCTCTTTATACGGAGCCTGTCAATCCGTCTGAATGTAACAAAGGGCAAAGCTCTGAACAGGAAGTATGGGCACAAGTAATTCAAGACTTAAGTGATGCCATAGCTGAACCTAATCTGCCGGATAATCAGATTCAAGGTGAAGGACGCGTAAGTAAGGGTGCAGCTTATGCACTACGTGGTAAGGCCTACTTATTAACAAAAGAATATGATAAAGCTATTGCAGATTTTGCTAAAGTAGGAGATTGTGGTTATAAACTGTTTCCTAACTATAGACAGCTTTTTAAGGTTGCAAACGAACGTTGTGAAGAAATGATTCTTAGCGTACAGTATATTGAAGATCCTACTGGATATGGTACGGGTATACAAAAATATTGTGCAGCATTTACTCAAGGTGCAAAAGACTCTCGCGGATGCTGGGGAGACTTGCAGGTTACTCCTGCGGTCGTAAATCTCTATGAAGAAGTAGATGGACAGACAGTAAAGAAATTCGCTTGGGAAGATTATTTGTCCGACTGGAAGAAAGTAACAGATATGGAAGCTGCAGAAGGTCACACCAAATACCGCAAGGTTTTCTTTATTCGTGATAAATATGTAAATGGTCAGGAAATTCATTCGACTGTGACTAAAGCTATTGACACAGAATTGGCTAAGTTGCCCGAAGAAATTCAGGCAATTTATTTACCCGAAGGCAATGAGGCTCGTTTGAAAACAGCTTACGCTCATCGTGACCCTCGTTTGGCTTATAATGTGGTAACACCTTATGCTGATTATTTAGGTGTAAACAGTAACTCAACTGCAGAAGCATGGTATACTTTCCGCTGGCCGGTAGCTGGAAAATATTATGCTGACCAAGCATCTGCCGAACCTAATGCTAATCCTAACTTGCCAGATAGTTATTATGCTTCAGGCTTCATGAATGCACAGGCTGAATTTAAATATATCCACCGTAAGTTCATTGGCGAAGGCCTGGAATATCAACGTCGTGAACAGAATCCGGTGGACGAGCCTATCATCCGCTATGCCGATGTATTGCTGATGTGGGCTGAAGCTCTTGTTGAAAAAGGTGATTTGTCAGGTGCTATGAGTAAGGTAAAAGAAGTGCGCGACCGTGTTGGCATACCTACAATGGCTTCTAGCTTCTCCGACCAAACCACAGCCCGCAACTATGTACGCGATGAACGTCGCCGCGAATTTGTAAACGAGGGTGTTAACTTCTTCGACGAAATGCGTTGGCGCACATTGAAAGAGACTAAATTTGATGAAAAAGTTGCTCAACATGCATGGGGAGGTTCAGAAAGCACAGGTGGTACTGTTTATGATTGGATAGGCGATCAATGGTATACATGGCCTGTACCTAAGAGCGAAATAGAGCTTAATCCGAATTTGACACGCACACCGGGATGGGAATACTAATTGTTTAAAATCATAGGCTAAGACAGAATATGGCTGAGTTTATCTGGATGCAGATGGGCTCAGCCGTTTTTATATATTCTGATTCTTTTCGTATTGCACAGGCACGTACTGATTATATCTTGAAATAAAAGTTCAGAGGAAATTCCCGGCATTTGATTGCGGATAGTTCCACATTGATTGCTGAATCCACAAAAAACAACTGTGCTTATTCTCCCTACAACCGGAAATCCGCTTCTTCCTTCCTCCTTTCATAAACCGTTGAAACGCCCTGCTGATGGGGGCTCCGGTAGTGAATGGGCATCTCGTCACCACCCCTTCAGCCTCCCTTCATTCGCAAAAAAGGAAATTGCTGAAGGCAGATTATGAAGGGACTCGGAAGCGCGGCTGAAGGGAGGATGAGGGGATGTGCTTTCATCTTTAACCATCTGATAGCCAGTGTATAATAATTAAAATGTAAGGATGAATGGAGAAGAGGGAATGACCGACTTGGTGAGGGTGAGATACATCTGTCCCTACAAAAACACCCCGAGCTTTTTGAAAAAGATGCCGAGCTTTTTAAAAAACATACCGAGCTTTTTTAAAAACATCAAGGTCTTTTTGCATCATTCAGTGTAGGCTTTCTATTTTTTAATGTGCACGTAGGCGTCAGTCTTCACACATACGGTGGCATCAGTCCACGCATATATACGCGTAAGCCCACACGTACGTACGCATCGGGCTATACGTACGTACGCATAAGCCTGCACGTATATATGTCATTGTGTCAGGCTCCGTCTTTAAATTGAGCCGGATAGTCTTTGAGTTAATTTTCCGCTTTCTTTTCCTTGCGATAGTTTTGCGGAGTACATCCATATTGGTTCTTAAAGCAACGGCTGAAATATACCGGTGAGCTAAATCCGCAACGGTCACTGACCTCTGCGATAGGAATGTCGGGATATTGCTGTAATAAAGTAGCGGCATGTTTCAGTCTGTAATTCAAGATAAAGTTGTTAGGCGTCATGCCGGTCAATGCTTTAAATTTGGTATAAAGGAGTGAACGTCCGATACCTACTTCTTTGCAAAGCACCGGAATGTCATATTCCGTATCATCAATATGTTGTTCAATGCTTTCTGCCGTTCGTTTCAGAATATCCTTATCCAATGGATTGATGCAGGTTAAATCGATTTCGGATATCGGTTTCTTATCGAACTGATGCTGCATGAGCAAACGGCTTCTAATCAGGTTGTTGGCACGTGCTAACAATAATTGGGCATGGAAAGGCTTGGTGATATAGTCGTCCGCACCTCGGTTCAGTCCTTCAATATTCTGTTCAGTAGAATTAAGGGCAGTAAGTAAAATAAGAGGTATGTGGCAGTAGTCGATATTGTTCTTAATCTGCAGACACATCTCCGTACCACTCATTTTGGGCATCATAATATCACTGATAATTAAATCTATCTTATGCTCATATACTTGTTTTAAGCCTTCTTCTCCATTGGTGGCGCAAATCACTTCGTAAAATGGAGAGAATAGTTCCGTTAATAGTTGGAGCAGTTCTTCATTATCTTCCACTAATAATACGGTGTGCGCTTTCTCTCCCGTCCCTTCTGTATGGACCGGTTCCATTGGATATGCATCGGTTTCGGGCAAAACATCCAAAGAACCGGGTACAATGGCGCTTTCTTGTTGCGGGTCGGATAGCTGTATGTTCTTGTCTTCACGGAAAACATCTACGTTTCTGGGAAGCCGGACTGTGAATGTAGTGCCTTTGCCCAGTGTGCTGTCGACAGTTATCGTGCCATGGTGTTTTTCAATGATGCTTTTGGATAAAGCAAGGCCGATACCGGTACCGGGCGATGAATATTCACCCGGCTTCTGGTTGTTTGCCTGGAAGAAGCGTACGAATATTTGTGAAACATCATTTTTGGCGATACCCGCTCCTGTGTCGGATATACTGATTTCTACTTCGTTGTCTGTTGTGCGTCCGGCTATAACAATATTTCCATTATCCTGAGTATATTTGAAGGCATTGGACAATAAATTGAAGAATACCTTTTCAAGCAACTGGCTGTCAAACCAGCATTGTGTAGGAGTTTCCGATAACTGGAAAACATAATTGATATTACGCAAGTGGGCATAATCAACAAATGAAAAATAAATTTCTTTCAAGAATGAGGTGATGTCTTGCTGGGATATCTGCAATGTTTTATGGTTTTGTTCCAACTTTCGGAACTCAAGCAGCTCTGAAATCAGATTGCTCATTTGCTGTGCGTTCTTTCTGATTTTTAGTATCTGGTTATAGATAGAAGGACTCAGTGACGATTTTTGCAAGATGATATCTATATGGCTGATTATCAGTGTTAGAGGGGTGCGGAATTCATGGCTGACATTGGTGAAGAATACCAGTTTCTCCTGATTGAGCTGCTCTATCTGCTGTTTCTCAAAGCGTTCTTTCTCTAATGAAAGTGCCAATGTGCGTTTGGCAACGCGGCTGGATATAAAATAGTAAAGGCAGCCTATGAAACTAATGATATAGAGCAATGATGCCCACCATGTGGCATACCAGGGAGCGGAGATGGTCAGTTGTATACTGATTTCTTTATCTGTGATATCTCCACTTTGATTACTGCTGTTATTAATGGCGGCCACTCGCAGTGTATAAGTGCCGGGATCAAGATTGGTGTAATGCACTTCTGTCTGGCTGGTCTTAATCCATTTTTTATCGAAACCGTCTAACTTATATTGGAACTGCTTTTGCGATAACTGCTGCTCATAATCGGGCAGGGCAAAGCTGAAAATCAGATTATTCTGGTTATGGTTTAACTTGAGTTTTTTGGTATATGGAAAAGCCTTGGTGAGTACTCCGGTTTCATCTCCTGCCACTACTTGTTGATTATTTATCCATAGTTCCGAGAAATAGAGGCTGGGGTTATGGTGAAATGTATTGGCTTTGTGAAACTCTTCTTCCGAAAAGGAGGTTACCCCTTTGGTATCACCTACATAAATGCGCTTCTGGTTGGAGGCAAAGATGCCACAACCGCTTATGATGTGTGCTGTTGGAAAGTTTTCCATCAAATTGATGGTGGTGAAACTGTTTTTTTCGGGAGAATAGCTTGTCACTCCTTTGTCGCTGGTTATCAGTATATTCCCGCTGGGAGATAAGCAAACATTATAGCAAAAGTTGCTGGGAAGCTGATGCTCTTCTGCCGTGTAATGGGTTGTTTTATGAGTTTTCTTGTCATAAAAGAACAGTCCGCCTCCTAATGTGCTGATATAGGCACCGTTATTAGTTGCCAGGATACGAGTTATTTTGGCATTATATCCTTTTTGTGTCAACGGAACATAAGAAGCCTTCAGTGAGTCTAAATGCATGAATACCAGATTAAATGTTCCATTCAGGTATAAATATCCTTCCGGGTCTATATCAAAGTTTTCATAATAGGCCGTCGGAATATGCAGTTTTTGGAACTGTTGTGTTTTGGTATCCAATGAGAATACACCGTTGCGTGCCGATAAATATAATTTGCCTTTCCACATTTTTACATGAAAGACAACTTCGTTCGGGGTATTGGGTTCTCCTTTTCTTCTTTCCAGGTAATTGTAGAATTGTCCGGTTTGCAAGTCATAACGTGACAATCCCCCTAAGTAAGTACCTATATATAAACATGCATTTTCTTCGTCGTAACATATACTTTTTATGTTGTTGTGGGGAATTGAGTTTTTTTCTCCGGCGGTAAATTGATGGATAATGTTCCAGTTTTTGTCGGTGCAACTGATTCCTCCTCCATCTGTACTGAGCCAAACGTGTTCATTCTTGTCGACTACGATATCGCCTATATATGAATAATATTGGTTTTTAGTGGCGTTTTGGTCATAGTCGTAGTGTACAAAACTGTCCTGCTTGGGAGTGAAATAGTTTACTCCTCCAAAATAACTTCCCACCCAGATAGTGCCTTGTAAATCTTTGCAAAGGGAAAAGATGGATGGGTGGTTTAATCCTCCTACATATTTGGGAATCTGGATAAGAGAATACTGCCCTGTTTTCGAACTGTATTTATGTAATCCGTCAAAGGTTCCAAACCATATATTATGTTCACCGTCTTCTACAAAATCACGAATTTGCCAACTGCTGATTCCCATAGGAGAGCCCGGACTGAAAGGTACTTGTCTGATTTCTCCTTTTTGGTTAATTCTGTATAATCCATACATTCTTGTTCCAATCCAAAGTTCTTTTTGTGAACTTTCAAAAATGCGGTAGATATCAATTCCTTTGAGTACATGTGTTTCCTTTCCGCTGGAGCGGTCATAGAAGAAAATTCCGTCGTGCGAGCCAATACAGATTTTATTGGGCAACATTGTCAGGCAGGTAATGGGAGAAGTAATTCCGGTTTTTAGCATGAAGGTTGATTCCGTGGTTCCTGCAGGGCATTTGAATAAGGAATCACGTCTCATGTACCACAAATCTCCTTCAAGTGATGTTAAAACGGGAATGCGGCTACCTTTGGTAATACGACTGAATTTCTCTGTTTGTATATCAAATTTTATAATATCATCGTCGACTAAGAAAAAAATATTCCCTTGCTTGTCTTCGACAATGGATGAGACTTCATTTCCTAACCAAATAGGCGATGAATCATCGGAAGCGTTGCACCAGCCTTTGAAAGAAGTAATCCGTTTGCCATCATACAAATTTATTCCCTCTCTTGTACCAAACCACATTCTTCCCAATTGATCTTGGTATATAGCCATTACCGATGGCTGCGTCAATCCTTCGGATAATCCAATATGCCTGAAATATTCAGCAAAAATGGGAGTATTTAATGCCAATAGTGCAAATAAGAGTAATAAATATTTATATCTCATGTTGTTTTTCCTCAGTTTATATTAGATGTTGTCCACAAAAATAAGAAAAATATGGCAAATAGAGTAGCCGCCAATGACATTATGAGAATCTTTTTTCTCTATAGTGATAAGTTGTCCTTGCAGGAAGGGTATTATTTTCCGGGTATTTCTCATTATACTTGAAATGCCCGGAAAATAGAAATTTATTTTTCTTCGTACTCGTGTTTTCGCTTGGGGTTCATCGGAAACCAGCCTTTCAGTACGCGTTCCCGTTGCTCGAAGATTTCTTTTATAGTCCAAAAGGAGGAAAACGAGAAAACGCCAGCGAGTGAAGAAATAAGTATGTCGCTAATCAAGATTGAGCAGATGATGCCGACTATTCCTAAAAGAAGGAAAATCCACCAGCAGCGTGTTCCCCAATAATATTCAGCCTTGACCACAATGGGGTGGAAAAGACCGATTATCAGAAATGTGCAAATGCCGATGGCAATGCCACTTAAATGGTATTCAGTCAGCCATTCCATTATTTTTCGGTTTGGATGGGAATTTCTTTCTTGATACTTTGTTCCAAAGATATCATTGTTTCGGTAGCTGTCACACCGGGAATCTCTTGGATTCTGGAGTTTAATATATCCATTAAATGTTCATTGTCACGAGAGTATACTTTAGTCAGCATAGTGTATGCACCGGTGGTGAAATGACATTCCACTATCTCGGGAATTTTTTTTAATTCATTTACTACAGCTTTATACATTGAACCTTTTTCAAGTTTGATTCCCACGTAAGTACAAGTTCTGTAACCCAGACTCTTAGGATTTACATGATATCCCGAACCGATAATAACCCCCAGATCAATTAATCTTTGTACGCGTTGGTGAATAGCGGCACGGGAAACGCCACATTCTGCCGCGACATCTTTAAACGGGATGCGGGCATTTTGAGATATAATTTCAAGAATCTGTCTGTCAAGACTGTCAATTTTCTCCATAATATTTTGATTTTAGTGTTGTCAATCTGTAAGCAAATATAGGAATAGTTTTTAATTTATCTACTATTTTGAAAGAAAAAACATAGATTCTTTGAAAAAAAGTGCATTTTTTTAGTCTATATCTCTAATAACTTCTTGATTTCACTTATTTTGTTTCTTCGCTCAAAAGAAAAGGTGTCACTATGGGTGTCCAGATACTCTTTTAGGTAGAGCGCTTTTGATAAAAAATATTTCTTTTCGTCCGGCTCTTTCAACAGGGCATCCTGGTAGAGTAACTCCGACAACATATCGATTCGGGTCAGAAACTCTTGCCCTTCATAGTCTTGAGACAGGTCGGTCAAGATATATTCTGCATCCTGCTCATAATAGAAGTGGTGGCTGTGGTTAAAATAGGCTCGATAGATACTTTGTATTTTTAGTTGAAACTCAGGGCCATCCTCTTTTTTCTTCTCTTCCACCAATTTCTCCAGTGCTTCTATAAATTGGCGAACCAAACGCATGATATAATCTCTTTGTAGCATACCTTTATTTATCTTCTTTGTTTTTGTCTGACAGGGTGACCAATATCTTATCGATGCGTGCCCCATCCATATCTACAATTTCAAAAAGGAAATCGTTCCATTGGAGAAGCTCTTCGGTTTTGGGAATATGTCCCAACTGCTGTAAAATAAGTCCACTCAATGTATTGTAGTTATATTCAGGATATAAATCTTCCATTTCGAAATGACTTAGGAAGTCATAGAAAGAGCATTGTCCGTCTATCAGCCAACTGCCGTCTTTGCGGAGAATGATATCCGGCTCTTCAGAGTCGCCGGGCAGTGCCCCTACCAATGCTTCCAATATATCTTTCATTGTAATAACTCCCTGAAGGCTACCGAATTCGTCGCAGATTAGTCCGTATTTAATATGGTGTTGGCGTATTTGTTCCAATACTTTATAAACATCCATGTTTTCATGGAAGTATTGTGCCGGACGAATAACGTCACGCAGGTTAAAGTTCGTCCCTTGTAATTTACCGAAAAGGTCTTTCAGATAAACCACACCTATGATATTGTCCAAGGTATTGTCTTGTGTTACCGGATAAACCTGATATAAATGCTGGCATACGATATCATAAATCTGTTTGTTTCCCATATCTATATCGATAGACACTATATCATTACGATAGGTCATAATGGTATTGATGCTGCGGTCGCCCAACGAGAAAACACGGTCTACGATATCTTGTTCTACTTCTTGTACCTCGCCATTTTCGGCTCCTTCTTCAATCATAGACTTGATTTCTTCTTCCGTAACCTTTTCTTCGGCAGTGTTGATATGCAGCAAGTTGAAAATCAGTGAAGTACTTTTTGCCAGAATCCACACGAAAGGAGAAGCTATGACAGACAGCCAATACATGGGACGTGCCAATAGCTTGGCTGCACGTGCAGATGCGCTCATACCGATTCGTTTCGGAACAAGTTCTCCAAAGATGATGGTGAGATAGGTCACTAAAATGACAATCAGAATTTGTGCTATTATATGTGCATAAGCGATTGGAACGCCTGCTGAAACCAGCACTTTGCTGAAATCAGATGCTAATACATCGCCGGAATAGATACCGGTTAGGATACCAATCAGCGTAATTCCGATTTGTATGGTCGATAAAAACTTATCCGGATCATTGGCTAATTTAAGAGCGATACGTGCGGAGGAACTGCCGTGACGGACATCATTGTTCAAACTGCTTTTACGCGCAGAAATCAAGGCTATTTCGGACATGGCGAATACCCCGTTTAGTAAAATAAGTGCGATAATTATGACAATCTCCATGTGAGTGATTTACATTTGTATTTGCTAACAAATGTACTAAGAATTGTGTTTTCTCTTTCTTCTTTTAGATTTAATTAATGAATTATCTGTCATTTAAGCTATCTTTGCGGTGTCTATAAAAGAAAAGGAGTAATTATGCATCCACTAGAGCTATTCAAGTATTGTCCCAAATGTGGTTCTTCACATTTTGTGGTAAATAATGAGAAGTCCAAACGCTGTGCGGATTGTGGCTTTGTCTATTACTTTAATTCAAGTGCCGCTACAGTGGCATTTATCTTGAATGAGAGAAATGAATTATTGGTTTGCCGGCGGGGTAAAGAACCCGCGAAAGGAACATTAGACCTTTCGGGAGGGTTTATAGATATGTATGAAACCGGTGAAGAGGGTGTAGCACGTGAAGTGTTGGAAGAAACGGGTCTTGAAGTGAAAAAAGCGGTCTATCTATTTTCGTTGCCCAATACATATCTTTATTCCGGCTTTTTGGTACATACGTTAGATCTGTTTTTCCTTTGTACGGTGAAAGATACGACTCGGATTGAAGCGATGGATGATGTGGCGGATTCTTTTTGGATGCCGCTTGACAAGGTAAATCCGGAGGAATTTGGTCTTGATTCTGTGCGTGAGGGAGTAAAACGTTTTTTGAAAGAATATAAATATTAGATATAGAATATGAAGAAAAGGACTTTATTAATAGCTGCGTTGATGGGTGGGTGTGCTTTGCAAGGCATGGCCCAACAAATCCTTCCCGATGATGTGGCGGGTGATAAGGAATACCGAAGGGTATGCAGAGAGTATGACTTGAAGTCAAAAAACAGCGTGGAACTGTTGCAGGCTTATCTGGATAAATACCCTGATTCACGATATACAGACAGGGTACGTTCTTTGATTGCTTCGGTGTATTTTGAAGAAGGTAAATATAAGGAGGCGATAGCTATGTTTAGGGCGTGTGATATTGAGACCTTGCCCGATGCAGAGCGCGATGATTGTGCCATGCGCCTTGCCACTTCTTATTTAAAGGAAGGAAACTTGCGTGATGCTTCCGTATGGTTCCTTTTACTGAAAGAGGTGAGCCCGCGTTATCAATCGGATGCTATTTATAATTTGGCTTATATTGATTATGTAGAGAAACGGTATGACAAGGCATTAAATGCTTTTTTATCCTTGAAAGATGATGCCGTATATTCATCTTTGGTGCCCTATTATATAGGAGAAATTTATTTATTGAAAGGTAATTATGAACAGGCACGTTCGGTGGCCGCTCATTATTTGCAGGTTTATTCCGGCCATAAAGATGAGGCTCAGATGGAACGTGTTTTGGGGGAGGCTTATTTCGGCCTGAATAATTATCAGGAGGCTATTGCACCATTGGAACGTTATCAGGTCGCAGTGCCTCGTCCGCAGCGTAAAGCGCTGTATGAGTTGGGTATGAGTTATTATTATACCGGTGTCTATTCAAAAGCGGCTGCTATATTGGGCGAAACTACTTCGGTGAACGATGCCTTATCTCAGAATGCATATTTGCACATGGGCTTGGCCTATTTAAACTTGAAGGAACGCAACCAGGCAAGAATGGCTTTTGAACAGGCTTCTGCATCAGGATTTGATCCGCAGGTGAAAGAACAAGCTCTTTATAATTATGCTTTGTGTATACATGAGACTTCGTATTCTCCTTTTGCTGAATCTGTAACGGTGTTCGAACGTTTCCTTAATGAATTTCCCAACTCGCCGTATGCCGAACGGGTAAATGATTACTTGATAGAGGTATATATGAATACCCGTAGTTACGAAGCTGCGCTGAAGTCTATTGCAAAGATTGAGCATCCGGGTGCACGAATCATGGAAGCGAAACAAAAGATTCTGTTCCGTCTCGGTACTCAGGCGTTTGCTAATGCCGATTTTCATGAGGCGATAGAATATTTTAATCGTTCCTTGGCAATCGGACAATATAATATGGCTACTAAGGCTGATGCATATTATTGGCGTGGTGAGGCAAACTACAGGTTGGAGCATTATGCTCAGGCTGGAAATGATTTACGCCGGTACTTGGAGTTTGCTCCCGATAAGACGAACCGGGAGTACGGATTGGCACTTTATAATCTTGGCTATACTGACTTTAAGCAAAAGAATTATAATGGTGCATTGAATTGGTTTACCCGTTTTGTTGATCGTGGAACTGTCAATGACCGTGCTGTACAGGCAGATGCTTACAATCGCATCGGTGACTGTAACTTTTATGCCCGCCGTTTTGATTCGGCCCGTCAGGATTATGCCCGTGCTGTGGAGATAGATTCTTCTTTGGGTGATTATTCTTTATATCAAGAGGCTTTTGTCCGTGGCTTGCAGAAGGATTATAATGGAAAGATACAAATTTTAAATCGTTTGATAGCAGATTATCCCGAGTCTCAATATTTGGATGATGCTTTATATGAACAAGGACGTGCTTTTGTTCAAATGGAGGATCATACGAATGCTATTAACCGTTTCAATATTTTGCTGAAGAAATTCCCGGAAAGCAATATGGCTCGTCGGGCGGCTAATGAAATCGGTTTACTTTATTATCAGGGCGATAAGTATCCGGAAGCTATTCAGGCTTACAAGCAGGTAATCACTAATTATCCGGGTAGTGAGGAGGCTCGTCTTGCCCAAAGGGATTTGAAATCTATTTATATTGATTTGAACAAGGTGGATGAGTATGCCAACTTTGCTTCTACTATTCCCGGTGGAGCCAATTTTGATGTGAACGAACGTGATTCGTTGACTTATGTTGCTGCCGAAAGAGTGTATATGCGCGGTGAAATAGACGAAGCACGCAATAGCTTTACTCACTATCTGCAAACTTTCCCGGAAGGTGCATTTAGCTTGAATGCCAATTACTATGTCGGATTGATAGATTATAACCGTAAGGCTTATAATAGTGCGGCAGAACATTTGGACAAAGTTTTGGCTTATCCCAATAATAAATATTCGGAAGATGCCATGATGATGAGTGCTGAAATGGCTTATTCGGCAAAGGATTATGAAAAAGCATTGGCTGTTTATAAGCAACTGAAAGATAAGGCTGTTTCATCGGAACGCCGGCAATTGGCAAAGACGGGTGTGCTTCGTAGTGCATATATGTCGGGCAATGGAGAAGAGGTCATTCTGGCGGCAACGGATTTGCTGGCAGAGACGAAAATTGCTCCCGAATTATCCAATGAGGCTCATTATTATCGTGCAAAGGCTTATCTGGATGCAGGAAAAGCAGAAGGGGCTATGGAGGATTTGAAAATCTTGGCAAAAGATACTCGCAATGTATATGGTGCGGAAGCGAAATATAAAGTAGCACAGATTTATTTTGATGCCGGACAGACAGGGCAGGCCGAGAAAGAAGTCTTGAATTATATTGAGGTCAGCACTCCGCATACTTATTGGCTGGCGCGTAGCTTTGTGTTGTTATCTGATGTTTATATGAAATTAGGACGCAACCTGGATGCCAAACAATATTTGCTTTCATTAAGGCAGAATTATCAGGCGGATGATGATATTGCAGGAATGATAGAGAGCAGACTGAATAAGTTAAATGCTGAAAATTAAAGATTATGAAGAAAATAGCAATTATAGCATTTGTGGGCTTGTTGCCTCTGTCGGCTGTATATGCACAGCAAGACAGTACACTGAACCGCACTGTGGTAGTGGAAAATGAGTATAACCCTACTGTCATGGATGCTTCCAAAATAAATGTATTGCCCAAGGTGGAGGAACCGGCAGTAATGAAGAAGGGAATTGAGTATGCCACGGCTTTGCGCCCTGTGGCTGCTTGGAATTATGAGGAGATGTTTCCCATTGTTCGTGAATGGGAATGGGAGAAGGCGAAACGAGGATATGTGCGTGCCGGCGCCGGTAATTATGGTAATGTGGATTTTAAGGCCGGGTATGTATGGGACATCACGAAAGATGACCGGCTGAATGTCGCTGCTTCTTTGGACGGTATGAATGGTACCCTGAAAGATGCGATTGATAATGATTGGAAATCGCGTTTCTATTCTTCCTCTTTTAATGTAGGATACCGACATAGCTTCAAGAATATGGATCTGCATCTTGGAGGAGGACTTCATTCTCGTGTGTTTAATTATATGTTGAGTCCGATTTCTTCTATTTCCGGTGAGAATGATAAGCAGCATCACACTTTGGGAGATTTCCATGTCGCCCTGTCTTCTACGGATGAAATGATGCCACTGCAATTTACAGTACAAACGGGCTTTCAGTATTTCAAGCAGAAATACCCGGCAATTTCCGATGAGAGCAGCACGGAAAAAATGATTCATACAGTAGGTGATGTATGGGGAAAACTGAGTGATATTCAGCGTGTGGGTATTAAGTTTGAAATGGATAACTTATTCTATTCGGATGACTTCATGAAGAATTATACTTCGTTAGGCCTGAATCCTTATTATGCCATTGACGAAGACAGTTGGCGACTGCATCTCGGTGCGCATGTCGACTGGGTGACAGGTAATAATAGCGGCATAGATGTAGCTCCGGATATTCGTGCAGAGTATATTTTCTCGGATAGTTATATTCTTTATTTGAATGCACAGGGAGGCAGACAGGTAAACGATTATCGTATGTTAAGCCGCATCTCTCCCTATTGGGGAATAGGGCAGCAACTCGATGCGACGTATGTTCCTCTTGATGCAACTTTGGGTTTTAAGGCGTCTCCTACAAGCGGATTATGGTTTAATGTATTTGGTGGTTATCAGATACGTAAACATGAGTTGTTTTGTACGTTAGTGCCCGCAGGACAATTTGTATATACGGGTTTTGTGCAGGATAAAGGAAAAATCGGTTATGGAGGTGCGGAAGTGAAGTATGGTTATAAAGACTATTTTGATGCATCGGTAAAAGGTGTGTATTACGGTTGGACGACCAAGCATGACGATGATGCGATAGCTGCCATGAAGCCTGAAATGGAGTTGAACTTTAAAGTTGATGCCAAGGTAATGGAGGGCTTGAAACTTCGGTTGGGTTATGATTACGTAAAGCGTAAGGGAGAGGATGTGGATCCTGTCAGCAATCTGAGCGTGGGTGCTACCTATGCATTATTAAAAGACATCTCTATCTTTGTGGATGTGAATAATCTATTAAACAAACAATACTATTATGAAGGAGGTTATCCTGCTGAGAAACTGAATGTTTTAGGTGGCCTTACTTTCCGATTTTAGTTAAAAAGGCTCTGTAAAAGAGCCTTTTTAAGAAAAAAAAGCAGAAACATACCTTATTATATAGGTGTAGTTCTGCTTTTTTTCTACTTTTGCCCTTAATTAAAATGGAATACATTATATCATGCAAAAAAATCTTGTAATTGTAGAGTCACCCGCAAAAGCCAAGACCATAGAAAAATTCTTAGGAGAAGACTATAAAGTCCTTTCCAGTTACGGGCATATCCGTGATTTAAAGAAGAAGGACTTCAGTATCAATGTAGAGAAGGGATTTGAACCGACTTATGAGATACCTCCTGATAAGACAAAACTGGTAAGTGAGTTGAAAGCTGCGGCGAAAAAAGCCGATATGGTGTGGCTCGCATCCGATGAGGACCGTGAGGGAGAAGCCATTTCGTGGCATTTATATGAAGTGTTGAAATTGGATCCGAAGAGGACAAAGCGTATTGTATTCCACGAGATAACCAAAACTGCGATATTAAAAGCCATTGAAACCCCGCGTGACATAGATGAGAATCTTGTAAATGCTCAGCAGGCGCGTCGTATCTTGGACAGAATTGTGGGCTTTGAGCTTTCTCCTATTTTATGGAAGAAGGTAAAACCTGCTCTTTCTGCCGGTCGTGTGCAGTCTGTTGCCGTTCGGTTGATTGTGGAACGTGAGCGTGAGGTGCATGCTTTTGTCAGCGAACCTTCTTATCGTGTAACTGCTATATTTGAAGCTCCTGATGCCGATGGCAATAAAACGGAAGTAAGGGCTGAATTGAGCAAACGTTTCAAGACAAAAGAAGAGGCTCAAGCATTCCTTGAATTGTGTAAGGATGCGGATTTCTCGATTGAAGATATTACAACCCGTCCGGTTAAAAAGTCGCCGGCAGCTCCATTTACTACTTCTACTTTGCAGCAGGAGGCTGCCCGGAAGTTAGGATTTACGGTTGCGCAGACCATGATGGTGGCGCAACGTTTATATGAAAGCGGACAAATTACTTATATGCGTACCGACTCTGTGAATCTTTCGGATTTGGCATTGGCTGCCAGCAAGTCGACGGTCATGTCGCTGATGGGGGAAAAATATGTAAAGACACGTCAGTTTGCAACGAAGACAAAAGGTGCACAAGAGGCTCATGAGGCAATCCGTCCAACGGATATGGCGAATGAGACCATCGAAGGAACAGCACAAGAGCAGAAACTGTATGAACTGATTTGGAAACGTACTGTTGCATCACAGATGGCGGAGGCTGAACTCGAAAAGACCACTGCTACCATCTCTATCAGTAATAGTGAAGAAACTTTCGTTGCTATTGGCGAGGTTGTGATTTTTGATGGTTACTTGCGTGTATATAAAGAGTCTTATGATGACGATAACGAGCAGGAGGATGAAAGCCGCTTATTGCCTCCTTTGAGCAAGGGACAGTCATTGGAAAATAAAGAAATTTCTGCTACTCAGCGTTTCAGTATGTGTCCTCCGCGCTATACCGAAGCCAGTCTGGTGCGTAAGCTGGAGGAACTGGGAATCGGTCGTCCGTCTACATATGCTCCTACTATATCGACAGTCCAACAACGTGGCTACGTGGTAAAAGGAAACAGTGAAGGCGTAAAACGTCCTTATGAAATATTGAAACTGAAAGGAAATAAGATAACCGAAACCATCAAGACGGAAACGACCGGGAATGAGAAGTCTAAGTTGCTGCCTACTGATGTAGGTATTGTGGTTAATGACTTTCTGATGTCATTCTTTCCTGAAATTATGGATTATAATTTCACCGCAAATGTTGAAAAAGAGTTTGATGAAGTAGCGGAAGGTGAGAAAGAATGGACCAGTGTGATGAAGAACTTCTATGACGGTTTTCATCCGTTGGTGGACAAGACCATGAATGCGAAGAGCGAGCATAAGGTGGGTGAAAGAATGCTTGGAAATGACCCGGTGACTGGAAAACCTGTGTCGGTAAAAATCGGTCGATTTGGTCCGATGATACAGATAGGGGTAGCCGATGATGAGGAAAAACCCAAGTTTGCGCATTTGCCGAAAGGTCTTTCGATAGAAACAATTACGTTGGAAGAAGCGCTTGATTCGTTCAAACTCCCCAAAACTTTGGGTGAATATGAAGGCAAGACAGTGACGGTAGGAGTGGGGCGGTTTGGTCCTTATGTCCGTCATAATAATGTGTTCGTATCTATCCCCAAGGGTGAAGACCCGATGGAAGTAACCTTGGAAGGAGCGATTGAAATGATTAATGCCAAGCGCGAAGCTGCCGAAAAGAAGGTTATTAAAACATTTCATGAAGAACCGGATTTGCAGATTCTGAATGGTCGGTACGGACCTTATATCGCTTATCAGAAAAAGAACTATAAGATTCCTGAAAGTGTAGAGCCGAAAGATTTAAACCTGGAGACCTGCTTTAAGGTGATAGAATTGCAGAAAGAAAAAAGTGAAACTCGTAAACGGGTGGCTGCTAAGAAAAAGAAATGACACGTATATTTTTAATAGGATATATGGGTGCGGGAAAAACGACTTTAGGTAAAGCGTTTTCCCGCGAACTGGGTCTTACTTTCATAGACTTGGATTGGTATATTGAGGAGCGTTTTCACAAAACTGTCCAGCAGTTGTTTTCAGAACGCGGAGAACAGGGTTTCCGCGAACTGGAGCAAAAGATGCTGCATGAGGTGGCTGAGTTTGAAGATGTTGTAATTTCGGCCGGTGGAGGCACTCCTTGTTTTTTTGACAATATGGACTATATGAATGCTTGCGGGGATACTGTGTTTCTTCAGGTGGAGCCCGAGGTATTGTTTCGCCGGCTGAAAGTGGCGAAGCAGCAGCGTCCGTTATTGGCAAACAAGAGCGATGAAGAATTGATGAACTTTATTTGTGAAGCGTTGCAGAAGCGTCATCCTTTTTATTCGCAGGCGAAGTTATTGTTTCGGGCTGATGAGTTGGAAGACAAGTCGCAGATACAGACTTCGGTAGATAGCTTGAGAAAGCTGCTGAATAAATAAACAGATTAAAAAGTTATAATCTATTTAGTAAAAGTATACACTCTTTGCACAGAACAAGAAATGAGAAAATGGCGTATTGAAGATTCGGAAGAACTCTACAACATTACAGGTTGGGGAACTTCGTACTTTAGTATCAATGACAAAGGTCATGTAGTGGTAACTCCCCGTAAGAACGGTGTCGCAGTCGATTTGAAAGAATTGGTGGACGAGCTTCAGTTACGGGATGTCGCAGCACCTATGCTGGTCCGTTTCCCGGATATTCTTGATAATCGTATCGAAAAAATCTCGAAATGTTTCAAGCAAGCATCCGAAGAGTATGGTTATAAAGCTGAAAACTTTATCATCTATCCTATTAAAGTGAACCAGATGCGTCCGGTGGTAGAAGAAATCATAAGTCATGGCAAGAAGTTTAATTTAGGACTGGAAGCCGGTTCCAAGCCCGAACTGCATGCAGTGATTGCCATCAACACGGATTCGGACTCACTGATTATCTGCAACGGATATAAAGACGAGAGCTATATTGAGTTGGCTCTACTGGCACAGAAGATGGGAAAGCGTATCTTTCTGGTCGTAGAGAAGATGAATGAGCTACGCTTGATTGCAAAGATGGCGAAGCAGCTCAATGTACGTCCTAATATCGGTATCCGTATTAAACTGGCTTCTTCGGGCAGTGGAAAATGGGAGGATAGCGGCGGCGATGCCAGTAAATTCGGACTGACTTCCAGTGAGTTGCTGGAAGCACTTGACTTTTTGGAAAAGAAAGATATGAAAGACTGTTTGAAACTGATTCATTTCCATATCGGCAGTCAAGTAACCAAGATACGTCGTATAAAAACTGCTTTACGCGAAGCTTCACAGTTTTATGTGCAATTGCATGCGATGGGCTTTAGTATTGAGTTTGTTGATATTGGAGGAGGTTTGGGGGTAGACTATGATGGTACCCGCTCTTCCAATAGTGAGAGCAGTGTGAATTATTCCATTCAGGAGTATGTAAACGACTCTATCTCTACACTGGTAGATGCAAGTGATAAAAATAACATTCCGCATCCCAATATCATTACAGAGAGTGGACGTTCATTGACGGCACACCATTCGGTACTCATCTTTGAAGTGCTCGAAACAGCCACTTTACCCGAAATGGATGAAGAGTTTGAGGTCAGTGAAAAAGATCATGAGCTGGTGCATGAGTTGTATGAAATATGGGATAATCTGAATCAGAGCCGTATGCTGGAAGCATGGCACGATGCACAACAGATTCGAGAAGAGGCGCTTGACTTGTTTAGCCATGGTATTGTCGATTTAAAAACCCGTGCACAGATAGAACGTCTCTATTGGTCTGTGACTCGTGAGATTAATCAGATTGCTTCGGGATTAAAACATGCTCCCGATGAATTCCGTAAATTGGATAAACTGTTGGCTGATAAATATTTCTGCAACTTTTCGCTTTTCCAATCTTTGCCGGACTCTTGGGCGATAGACCAGATATTCCCTATTATGCCTATCCAAAGACTGGACGAGAAGCCCGACCGGAATGCTACTTTGCAAGATATTACTTGTGACTCTGACGGAAAGATAGCCAACTTTATATCTACTCGTTATGTATCGCACGACTTGCCTGTACACTCATTGAAGCAAAAAGACTCTTATTATATAGGTGTCTTTTTGGTAGGAGCTTATCAGGAAATTTTGGGAGATATGCACAATTTGTTCGGCGATACGAATGCAGTGCATGTATCGGTGGATGATAAAGGATATTCTATTGACCAGGTGATTGATGGCGAGACCGTGGCCGAAGTGCTGGATTATGTTCAGTATAATCCGAAGAAACTGGTGCGCACATTGGAAACTTGGGTGACTAAATCTGTAAAAGAAGGCAAAATCTCGGTAGAAGAAGGAAAGGAATTCTTGTCCAACTATCGTTCCGGCCTTTATGGATATACTTATTTGGAATAACATAAAACGATGAAAGAAAAACTGACTATAATAAAGGTAGGCGGAAAGATTGTAGAGGAAGAAGCTACGCTAAACCGGCTTTTGGCTGACTTTTCCGCTATCGAAGGATATAAACTGTTGGTGCATGGTGGGGGACGTTCTGCCACCAAACTGGCAGCCCGACTGGGTATTGAAAGTAAAATGGTGAACGGTCGTCGTATTACGGATGCCGAGACTCTGAAAGTGGTAACCATGGTTTACGGTGGACTGGTCAATAAGAATATCGTTGCCGGTCTGCAAGCTAGAGGAGTGAATGCTATCGGGCTGACCGGAGCGGATATGAACGTAATCCGTTCAGTGAAACGCCCGGTGAAGGATGTGGATTACGGCTATGTGGGTGATGTGGAAAAGGTGAATGCCGATTTTCTAGCCACATTGATTCGCCAAGGTATCGTTCCTGTCATGGCTCCTCTGACACATGACGGACAGGGAAGCATGCTGAATACGAATGCCGATACTATTGCCGGAGAAACAGCAAAAGCGTTGGCGTCACTCTTTGATGTGACACTTGTCTATTGTTTTGAGAAGAAAGGCGTATTGCGTGACGAAAATGACGATGATAGCGTCATTCCCATTATTACTCCCGAAGAGTTTAAAGAATATGTAGCCCGGGGTATCATTCAGGGAGGGATGATACCTAAACTGGAAAACTCCTTTTCTGCCATTGATGCAGGAGTGAGCCAGGTGGTAATTACCTTAGCTTCAGCCATTAAAGGAGAAGGTGGAACAATAATCAAAAAATAATTCAAAAAAATAAGCGGGTGAGTGTAACTTTTGTACATCTCACCCGTCATTATTACAGAGCAATGCAAGAAATCAGTTTCCGAAACGACATTTTGCCCCTGAAAGACAAACTCTACAGGTTGGCTTTTCGTATTACGCTGAACAGTGCTGAAGCGGAGGATGTGGTGCAGGATACGATGATTAGGGTATGGAATAAACGTGATGAGTGGCCGAATTTTGAATCCATCGAAGCCTACTGCCTGACGGTAGCAAGAAATCTGGCAATAGACCGGAGTGAAAAGATAGATTCACAGCACATGGAATTGACACCCGAAACACAGGAACTGCCCGATGCATTGAACCCTTACGAACAGTTGGCACAGAGTGAGCAATTAGGTTTGATTCACCGCCTGCTGAACGAACTTCCCGAAAAGCAACGAAGTATTATGCAGTTGCGGGATATTGAAGGAAAGAGCTATAAAGAAATTGCAGATATTTTGCAGATACCGGAAGAGCAGGTGAAAATAAATCTTTTTCGGGGTCGGCAAAAGATAAAACAAAGATATACTGAAATAGAAAATTATGGATTATAAGTACATTGAACAGTTATTGGAGCGCTACTGGAACTGTGAGACTTCTTTGGAAGAGGAACAGATTTTGCGTTCTTTCTTTCGTCAGAAAGAGATTCCTGCTCATTTACTCCGTTACAAGGCAATGTTTGCTTATCAGGAGATTGAGAAGGAGAGAGGGCTGGGCAGTGACTTTGATGCCAAGGTTCTGGCCCGGGTGGAAAAACCGGTTGTGAAAGCGCAACGCCTCACTTTGAGAACGCGCTTTATGCCGTTGTTCAAGGCTGCTGCTATGATAGCTGTCTTGTTTGTGATGGGAACGGTGGTGCAACGTTCCATGCAGGATGATGGTAGTGATGTGGTGTATATGCATGACGACTACCGTGATACGGCAAATGACCCGCAAGTGGCTTATGAACCGGTGTTGCCAATAGATACGGTTACAAAGATAGCCGCAGATGAGGCAGCGACAGGAGTAAAGAAGTAGATAACATTTTCATTTGCTTTTATATATAAATAGATAGTTAGTGCTTATTAAAACAACTTTTTAATTCGAGGCTGTGAAGTTTCAATTCTCTCAAATTTTAAATTAACTAACTAAATAATGTAAAAAGGATTACCGCGTGAGCAGTAATCCTTTTTTTGGTAGATAATCTAATGTAAAGAGAGAGTTATGAAATGAGCTTTATCTTCTTTTTACGTTGCCGATACCTGATTTATTGATATCAGTAGTTGGAGGATTCCCAAAGTAATCGACATTTCCTATTCCGTTTGTACTTACGGTTATCTTCCCTGATGCATAACAAGAAACATTTCCAATGCCCTTTTGTTCAATGACAACATCCGAAACAATCATATTTTTGGCGTTTAGGTTTCCAATGCCTTTGATGTGATAGCTGGCCTTCTCTGCCTTTCCTTTCAGCATTACATTGCCTATTCCGTCAGACCGTACACTTATATTGTCGGCTATCAATTTGTCGGCTTTAAAATTTCCTGTTCCGTTGGAAATGATTTTTATATCATCCACTTTGATGGAATCTTTCAAGGTCATATTGCCTGTACCCTGTTGGCTGATGCTGCTTAGCTCGGGAGCAGTAATGGTGATTGTGACATTGTTGTCCTTCAAACCGCGGAACTTCACACCTTTCTTCATGGAGATGTTCAGTGTACTGTCTTCCGAAGTAACAATAAGATTAGAAATGACATTGTCAGGACCATAGGCCTCTACAGTTGTGGCATTACTTTGCTTGAATACAATATTGACGGTACCCTGGCTGGCAATATTATCGAATGCTTCCACACTGTATTTCTTGGTTATTTTGTTTTTACTGGGAGCAATGCCGTTTACACAGCTTGTCAGAGTCATAACCAGACCGAATAAGTAAAAGTATGTACGTTTCATATTTCTGTGTTTTTTTATTGGTTTCTATCTATTAGACGAAGAGGATAACAGTAAAGTTGCAATTTCCTCTTTTTTTTCTTGTGAATAATATATCTTTGTGGCTGATATGGCAACAAAGAGAGTATTAGCTGACAAAGACTTCAACCGTATTATTGTGCGTACCCATCGTTTGGCACGTAACATTACCATGCGTGTAAAGCCGGATGGACTGCATGTTACGGTACCGCCTTACAGCCTAAGCAGTAAGGTGATGGAAGTTGTAGAGCAATATCGTGAACGTTTGTTGCAGGACTGGCAGAGGGTATGTAAGAAACCTATAGACTTGGACTTCCGTATTCAGGCTCCTTGTTTCAGGCTATGGCTGGAAAAAGGCAATTTTACCTGTTTTTCTGTGCGGAATACGGAGGAAGGAATAAAAATCATTTGTCCCCGTGATGTTGACTTTACAAAGGAGGAGGTGCAGCGATTGGTGCGTAATGCCATTATCAGAGCGATGAAGAAAGCGGCCGCCGAATATTTGCCACCTTTGCTTGATGCATTGGCAGAACACTATGGCCTGTCATACAAACGAGTGAAGATAACCGGAAGTAAAGGACGCTGGGGCAGTTGCTCGGCAGTCGGAAGTATAAACCTTTCTTGTTATTTGATGCTGTTGCCTTCGCATCTGATGGATTATGTGTTGTTACATGAGTTGTCGCATACCAAAGAAATGAATCATGGTCCTCGTTTTTGGGAACTGCTGGATAGTATGACCGAGGGAAGGGCGCATCTGCTGCGGGCGGAGTTACGACAATTCAATACTGATTTTTAGAAAGAATTTTGATATAAATATGCCGGATGTGAAAAGACATTTATGAAACGGTATTTTATAGGGAAAGACGGTCAAGTCAAAGAAAAAAATACTTCGTGCGGGAGAAATGGAAACATTTAAGCTGTAATAAAGTGTTTTTCCGATAATATTTCTTATATTTGTTTCGATACCATAACCTTTAAATACGAACAAGCATGACCGATCTTACTATTCTTATTGCTGTTATAGCATTGGCATTATGGCCGTTAACCTTTTTGCTCCTTCGCGTCCGTCACGAACGGAAAAAGCGCAGAGATCACCTTGACCGCATGACGAAAGAAGATTTGGAAGAAATCGGGACGGAAGAGTTGGTCATTGCTGTGTTGAAGAAGATAGGTTGTCAACCCGAGACGAATGAGGAAGGGCATATCGTGTTTAAGTATCAGGGAGATGATTTTTATATTGCTGTAGAGGATGAGGCTCGCTTTATCATGATTTGGAATCCATGGTGGGCTTCTATCAGCATCGAAAATCCGGCATTGCCTTACCTGAAAGAAATAGTAAACCTGGTGAATGTGGAATCGTTGGTTACTACTATCTATACTGCCGATGAAGACGAGAAGAATGTAGGACTTCATTCGAAATGCCACACGTTGTTTACTCCGAAAGAGGGGCCGTTGGATGAATATCTGAAAGCGATGCTTGACCATTTCTTTATTACTCATGACAGTATCAAAGAGAATCTGCAACAGTTGAGCAATGCTGCATCGGAAAGTGACAAGCAGGAGCGTGTGAAGATTAAAGGTTTTGCCGCCTATAAAGACAACTCCACTCCGCTTCCGGTAGATGATAAGCAATAATTATTATAGAATCGGAAAAACTCTATAGGTATGGATTTGGGTGGTGTCCTGAAAGCTTTGTTATATCAGTGGGTGCACGGACAGGAAAGTTATAGTATTTTCTCCTTTCACACAAAGCAGGTGTTTCTTTCACGGTATATAGTTTTAAATCAGCACTTTATGATAGGAGTTGTGTGAAAGCAAGATAATTGATTCTTGTTTCCTGCTGAGTAAAACTGAATAACGCTTTTATTGTTGGCTGAGAAGATGGAAGTCTTTAAAAGACCAAGGCCTTTAAAAAAAACAATTAGGTGTTTTTCAAAAAGACTAAAGTCTTTTCGGAAAACACTTTAGTCTTTTTGGAGTGCATCGGAATCTTTTAAGAAAATCTATATTTAATAAGCGGAAATTTATCTAACTTTGCTCCATCGAATGTTGCCTTAACCTTTAATTGAAACTATTCCGTGATGAATCAATTTATAGATTTTGATGAAAAGTTATATGCCAGACTCCGCCGGGGAGACGAGGCCGCCTTTACCATTGTCTTTGAACGGTACAATCGGCTGTTGTATGCATTGGCTTATCGGTATTTTAAGTCCGGTGAAGAAGCTGAAGATGCTGTTCAGTATACTTTTATGAAATTATGGGGACAGCGCGATTCTTTTGAATTCCAGTCCGGTATCAGGAGCCTGCTGTTTACTATTCTCAAAAATTATATTTTAAATGAATTGCGGCACAGGCAGATTGTGTTTGAAAAGCACTATGAGATAGCCCAGCAAGGTGAAGAAGTGGATGAAGGTTTCCTGAAAGAACTTGAGAGCAAAGAGTTGAAGGGGCATTTGTGGTCGGCAATAAACGAGCTTCCTCCTCAAAAAAGAAAGATATGTCAGCTGAAGATTGGAAAAGGACTTTCTAATCAAGAGATAGCAGACATGATGCAGATAACCGTTCCTACTGTAAAATCACATTATACACAGGCGATTAAATTGTTGCGTAATGCCATTGAACCGCTGATAATGTTGCTTCATGTAGTATGGTTTTATTTTTTTTATTAAAGACAGACTCATACCTTTATCGGGGTGAAGTGTTTTATTAATTAGCGAAAAACAGGCAAAAAGATGAAAATAGATGATGCTGTAATAGATAAAGTTCTGAATAATAAGGCATCTGCAGAAGATGCGAGACAGGTTTCGGAGTGGTTTGCCACCGAAGAGGGACATGATTATTTATCGAAACGAATGGATGGGGAAATGTTGTCCTTGACGGAGGGTGAGGTAGAGAATTGGGTACCTCATGCCATACCGGAGGAAAAGATGAAGCAGCGTTTCCTGCAACAAATAAAACCCCGGCGTCGGGTTAATTCCTATCGTCGTTGGTGGGCTGCCGCTGTATTGATTCCCTTTATATTTCTTTGCGGTTCAGTTTGGTTTTTGGCAGATAAGGTTGGCCTTTTTTCTGAGACCGAATATGCAGAATTGGTCGTACCCTGTGGTGAGCAGATGCGTGTCGTGTTGCAAGACGGAACGATTGTTCAATTAAACTCGGATACCCGGCTGAAGTATCCCAAAAAGTTTGGTATATTCACCCGCACAGTGGAGTTGTGGGGAGAAGGATATTTTGAGGTGGCCAAAGAGAAGGATCGTCCGTTTGTAGTCGATTTGGGAGATATTAATGTAAAGGTGACCGGCACAAAATTTAATGTTAAGGCTTATACGGCAGAATCGAATCTGTGGGTGACACTGGATGAAGGGGGCGTGCTGCTGAAAGATACCAAAGGTAAGGAGTATCCATTGCATCCGGGGGAAAGTGCCGAGTATAACCGTCGGTCGGGTGTTTGTCAAATTTCTCGTCCTGAGAATATGGAACAGATAACCTCATGGCGCTCCAAAGGTTTGAACTTCTATTTGACCCCTTTGAAAGAGATAGTCAAGGTATTGGAACGACAGTACGATGTACACTTTATTGTACCTGATTCGTCATTGCTGGATCATAGGTTTACTTTATCCACTAATAAAGTAAATGTAGTGGATGTCTTAAATGACTTGGAAGCGGTGTCGCATATCTCTTTCAACGAAACTGGAAAAGGCATATTTGAGATAACCGAAAAGGAATAAAGTTGTTATTATAAAATCAGTCGGTGATATTTTTGTTCTATACTTATTATAATGAATAAGGTAAAACAGAGGTATCACCGATTGTCGTTTTTACTATGAACGGGCTTTTTGCGATTTTAAAGAAAAAAAGAGAATTTTGACTCATACCTATTTTTTGATGATGTGTTAGCCTATGCAGAAAGGCCTTTTATAATAATGAAATAATAATTTAATACTGTGTATGAAATGAACTCAAAAAACAAAATGAAAAAGTTACTGCTGTTGGGTATTCTCTTATTTGGCTTTACAGCCTCTGGGTGGTCACAAAAAGTTTCTTTAAATTTCAAGAATGAGAAAATAGAGAAAGTCTTGTCTTCTATAAAGAGTCAGACTGGAATGGCATTGGTATTTAGTGATCAAGTAGTGGATGTAAACCGATTGGTTTCTATTCAGGTAAAAGATGGTAATCTGGAGGAAGCTTTGGACAAGTTGCTGGCTGGTACAAAAGTAGCTTATGAAATAAAGAACAATAAAATTTATCTTATAGAGAAGAAATCAGAGATAACTACTTCTTCGAAAAGGAAAAAGGTAATCGGAGTTGTAACAGATGCTGCCGGTGAACCTATCGTTGGAGCAAATGTAGTTGAAAAGAATGTAAAAACGAATGGTGTAATTACAGATATTGACGGACAGTTTAGTCTTGAGATAGACACCAATGGAGAATTGCTAGTTACGTATATTGGCTATTTGACGCAAAATGTTGCTACAAAAGGGAAAGACTCCTTTAGAATAGTCTTGAAAGAAGATACACAGACATTGGAAGAAGTGGTAGTGGTAGGTTATGGCTCTCAGAAAAAATTGAATTTGACAGGATCTGTGGCTACTGTTGGCAGTGAAGCATTGACAGAACGACCTGTTACAAATGTGACGGCGGCTATTCAAGGGGCAGTTCCGGGAATGACTATTACTTCAGGACAAGGACGTCCGGGACAAGATGCTGGTACAATTAGGGTGAGAGGTACAGGAACCCTGAATAATTCAGACCCCTATATTTTGGTAGATGGTATCGAAACTGGTACGATGAATTCTATAGATCCCAATGATATTGAATCTATTTCTGTATTAAAAGATGCTGCATCTGCAGCTATTTATGGGTCAAAAGCAGCTAATGGTGTAATTTTGATAACAACAAAAAGAGGTAAAAGTGGAAAGCCGACAATTGCTTATAGTGGAAGTTTTGGTTGGCAAAAGGCTACAGGTATGATTGATCGGGTAAGTTCGGCAGATGCAGCTACCTTATATAATAAAGCCTTAGAATCGGATGGAAAATCTCCGCGATTTACAGAGGAAGATATTCAATTGTTTCGTAATGGGACAGATCCTTATGGACATCCTGATACGGATTGGCAGGATTTGGCTTTTCAAGGAAATGGATTTATGCATAAGCATAATGTAAATCTTTCTGGCGGAGCTGACAATGTAAAATACATGACTTCTATTGGGTATCAGCATCAGAATGGTATTATGGTTAATAGTAACAGGGAACAGTTTAATTTCCGTATGAATTTGGATGTGAAAATGAGCGATAAGTTGGACCTGAAAGCGAATATGGCATATATACATAATGACTATGATGATCCAACCAACTCTTATGTAGGAGGGGGGTCAGATCAGATAATTCGTCAGTCTAATCGTATTGCTCCTTGGATTCCGTATAAAAATGCAGATGGAACATATGGAACTATTGGAGATGGTAATCCAATTGCGTGGTTAGATTTAGATCAGGTTGTTACTCGTAAGAATCAGAATTTCACAGGAACTTTGGCTTTGGATTATGATATTCTTCCAGATTTAAAATTGACAGCACAAGGCTCTTATGTTTCTAATATTCAGGATTATAAAGATTATGTGAAAGACATTCAGTATAATGCTAATAAATATCATGGACCTAACTCTGTTGATAAACGAATTTATCAATGGAATCGTTATAACTTCGATTTATTGGCTAATTATGATCATACATTTGGAAAGCATAGCATAAAAGGGTTATTAGGATATCATATAGAGAAATATAACAAAGATGAGGTAAGGGCTTCTCGTGAAAGTTTTCCTACTAACGACTTGACGGATATTGATGCAGGTGCTGTTGCTACTCAGAAAAATTCTGGATTTACTCGGGAGTTGGCTATGATGTCTTATTTTGGCAGGATAAATTATGATTATGCTGGAAAATATTTGTTCGAAGCTAATTTCCGTGCGGATGCCTCTTCTCGTTTTAGCAAAAGTAACCGTTGGGGATATTTCCCATCAGTTTCTGCTGCTTGGAGGATTTCAGAAGAGTCTTTTATGGAAGGCACACAAGATTGGTTGCAGTCGTTAAAAATACGTGGCTCTTGGGGAAAGTTAGGAAATCAAGATGCTTTGGATGACTTTTATCCTTGGATGGTGACTTATAGTATAGGATCTAAGTATCCATTTGGTGGCATAACCAATACAGGAGTAACTCAAACGAGTCAAAAGATTGAGTCTATTTCTTGGGAGACTACAACTAACTGGGGAATTGCTGTTGAAACTAGTATATTTTCCTGCTTGGATTTCTCGATTGAATATTATAGCCGTGTGACTGATGGTATTATAATGGATGTACTTGTTCCTGCTACCTTTGGATTAGGGGCTTATAAAGATAACGTAGGGAAAATGGAAAATCGAGGAGTTGAAGTTACAGCATCGTTTCATAAACAATGGGGAGATTGGCGTTTTAATGCATCTGGAAATGTAGCATTTAATCATAATGAAGTTTTAGATCTGGGAGTTGGAGGAGATAAGATTTCAAGCTACTATATCAATCGGGTAGGAGAAGCGTATAATTCTTTTTATGGATATGTGGCAGACGGTATTTTTCAAAGTCAGGAAGAAGCTGATCAGTTTACAAAAACTTATGGGAATCCCTTTGGAAAGGCTTTTAAAGCTGGAGATATTCGCTATAAAGATACAGATGGTAATGGAAAACTAACGGCAGATGACCGTCGTGTTGGAGGAGCAGAACAGCCTAAGGTTACATTTGGATTGAATTTGAATACTTCTTGGAAGAATTTCGATTTGTCTGTATTATTACAAGGGGCTACTGGAGTAGAACGTTACTTTACTAGCGAAGTGTTTGGCGAATTTTATGGTGATGATTCTCATCCTTCTACTATATGGTTAGATGCTTGGTCACCGGAAAACCCTGATGGTTCCTTCCCACGTGTGGCATTAGGTGGAAAATCTGCTAGTGACCCTTCTAATTATTCCAGCTTTTGGATGCAGTCTGCTAATTATTTACGTATAAAGAATGTGCAGTTTGGATATACACTTCCTAAAAATTGGTTAAAAGGGTTAGGCATTTCTAATGCAAAAGTATACTATTCAGGTGAAAACCTGTTTTGTTTTGACAGTCTCCCTGTTGATGTTGATCCTGAAGCTCCATCAGGAAGAGGCTCTCATTATCCACAGATTGCAACTCATTCAGTGGGTGTTAATTTGACTTTCTAATCTAAAAATGAATTATATTATGAAAACGATAAAGTATTTGATTGTATCTGTTTGTTTATGTGGAGGATTATCTGCATGTAATGATTTCTTTGATACGATTCCCAATGATCAATTATCTCCGGCAACATTTTGGAAAACAGAAGCTGATGTAATAAATGCAGTTACGGCTTGCTACGAAAATTGGAATAATCCGGCAACAGGTTCCAGTGACATTTTTTTTGCTGATTGTATGTCGGACATATCCTATAGTTTTACTGGGTCTAGTTCTTATAAGAATGTGTCAAACGGCTCTTCATCATCGACTTCTACTGTAGGATATTATAGCTATACAACCATTCGCCGTTGTAATCTTGTTTTGGAGAATGCAGGACAAGTGCTTTTTGCAGATGAAGCTAAAAAGAAAGATTTGGTAGCGCAGGTTCGTACGATTAGAGCCTGGCGTTATTTTCAGATGAATTTTTGGTATGGAGGTATTCCATTAATAACTGGTCTTCCTGAACTTGCGGAAGACGCACAGTTACCTAGAAGTTCGGAAGATGATGTTAAGAAGTTTGTCTATGATGAACTTGATGTGGCCATAGCCGATTTGAATAAAAGGCCAGAAGAACGAGGTCGGATAGCTAAAGGTACTGCTTTAGCTATTAAAATGCGGGCTTCTTTGTATTGGGGAGATCTAGATCAGGCTATGGAGGCTGCTCGTGATATACAGAACTTAGATTTATATAAGTTGGACCCTGATTTCTTGACAATGTTCAGCGAAGCTGGTGTTGATTCTGATGAAATTATATGTGCAATGCAACATGTAAAGGATACTTATGCTTTCGATAATGCAGTGCGTATGTTTAATAATCAAGATGGAGGATGGGCCTCTTGGGTGCCTACCCAGAACTTTGTAGATATGTATGAAATGAACAATGGACAAACTATTGATGAAGAAGGTTCGGGGTATGATCCTGTTCATCCATTTTATAACCGTGATCCACGTTTGTATAAGACCGTGATTTATCCGGGTATGGATTTTACATCGCCTGCAGGGGTGAAGCGCATTTTTAATACATTAGATAAAAAAATAGGTGAAAGTGCAAATGCTGATTTTATGGATGCGGCTACTAATGCTTCACATACAGGATTACTTTGGGCCAAATATATTCTTCCAACAACTCAGTTTTCTCCTTCATTAAGTAATGCTGCTATTTGCCCTATTTTATTTCGTTATGCCGAGGTTTTGTTGACCATAGCGGAAATTAATGTAGAAAAGAATGAGAATACAGAAGAAGTTTTTGATATATTAGATGAATTGAGAACAACGAGAGGGCATATCGTAGTGGATCGAAACAAGTATAATACTCAAGATAAATTGCGGGAGTTGGTACGTAGGGAGCGTTGTATCGAGTTGGCAGGAGAAGGTTTACGTAGGGCAGACTTGCTTCGCTGGAAGGATACAACAGGAAAGCCTTTGGCCGAAACAATTATGAATCAGACATTGTATCGTATTTCAGGTACAGTGGATATGAAAGAAACAGATCCTACTCGTAGGGCAGTAGTAGAATTACCGACAGCGGAGAATGAGAAGTTCCGTAAACTGGAACAACTTAAGTATGAGCCATATAACCGATACTTACCTTTTACACAAACGGAATTAGATCGGAATCCCAACCTAAAACAGAATGAAGGCTATTAAAACCGAGATGAAGATTTAGATATTAAATATGAATGAAATGGAAAAAATCAAGCGCTTTTTGATAAGCATTCTTTTGATATGCTTTGGAGCGGTGGTAGTATTTGCTCAAGAACGTGTAGAGATTAAATATGGTCCGTATTTGCAGAATCTGAAAGAAACGGAAACTACGATTGTTTGGGTGTCTAATAAACCTTCAATAGGTTGGGTAGAACTGGCTCCAGATGATGGATCTAATTTTTATCAAAAGGAGAGAAGTAGGTATTTTGATTCTAAGAATGGAGTGAAAAATACAAGTCTGATTCATAGCGTAAAAATCTCAGACTTAAAGCCTGGCACAACTTATCGTTATAGGGTTTATTCTCAGGAAATATTAGATCACCAAGGAGTAGAAGTTATCTATGGAAGAATAGCTGCAACAGATGTTTGGAGTAAGAAACCGTTATGCTTTACTACGAATAACCGTAATAAGAAAGAGATATCTTTTACTGTTCTAAATGATATTCATGGTCGGACAAATGATATTTCTGAATTATTGAATGCTGCAAATTATACAGAGAGTGATATGGTTATTTATAATGGGGATATGGTTTCTCAATCCAAGAGTGAAGAACAAGTATTTGATAGCTTTATGAATAAGTCAATAGAATTATTTGCTCAAGAAAAGCCAATGTATTATGCTCGTGGTAACCATGAAACGAGAGGGGTTTTTGCAACTTCTTTCCAAAATTATTTTTCAGTAAAAGAACCGCATTTATATTTTACTCTGCGTCAGGGGCCTGCTTTTTTTATCTTTCTTGATACAGGTGAAGATAAACCGGACTCTGATATTGAATATAGTGGGATAACTGATTATGATAATTATCGGACAGAACAAGCTAAATGGTTGGAACAAGTTATAGAATCTGATGACTTTAAACAAGCTCCTTATAAAATTGTAATCGGTCATATGCCTCCGGTAGATTGGCAGGGTGATATATGGCATGGTCCAACTGAAGTATTAGAGAAGTTTATACCTATTTTGAATAGAGGTAAAATAGATGTAATGATATCAGGGCATTATCATATTAACAAGCCGGGGTATTATTATTATGAACCATCGGAAAAAGTTCATTTTCCAGTTTTGGTAAATGAGAGTGTAACAGCTTTAAAAGGTAAGATTGCTAAGGATGGCTTAAAATTACAAGTAGTTGATAAACAGGGAAATATCTTGTTTGAAAAAACTTGCTTGGCTAAATGATAGAATGTGAGAGTGTAGTGTTTGATAGGGCACTATGCTCTCTCTGTTTATAAATCAATCTGTTTTGTTTATTGAAAGACTATTCACTAGTAAATCTCCACTTACCATTTTTTTAATGAATCTACATCTAATAAGCGGAAAACTATTTAACTTTGTTCAATTGAATATTGCTTTAATTTTTGGGAAGGCATCTTAATATAAATATATATGAACAAAAAGAATATTGCATCTTTCGCATTCGTTTTATTGTTTGCTTTACCGCTTGGCGCACAAAGCATAAAAATCAATGCTGATTGGGAGTTCCAACGTTTGAAGAAGGAACAACAATTGACTGAAATAAAGAATCAAGGTTCTGATTGGAGTTCACAATTCAATATCCAACATGTAGAGGCACAAAATCAGGCTTTGGCAGTACATCCGGACACTTTGGAACTGGAACTCAATCAGCTTTCGATGGGAAAATGGGAGCAGGTCAATTTGCCACATACTCCTTTTGTGGAACCGCTTGTTGTACTTCATCAGTGGCAAGGGATATGCTATTATCGTAAGCAGTTAAATATCAGTAGAAAAGAAATAGATAAGCAACTTTGGCTGGAATTTGAAGGAGCGATGCATCTGGCAGACGTATGGGTGAACGGACAACACTTGACACAGCATTCCGGTGGTTATACTCCGTTTGTGGCGGATGTTACCGGAATGCTTCATGCCGACCGCGCCAATGAAATATTGGTACGTTTGGATAATCGGAACAATCCGCTCATACCTCCCGGCAAACCTTTGGAGACGCTTGATTTCTGTTACTACGGAGGATTGTATCGCGATGTGAATCTCATCGTAAAACAGCCTGTGCATATTACTCATCCTATTATGGCGGACGAAGTGGCCGGAGGAGGAGTCTTTGTCACTTATCCCCGGGTATCGGAGCTGGAAGCTGAGGTAAAGGTGAAAACACAGGTAAGTAATAAAACCGGAATACAAAAACATCTGACTATACGGCATACTCTTTATGAATGGAGCAAGAAGAAAGGAGGATGTGGCAAGAAAGTGGCTTCGGTGGAAAGTCCGCTTGTCTTGGCTGCCGGCACTACGCTGCATCATACGCAGCAGTTTGCAGTGAACAATCCTAAATTATGGTATCCCGATTCGCCTGCTCTCTATGTATTGCGTACCGAGGTGATGGACGGTCGGGAAGTTACCGATTGTGAGAATACGCGTATCGGAATACGCCGTATTGAAATGACGCGCGAGAAAGGGTTTGTCATTAATGGCAAGCCTCTGATACTGGAAGGAAGCAACCGGCATCAAGAGTATCCTTATGTGGGGAATGCCATTTCCGACCAAGCGCAGTACCGCGATATGTATCAGATACGTAACAATGGTTTTAATACGGTGCGTTTGGGGCATTATCCGCAAGACCCATCTGTGCTGGAGGCTTGTGATGAGTTGGGTTTGCTGGTTATTGAACCGATTCCCGGATGGCAATTCTTCAATAAGGCACAGGGGTTCATTAATCATACATACAAGGATATTCGTGATTTGATACGCCGTGACCGTAACCATCCCTCTATCATTATGTGGGAAACAACCCTTAATGAATCATGGCCTCCCAAAAATTGGAAAAATCAAGCGGTGCAGACTGCTCATGAGGAATTTCCCGGTGACCAATGTTATACATCGGGCGATACTTATGGATATGATGGTTTCGATGTATGCTATAATGATTGGGAGGAAGGATATAATCGTCCCAATACAACCCGAAAACCGGGCTTTATCCGTGAATATTATGATTATGAATTTGGTGGACATTATAGCACGACTCGAGTGACTCGTGGAGACGGTGACCATGCAATGACGCAAAACGCTTGGAATGCCCAGTGGAGTCATAACCGTTATCGTGCTTATTATCCTTGGACGATTGGTGGCGCAGTGTGGAGTATGTATGACTATAATCGGGGATGTTGCGACAATATCTGTTACAGTGGTTTGGCTGATGTGTTCCGTTTGCCTAAATTCGGTCTGCTTTATTTCCGTACGCAGGTAAAAAAAGGAAGTTTTACACCTGCCGGACCTATGGCATACGAAGTTTTTATCAACAGCCATTGGCTGGAAGATTCTTCGGATACATTGCAAGTATATGGTAATGTAGATGAAGTGCAACTGTTGTTAAACGGGCGAGTAGTGGCACGTCAGCGTCCTGACAACAAACCGTCTACTGCAAAGTATGTATCGCGTCCTGATGGCGGAAATGCTGTGAATATCGACTTTCCTCCCTTTACGTTCTTCAATGTCAAGTGGGAGCAGGGTGAATTAAAAGCGATAGGATATAAGGATGGAAAAGCTGTGGCCGAACATGTTGTCCGCACACCGGGTGCAGTTGAGGCGATGGATATCACTTATTTTGAAAGCGGTGTGCCTGCCTCGTGTTATGACTTACTGATTGTTTATGTCAACTTGAAGGATTTGCATGGTACCGATTGTTTTGGAGAGAACAATCGTGAAGTAAGGCTGGAAGTATTACAAGGCGGCGAGGTGCGCGGCCCGGCTACAATAAAAGCTGAAGCTGGTGTTGCTTCGTTTCTTGTTGCGACGGCCGATTCTCAGACGCTTGTGTTAAAGGCTGTTTCGGGGAATTTGGAGGCTTCGCGTAAGTTGAAACTGCAGAAGTGATAAAAACAGAGTGAAGAGACAAGTACTGAAAAGAAATTTGATAAATAAATGATTATTCAATGTTAAAAGTACATTGTATCAAGAAATCGAATAGGTACTTTTCTTGTTAGGGGTAAATATAGCAGCCTTGAAGAGTATCATTAGTAATGAAGGAGATGTGTCACAGTTCCAATCATAAACATAACTGTTGACACATCTCCTTCTTTGTCATTCCGGCTCTTTATTGGGCTGTATCCGCTTCTTTTTCAAGTATATAAATCACGTCTTCATTCTTTTTGACAATCACTTTGCTTCCCTTTGGATTAAGATTGAAAGGGGTGGTTTTATCCGTTTTGTTGTCCACCACCATTAGGACATTTCCTTCTGCAAACCGATTGATTTCCAGTTTTAGGCTGGCATCGGGCATGGTGCGGTCCATCAGTAGGCTGTCATTTACATATATTGCAATGCTGTCACCGGCAAAGTCTTTACTTACCTCGATGTTGTACACGCCCTCATAAGTGACGACCTTATTTGCATCCCGCTTGAAACGGAAAGACATATAAAGGAAGATAATGACTACAGCCAAGACTCCGAAGGCAAGTATGCCATTGCCTATCATGAATTGTTTGTTGGTATTTAAACTGTTTTTACCCATAGTGTTATAAGTTTCTGCAAAACTACAATTTTTTAATAGAATATTTTGTGGCACTGATAGATAATTTGTATCTTTGCAGCGAAATGGATGAATGGTGGGGCTTGATTAAGCCCTTTTTTTGTTCTTAATAACTAATAAATGATAGATAAGAATGTAGTAACCCGGATTGTTGATGAATGGTTGGAAGGTAAAGATTACTTTTTAGTAGACGTCACAGTGAACCCGGATGACAAAATTGTAGTAGAAATTGACCATGCCGAAGGGGTATGGATTGATGATTGTGTGGAACTCAGCCGCTACATTGAGTCTAAGCTAGACCGTGAGGAGGAAGACTATGAATTGGAAGTAGGCTCGGCTGGTATCGGACAACCTTTTAAGGTGTTACAACAATACCTGATACACATTGGTAAGGACGTTGAAGTGCTGACTAAGACCGGCAAGAAGCTGGAAGGTGTGTTGAAGGAGGCTAACGAAGATAACTTTACTGTAACTATTGAGAGAAAAGTGAAACCGGAAGGAGCAAAGCGTCCCAAACTGGTGGAAGAAGATGTTACTTTTTCGTATGATGAGATAAAATACACTAAATACTTAATTAGTTTTAAATAATTATGGCCAAAAAAGAAGAAACAATCAGCTTGATTGATACATTTTCGGAATTTAAGGAATTAAAGAATATTGATAGAACAACTATGGTAAGTGTACTTGAAGAGTCTTTCCGTAGTGTAATCGCGAAAATGTTTGGCACTGATGAAAATTACGACGTTATCGTGAACCCGGATAAGGGCGATTTCGAAATATGGCGTAACCGTGAAGTTGTTGCAGATGAGGACTTGACTAATCCGAATATGCAAATCTCACTGACGGAAGCTCAGAAGATAGATGCTTCGTATGAGGTGGGTGAGGAAGTGACTGATGAAGTAATCTTTGCCAAGTTTGGCCGACGCGCCATCCTGAATCTGCGTCAGACATTGGCGTCGAAGATTCTGGAACTGGAAAAAGATAGTTTATACAACAAATATATTGATAGGGTAGGTACTGTAATCAGTGCGGAAGTTTATCAGATTTGGAAGAAAGAAATCTTGTTGCTTGATGATGAAGGCAATGAGCTGTTACTCCCCAAAACTGAACAAATCCCGAGCGATTTCTACCGTAAGGGCGAAACAGCCCGCGCTGTAGTGGCTCGTGTGGACAATAAAAACAATAATCCGAAAATTATCCTGAGCCGTACCTCACCTGTGTTCTTGCAGCGCCTGTTCGAAATGGAAGTCCCCGAAATTAATGACGGATTGATTACCATTAAGAAAATCGCGCGCATTCCGGGCGAACGTGCAAAAATTGCAGTTGAGTCTTACGATGACCGTATTGACCCGGTAGGTGCTTGTGTTGGTGTGAAGGGTTCACGTATTCATGGAATCGTGCGCGAGTTGCGTAACGAGAACATTGACGTGATTAACTATACTTCTAACATTCAGTTGTTCATTCAGCGTGCCTTGAGTCCGGCCAAAATTTCTTCAATCGTGTTGCACGAAGAAGACAAAAAAGCTGAAGTCTATCTGAAACCGGAAGAAGTATCTTTGGCAATCGGTAAGGGCGGTATGAATATTAAGCTCGCCAGTATGCTTACCGAATATACGATTGATGTGTACCGCGAACTGGATGAAAACGCGATGGACGAAGATATCTACTTGGATGAGTTCAAGGATGAAATTGATGAATGGGTTATCAATGCCATTAAAGGTATCGGATTGGATACGGCTAAAGCTGTAATCAATGCTCCGCGTGAAATGTTGATTGAAAAAGCGGACCTCGAAGAAGACACGGTAGATGACGTGTTGAGAATTTTAAGAGCTGAATTTGAAGAGTAATCTTCGGCACCGGCTCGTAGTTAATAATTAAAAAACGAGTATGACGATTAGACTGAACAAAGTAACAAGAGATTTAAATGTAGGAATAACGACGGTAGTTGAATTCTTGCAAAAGAAGGGCTACACCATTGAGGCCAGCCCTAATGCGAAAATTACCGAAGAACAATATGCTGTACTTGTGAAAGAGTTCAGCACAGATAAGAATTTGAAAATAGAGTCTGAAAAATTTATTCAGGAAAGACAGAATAAGGATCGTAACAAGGCTTCAATCTCTATTGACGGTTTTGAAAAACCTAAAAAAGAAGAAGTCGTGAAAACTGTTATCCCTGAAGATGTACGCCCGAAATTCAAGCAAGTGGGCAAAATAGATTTGGACAGCTTGAACAAACGCCCTGCTCCTAAGGCAGCCGAACAACCGGTCTCTGTGAAGACTGAGCAGCCGGCACCCAAGAAGGAAGAGCCTGTGAAGGTTGAAGAACAGAAAGTTGAAGCTCCTCAAGAACCGGTAGTGGTAGAAGAGAAGATACAAGAGCCTGCTCCGCAACCGAAGCCTGCCCCTGTCCAACAAGAAGAAAAGAAAGAACCCGAAGTTCAACAAAAAGCGGAAGAACAGAAGAAACCCCAGGTGATAGAAATGGAAAAAGAAGCACCCGCAGCACCCGTTCAGGAAAAAGAAGAAGACGATGTATTTAAAATTCGTCCTACTGAATTTAAATCAAAGATTAATGTAGTAGGTCAGATTGACCTGGATGCATTGAACCAGTCTACTCGTCCGAAGAAGAAATCGAAAGAGGAAAGGCGGAAAGAGAGAGAAGAGAAGGATAAACAGCGTCAGGAACAGCGTAAGCAGATGAAAGATGCTATTATCAAGGAGATAAGAAAGAGTGACGATAAAATTGCTAAACCGGGAGCAGGAAGTGCAACCGATGATGGCAAGAAGAAGAAACGTAATCGTATTAACAAAGAACGGGTAGATATTAATGCTGCCGGTAGTACGAATAACAATAATAGTAATAATAATCAGCGCAGGGATAATAACAATTCCGGTAAAGGTGGTGGAAATAACAGACCGAACAATAACCAGAGTGGAGGCGGAAAATTTAATAAAGACCGCTTTAAGAAGCCGGTTGTCAAAACGGAAGTCAGCGATGAGGATGTAGCTAAGCAGGTAAAAGAGACTTTGGCTCGCCTGACTAACAAGACGAAGAGCAAGGCCTCTAAGTATCGTAAGGAGAAACGTGAAAACGTGATGAACCGCCAGTTGGAACTGGAAGAAATGGAACAGGAAGAAAGCAAGGTATTGAAGATTACCGAGTTTGTTACAGCCAACGAATTGGCAAGTATGATGGATGTTCCTGTCACTAAGGTTATCGCTACTTGTATGAGCATCGGTATTATGGTTTCCATCAATCAGCGTTTGGATGCTGAAACGATTAATCTTGTTGCTGAAGAGTTTGGATATAAAACTGAATATGTCAGTGCAGAAGTGGCACAGGCCATTACCGAAGAGGAAGATGCAGAAGAAGATTTGCAACCGCGCGCTCCGATTGTTACTGTGATGGGTCACGTAGACCATGGTAAGACTTCATTGCTGGACTATGTTCGTAAGGCAAATGTAATTGCAGGTGAAGCGGGTGGTATTACCCAGCATATCGGTGCGTACAATGTGAAGTTGGAAGACGGACGCCGTATTACTTTCCTTGATACGCCGGGTCACGAAGCATTTACTGCGATGCGTGCCCGTGGTGCGAAAGTAACGGATATCGCTATTATTATTGTAGCTGCTGATGATAATGTGATGCCACAAACCAAAGAAGCGATTAATCATGCTATGGCTGCCGGTGTACCTATCGTGTTTGCTATTAATAAGGTAGATAAGCCGCATGCCAACCCTGATAAGATTAAGGAAGAATTGGCTGCTATGAACTTTCTTGTAGAAGAATGGGGAGGTAAATATCAGTCACAAGATATCTCGGCAAAGAAAGGTACAGGTGTACACGAGTTGCTGGAAAAGGTATTGTTGGAAGCCGAAATGCTTGACTTGAAGGCTAACCCCGACCGTAAGGCTACCGGTTCTATTATTGAGTCAACATTGGATAAGGGGCGTGGTTATGTAGCTACCATCCTTGTGTCGAACGGTACACTCCGTATGGGAGATATCGTGTTGGCAGGTACTTCATACGGTAAGGTGAAAGCAATGTTCAACGAACGCAACCAGCGTATCAAGGAGGCAGGTCCTTCTGAACCGGTGTTGATTCTGGGTCTGAATGGTGCTCCTGCTGCCGGTGATACTTTCCATGTGATTGATACCGAACAGGAAGCTCGTGAAATAGCCAATAAGCGTGAGCAGTTACAACGTGAACAGGGCTTGCGTACTCAGAAGATGTTGACACTGGATGAAGTCGGACGCCGTCTGGCGTTGGGTGATTTCCATGAATTGAACATCATCGTTAAGGGTGACGTGGACGGTTCTGTGGAAGCATTGAGCGACTCCTTGATTAAATTGTCTACCGAGCAGGTGCAGGTTAACGTAATCCACAAAGGTGTGGGTCAGATTTCTGAGTCTGATGTTACTTTGGCTGCTGCTTCGAATGCAATTATTGTTGGCTTCCAGGTGCGTCCTTCAAGTGCTGCCGCTAAGATGGCAGAACAGGATGGTGTCGATATCCGTAAATATTCTGTTATCTATGACGCTATCGAGGAAGTGAAGGCTGCGATGGAAGGTATGTTGGCTCCTACATTGAAGGAACAGGTAACTGCTACTATCGAAGTGCGTGAAGTGTTCAACATCAGCAAGGTCGGTATTGTTGCCGGTGCGATGGTGAAGACCGGTAAAGTGAAACGTTCGGATAAGGCTCGTTTGATTCGTGATGGTATTGTGGTATTTACAGGTACTATCAACGCACTGAAGCGTTTCAAGGATGATGTGAAGGAAGTCGGTACTAACTTTGAGTGTGGTATCAGTTTGACAAACTGCAATGATATTAAGGTTGAAGATATCATTGAAACTTACGAAGAAGTAGAAGTTAAACAGACTCTATAATAGTTTTATCAGGCACGGATTACACGGATTTCACGGATGGTATTTATAAAACCGTGTATCTCCGTGTAATCCGTGCCTTTTTTATATCATAAAGATGACGACAATAGATATTATTATATTGGTGGTGATAGGTGTCGGAGTGCTACAGGGCCTGATGAAAGGGTTTGTGAAGCAGTTGGCCTCTATTGTCGGGTTGATAGCAGGGCTTCTGGTGGCGCGGGCTCTATTTGCTACCGTTGCCGAAAAGCTTGCCCCTGTCTTGGGAACATCAACTACTATTGCCCAGATATTGGCATTTGTTCTTATTTGGGTGGCAGTGCCGTTGGGGTTTGCATTGGTTGCCTCTCTTCTGACGAAGGCTTTGGACGCTGTCCGTTTGGGATGGTTGAATCGTTGGTTGGGAAGTGGATTGGGGGCTTTGAAATATATGATACTGATAGGGTTAGCCATCCATGTATTGGAATATATTGACCCGAAAGATGAGATGATAGATGCAACAAAGAAGCAGGAGTCGGTGTTATATTATTCAATGAGAGACTTGTCCGGCATCTTTTTCCCGGTATTCAAAAATGTAACAGAACAATTAATAGAAATATAAGATATGCAAGAAGAACCCAATAAATATGTGAAAGAGCTGACGCAGGAGAAGTATAAATATGGCTTCACTACGGATGTTCACACAGACATTATAGAGAAGGGGTTGAATGAGGATGTCATTCGGTTGATTTCTGCCAAGAAAGAGGAACCGGAATGGCTGTTGGAATTCCGATTGAAAGCATACCGCCATTGGCTTACAATGGAGATGCCTACATGGGCGCACCTCACGATTCCCGAAATAGATTATCAGGCTATTTCTTATTATGCCGACCCGACCAAGAAGAAGGAAGGTCCCAAGAGCTTGGATGAAGTAGACCCGGAACTGATTAAGACCTTTAATAAATTAGGTATTCCTCTGCACGAACAGCGTCAACTGAGTGGTATGGCGGTAGATGCGGTCATGGACTCTGTATCGGTAAAGACTACTTTTCGCGAAACGTTGTTGGAGAAAGGCATTATTTTCTGCTCATTCAGTGAGGCAGTGAAGGAACATCCTGATTTGGTACAGAAATATATGGGCTCGGTGGTGGGCTATCGTGATAACTTCTTTGCCGCACTAAATTCGGCTGTATTTAGCGATGGCTCTTTTGTGTATATTCCGAAAGGAGTGCGCTGCCCTATGGAGCTTTCTACTTATTTCCGTATCAATGCGGCAAATACCGGACAGTTTGAACGTACATTGATTGTGGCGGATGATGATAGTTATGTGTCATATCTGGAAGGATGTACGGCTCCTCAGCGTGATGAAAACCAGTTGCATGCCGCTATTGTGGAGATTGTGGTGCACGATCGTGCCGAAGTGAAATATTCTACTGTCCAAAACTGGTATCCGGGGGATGCCGAAGGTAAAGGAGGTATTTATAACTTCGTGACTAAGCGCGGACATTGTAAAGGGGTGGACAGCAAATTGAGTTGGACACAGGTGGAAACGGGTTCGGCCATTACGTGGAAGTATCCGAGTTGTATCCTGAGTGGAGATAATTCTACGGCGGAATTCTATTCTGTTGCTGTCACCAATAACTACCAGCAGGCCGATACCGGTACCAAGATGATTCATCTGGGTAAAAATACACGTTCTACGATTGTGAGTAAAGGCATCAGTGCAGGCAAAAGCCAGAATTCGTATCGTGGATTGGTGCGTGTGGCCGAGAAAGCCGAGAATGCACGTAATTACAGTCAGTGCGACTCTCTGCTGCTGGGCAGCCATTGCGGTGCACATACTTTCCCTTACATGGATATTCACAATGAAACGGCTGTGGTGGAGCACGAAGCAACGACCAGCAAAATCAGTGAAGACCAATTGTTCTATTGTAATCAGCGCGGCATTCCGACAGAAGATGCCATCGGGCTGATTGTGAACGGTTATGCTAAAGAAGTTATCAATAAACTTCCGATGGAGTTTGCTGTGGAGGCTCAAAAGCTGTTGGCTATTTCATTGGAAGGAAGCGTAGGATAAATAAAAAGATAAAGGATTATGTTAGAGATAAAAGATTTGCATGCCAGTGTCAATGGCAAAGAGATATTGAAAGGTATTGATTTGAATATAAAGAAGGGTGAGGTTCATGCTATCATGGGGCCGAATGGTTCCGGCAAGAGTACCCTTTCGTCTGTATTGGTAGGTAATCCGGCTTTCGAGGTGACGAAAGGTTCGGTTACATTTGAAGGAAAAGACTTGTTGGCGTTGAGTCCTGAAGACCGTAGCCATGAAGGTTTGTTCCTTTCGTTCCAATATCCGGTAGAAATCCCCGGTGTGAGCATGGTGAACTTCATGCGTGCTGCGGTGAACGAAAAACGGAAGTATGAAGGTTTGACGCCTTTGACTGCCAGCGAGTTCTTAAAGTTGATGCGCGAGAAGCGTGCAGTTGTCGAGTTGGACAATAAGCTGGCCAATCGTTCGGTGAATGAGGGCTTCTCGGGTGGAGAGAAAAAGCGTAACGAGATATTCCAGATGGCAATGCTTGAACCGAAGTTAAGTATTTTGGACGAGACAGATTCAGGGCTGGATATTGATGCTTTGCGTATCGTAGCGGAAGGTGTGAACAAGTTGAAAACTCCCGAAACCAGTTGTATCGTGATTACTCATTACCAACGTCTGCTGGACTATATCAAACCGGATATCGTTCATGTGCTTTATAAAGGCCGTATTGTGAAAACTGCCGGTCCGGAACTGGCATTGGAATTGGAAAAGCGTGGTTACGATTGGATTAAAGCTGAATTAGGAAAATAATTATGAGAGCAGAACAACAATATATTGACCTCTTTTCCCAATGCGAAGCAATGATATGCAAGCATAGTGCCGAGGTGTTGAATGCTCCCCGTGCACAGGCATTTGCTGATTTTGAACGATTGGGATTCCCTACTCGCAAGCAGGAGAAGTATAAATACATCGATGCAAGTAAGTTGTTTGAGCCTGATTATGGCTTGAACCTGAACCGACTTGATATACCGGTGAATCCATACGAAGTGTTTAAGTGTGATGTGCCTAATATGAGCACTTCTCTTTACTTTGTAGTGAATGATGCTTTCTATAATAAATCATTGACCAAATCACAATTGCCGGAAGGCGTACTGTTGGGTAGCCTGAAAGAATTGTCCGAACAACATCCTGAGTTGGTAAAGAAGTATTATGGTAAACTGGCCGATACAGCCAAGGACGGTATTACTGCCTTTAATACAACCTTTGCGCAGGATGGTTTTATGTTGTATGTTCCCAAGGGAGTAGTCATAGACAAGCCGATTCAGTTGGTGAATATTCTTCGTGCAGATGTCAATTTTATGGTGAACCGCCGTATTCTGATTGTGCTGGAAGATGGGGCACAAGCCCGCCTGCTTGTCTGCGACCATGCAATGGATAATGTGAACTTCCTTTCTACGCAGGTGATTGAAGCTCATATCGGCGAGAATGCGGTCTTCGATTTATACGAACTTGAAGAAACCCATACCAGCAGTGTGCGTTTCAGTAACCTTTATGTGAATCAGGAAGCCAACAGTAATGTCTTACTGAACGGCATGACTTTGCACAACGGTACTACCCGCAATACAACGGAAGTGACATTGTCGGGCCGGGGGGCCGAAATCAATCTTTGCGGCATGGCCATTGCTGATAAGAACGAGCAGGTGGATAACCATACTTTTATTGACCATAAAGTGAGTGACTGCACCAGCAACGAACTGTTTAAGTATGTATTGGATGACCAGGCAGTCGGTGCTTTTGCAGGAAAGGTATTGGTACGTCCGGGAGCACAACATACCAATTCCCAACAGACCAACCGCAATCTTTGCGCTACGCGTGATGCACACATGTACACTCAGCCTCAACTGGAGATTTATGCAGATGATGTGAAATGTTCACATGGAGCCACTGTAGGACAGTTGGATGAAAATGCATTATTCTATATGCAGCAGCGCGGTATCAGTCTTCATGAGGCCCGGCTGTTGTTGATGTTTGCATTCGTGAATGAAGTGATTGACACCATCCGTCTGGAGGCATTGAAAGACCGCCTGCACCTGTTGGTGGAAAAACGCTTCCGTGGCGAACTGAACAAGTGCCAGGGTTGCGCTATGTGTAAATAGAAAGGATAACTATGTACGATATACAGAAAATAAGGGAAGACTTTCCGATATTGAGCAGGGAAGTATATGGTAAGCCGCTTATCTATTTGGACAATGGGGCAACCACACAGAAACCGCGTTGTGTTGTAGAAGCCATTACCGACGAATATTATTCGGTCAATGCCAATGTTCATCGCGGTGTGCACTTTCTTTCCCAGCAGGCGACCGAGTTGCACGAAGCCTCACGCGAAACTGTTCGTAAGTTTATCAATGCACGCAGTTCGAATGAAATCGTGTTTACACGGGGGACTACTGAAAGTATCAATCTGTTGGCCTCTTCCTTTGCCGAAAGTCAGATGAAGGAAGGTGACGAGGTGATTGTTTCTACCATGGAACACCATAGCAATATCGTTCCTTGGCAATTGCAGGCCGAGAAAAGAGGTATTGTGCTGAAGGTTATTCCGATGAATGATAAGGGTGAACTGCTTATAGATGAGTATGAGAAACTCTTTTCTGAACGTACAAAATTAGTGAGCCTAGTGCATGTCAGCAATGTACTCGGAACTGTAAATCCGGTGAAGGAGATGATTGCAACGGCTCACGGTCACGGTGTCCCTGTCCTGATAGACGGTGCACAGAGCGTACCTCACATGAAAGTGGACGTGCAGGACTTGGATGCAGACTTTTTTGCATTTAGCGGGCATAAGATATATGGACCTACGGGGGTAGGTGTACTTTATGGAAAAGAGGAATGGTTGGATAAAATTCCGCCTTATCAGGGGGGAGGGGAAATGATACAGAGTGTCAGTTTCGAGAAAACCACTTTCAATGAACTTCCTTTTAAGTTTGAAGCCGGAACACCCGATTATATCGGCACCACGGCATTGGCAAAAGCGCTTGATTATGTATCGGCTGTCGGAATGGACAACATTGCTGCCTATGAGCACGAATTGACTGTGTATGCCATGAAACGTTTGAAAGAGATAGAAGGGATGCGTATCTTTGGTGAGGCGGAACACAAAAGTGGTGTCGTTTCTTTTCTGGTAGGGAATATTCATCATTTGGATATGGGAACCTTGCTCGACCGATTGGGCATTGCTGTCCGTACCGGACATCATTGTGCGCAACCGTTGATGATTCGTTTGGGTATAGAAGGGACAGTGCGTGCTTCTTTTGGACTTTATAATACGAAAGAGGAGATAGAAGCTTTGGCTGCCGGCATCGAACGTGTCAGCAAAATGTTTTGACCCTCTGCTTCTTCGATTCTTCAGGCACGGATTTCACGGATTTACACGGATGAATTTATTTCTTTTCCGTGTTTCCGTGTAATCCGTGCCTGAATTATGTTGATTGATAACTCCGATTGGGTTTGTTTATCCGGCGAATGATAAAACTTACGGAAACGAACAAAATAAAGTGACTAGAAACGGTACGCTAAAATCTACCACAAACCCATGGAAAATAGAAACGACCACAAAACTTTCCCCCGCTGTCCTTGTGATAATAGGCAGGGTTGTATCCATAGTAGTTGCTCCACCGGATGATATGGGGGCAAGATTTCCAAACCATCTTACAAGCAAAGGTGCAAACAGCAGTGTAATAATCTCACGCGATATATTGGACAGTAAGGCAATAGTTCCTAATTCCGCTCCTTTATATTCGGTTATGAAGATGCTTGACAATGAATAGTAACCGAAGCCGGAGCCGACAGCCAGACAATCCGACAAAGAACGGTGGGAGAGGAATAAACTGATAACCGCGCATCCTGCTAATGTGCCTAAAATGGTCATGACGGGCAGAAATATAAGGCGTGGATTGAGTGAACGGAAATTGCGGAGTGTCTGCGGGTCATTTCCCACGCTGATGCCCACGCTGAACATTAATGCGCATAGGGCATAATAACTTAAATTGCTTTGCGTAAAGTCGTATGGAATCAGATGATAAGCCCCGCATAGCGTGCCGATAACAAAAAAAGAGATGATAATCAGACTTCCTTTCATGCTTCGGTCCTCCCGTTTCTTTTATATACCATATACCATAATGCCCAGGCAGCAGTGACGCTACCCAGTACGGCTGCCAAGGTGAGGGTGATAGCTTCCAAACCGATAGTATGTAATCCGTTGATAATCTCTTGATTACCTCCCACATCTATTCCCAGCAGGAAAAGCAGTAGCCAAATAAAAACAGTAATGACTTTGTGTATCCACGATAGTCGTTGTTTGCGTAGCAGAAAGCCGAGTAACATCCCGGCAAACATAATTCCTATAATAGTAAACATATCTTTTATCGTTTTGCTGCAAAGATACGTCCTTTTCTGTAAAAGAAGAGCCTATCTTGCTTGCAAAATAGGCTCTTGTCTGTCTTTGGAGAAGACATATTTTATAGCCGGGCTTTATTGTATATAGTCCAGTTTCACCACAATGACCCTGATATCTTGCGAACCGCTGTCTGTCGCAATTTTTGCAATGTGCCAGTCACAAGGGAAAAACAAGAAGAAACGTCCGGGTGTGGAGTCTATAAAAGTTGTTTTATCCACATCGAAGTCATAGCTTATAAAGTCAGGTGTATAAGCACGGTTAGGGTAAGAGCTGGCATGGTCCAGCAATCCGAAGCGTTCCGTGCCCTTCACCACATATTGGAAATCTATATGATGGTAATGTGATTCTGAGCCTCGTTTCTCCAGTGGGTCATTTTTGCTGTCTTCAACGGATACAACCAGCGAGGTTCCTTCTATCGGATGTCTTCCGGCAGGTATGGTTTGCAAATCATGGCTTGCCAGCCATTTGAACATGGCATCCCATTGTGCCTGATTTTTGTTGTACTGTGCTTGGAATTCCTTCAGATTGGTACAGACATCGGGCAATGCTTTGAAGCCATTGCTCCAGGTGCGTGATAAAGTCCATTTCAAGGGATTGTCGCATTGTGCATAAACCTTTGTCAGCGGAGCCACTGCCAATAGGATAGTGAATAGAATGAATTTGAGTGTTTTCATAATAGCTTATTTAATTTTTTGAACAATAATAATCTTATAGCTCATATTTTAAAATACTATAACCTGTTTCCGGAGACTCGCTTACAGCAAAGAGATATTGATTGTCAGGCGAGATAGCTATCTGCAATACCTCACAATCTAACTTCATTTTTTCCAATAGATTCCCATCCCAGTCATAACATCTCACCTCATTACCACGCATCAATCCTCGAGCACAGTCTCTTTCTTTTTTTCCACTATATAAAGCATAAACCTTTTTATCAGATGCAGTAACCCAAGCGTAGTGCCGCAAAGATTCTTTTGTGAAAGCAGCCTGTACATTCTCCGAATCAAAATGTTCCACATAAATATCATTAGGGTATTGAGCTTTGACAAATTTAGTCTTCAAACCATTCCCATCCAATCGCGCAAATCCTATCACATCGGCACCATAACAAGCCACCGCCAATTTTTCAGCATCTGGAGATACTGCGCTACACGAAGCATACAACTGAATATTAGCTCTGTCTGTAAGTTCACTGTTTACTTTTTCTTTATCAGGATAAGCCTCATAATAAGAAAACTCTGTCATTTGCTGATTAAAATAGGCTAACATTCCTTCTGGAGCAGCACCGGATGCCAGCATTTTCCCATTTGACAAAAATTTCTGCCAGCCACCAATCATTGCATTTTTGGGTAGCTTCTCAGGTTGAAAACGAAAGATTTCTTTTATATTGGGGTGTGCTTTTTCAATATCCGATTCCGACACTTCATAAATTAGATTCTTTAAGACATCAGACAAGTAAAAGCAGCGACCGGCTTTAGAGTATTGTATACTGGATAAAAGCAACATTTCTCCGGGACCTTCTCCGTGAAGTAAAAACTGATTTATTTTTTTCCTTTCGTTTAGTGTATATACTTCTAAAATCGTATCACTCTTCATATTTCCCAAAATTAAATATTTGTCTGTCACACAAATATGATAGGGAGTACCTAAACTTTCATCGGACAAAAGCTTCACCGACGACAGGGTACGTATAGCGGGCTGAGATGCCTTATCCGAACAAGAAGTCAGTAAAAAATTGGAAACAGCAATGGTTATAATGGCCATGCCTATAAAAAAAATCTTTTTCATATATAATTCTTATTTTAACTTACAAGCGCAAGTAAGCGAAAAAAAACATGAAACACAAGCAATATCTATTTTAATATCGGTTGAGGCTATTGAAATTTGAATGGTCGAAGTAAAGCTTAGCTCCTATATAAAAATAACTGTTTATTTTGAGACTGTCTACTGATTTTTTCTTTTAAACAAGTATCTTTGCAGACGACAATTTGAAATGCAATAGTATGCTGTTACCTTACTTAAACAAAGAATTGGTGGAAGCCGGATGCGATGAGGCCGGCCGTGGATGTTTGGCCGGTTCGGTTTATGCCGCTGCCGTTATCTTGCCAAAAGATTTTAAAAATGAGCTGTTGAATGACTCCAAGCAATTGACAGAACACCAGCGGTATGCTCTTCGTGAAGTGATAGAAAAGGAGGCTTTGGCATGGGCTGTGGGAGTGGTGACACCTGCAGAGATTGATGAGATAAATATTCTGAATGCTTCATTTCTGGCTATGCATCGTGCTGTGGATGGGTTGAAACTGAAGCCCCAACATTTGTTGATAGATGGAAATCGCTTTAAAAAGTATCAGGATATACCGCATACCACAGTGGTGAAAGGAGATGGCAAATATCTTTCTATTGCAGCAGCTTCTATTCTGGCAAAGACGTATCGTGATGACTATATGAATACTTTGCATGAAGAGTATCCTTATTATGACTGGAGTTCTAATAAGGGATATCCTACCAAGAAACATCGTGCGGCCATCAGGGAATATGGCACGACTCCTTACCATCGGATGACATTTAACCTTTTAGGGGAAGACCCGCAATTGTCATTACAGTTTTGATTATATATGTAGGTTTATGCGTACGTACGTGCAGGCTTATGCGTATATACGTGTAGCCCGATGCGTACGTACGTGTAGCCCGATGCGTATGTACGTGTGAACTGATGCCTACGTCCACATTGAAAAATAGGAAGCTCACACACTGAATGATGCAAAAAGACCTTGGTGTTTTTCAAAAAGCTCGGGATGTTTTTTAAAAAGCTCGGCATCTTTTTCAAAAAGCTCGGGATGTTTTTGTAGGGGCAGATTGTATCTTACTCTCACCAAGTCGGTCATTTCCTTTTCTCCGTTCATCCTTACATTTTGATTCATATACGCTGGCTATCAACCTGTTAAAGATGACAGCACATCCCCTCATCCTCCCTTCAGCCACGCTTTCCAAGTCCCTTCATAATCTGCCTTCAGCGATTGTATGTGTACTCCTCTTTTTAGCCCACCGTTTTCTGTAGGGGCAGACCAGTGTGTCTGCCTGAGAACGGTTTACTTGAAGCTATCGGGAGTGTGTCAAAACTAAACCGACCTATTCCATCGTCAGCTGTAGGGGCAGGGTTTGCCTGCCCGAAGACACAAAGCAAACTGTTTTCGGGCGAGCGAACCTCGCCCCTACGAACGAAACGACAGCATTATCCACGTTTTGACACCCACCTACCGTAAATGAAAGCGTTATAGAAAAAGTTAAGGCGGAAGAAATTTGACGAATGAAAGGAGGCTGAAAGGACGGTGACAAGAGGTCCATTCACTATCGGAACCCCCATCAACAGGGCGTTTTAGCGGTTAATGAAGGGAGGAAGGAAGAGACCGAATTTCCGTTTGTAGGGCGAAAAATACAGTTGGTTTTTGTGGATTCAGTCATTGTATGATAAGCCATTCAGGGGAAAAGTCGAGAGCCGGCATTACACCCTATTATTTGCCACGGACTTTAGAGCATGCTCCCCCCAAAAAAAGAAATAGGTTTGCTAATATGAAATATTGATGAGCAAACCTATTTTCTGAGTGACAGGATTAATATTTTCCTCGTTTGTAAGAACGGTGCCCGTAAATGACAATCACTACAAAGCAGATGAACGGCAAGATAAATGAGAGGTTTACTGCCGGCATATTCCAAAGAGTTTGCATATCGATAATGCTAGCCTGTAACGGCGGAAGCACCGAGCCTCCCAGGATAGCCATAATCAAACCGGCGGCGCCGAACTTGGCATCATCTCCCAAGCCGGTCAAAGCGATACCGTAGATGGTGGGGAACATCAATGACATGCAGGCAGAAACTGCTACCAGACAATACATACCCCAGATATTTTGGAAGAAAATAACACCCGCCGTGAAGAAACATCCTGCCACTGCAAGTATAGCCAGAAGTTTTCCGGGGTTGAGATAACGTAAGATGAAAGTACATACAAAACGGCTGATACAGAAAATAATCATTGCAATGATGTTATATTCCTGAGAAAGGACTTCTGCCGCCTTTTCTTCCATACCTTGTGACATAAATAAATGAGTGCCGTATTGGATGATGAAAGTCCAGCACATGATTTGGGCACCGACATAGAAGAATTGTGCCACAACTCCTTCCCGATAGTGGGGGATGGAGAAAATACGTTTGAGGGTGGGGCCGAAATTAATACTGTGTGACTGGTCGCCGTTCTTTGGCATTTTAGTAAAGCGAATCACCAAAAGCATGACGAATATGACGATTCCAATGGTGAGATAGGGAGCTATCAATACCGAAAGGTCGGAATCACGCACAGCGGCAAACTCGGTCGGGGGGAGCTGTGCACGTTCTGCCGTATCCATCGGATTAAGTTTCGCCTGAATAAAGTTCATGGCTACATACATACCCAGCAAAGACCCCATCGGATTGAAAGACTGGGCCAAATTGAGTCGCCGGGTGGCAGTTTCTTCTGTTCCCATCGACAGGATATATGGATTGGAGCTGGTTTCCAAAAATGAGAGTCCGCAGGTAAGAATAAAATAAGCCAATAAGAAAGGATAATAACTGCCGGTCATTTTTGCGGGGAAAAATAGGAAAGCTCCTATGGCATAAAGGCTCAGTCCTAAAAGAATGCCGGCCTTATAGGAATATTTACGAATGAACATTGCTGCCGGAAATGCCATAGCAAAATAGCCCCCATAGAAGGCGACTTGTACCAAGGCACCGTCAGTGACGCTCATTCGGAAAATTTTAGAGAAAGCCTTTACCATCGGATTGGTGATGTCATTGGCAAATCCCCACAAGGCAAAGCAACAGGTGACTAGTATAAAAGGCAATATATAACTGATTCCGTCTTTATGCAAAATAGGTTGGTCTGTATCTTTCATGGTTTGTTTTCTTCAAAGTATATATAAGGTATTCATTGACGGAGTGTGTCAAAACTAAACCGACCTATCCCATCGTCAGTTGTAGGGGCAGGATTTGCCTGCCCGAAGGCACAAAGCAAACTGTTTTCGGGCGAGCTAACCTCGCCCCTACGAACGAAACGACAGCATTATCGACGTTTTGACACACCCACGTGTAATTGTTATTTGTAGATAGGCCCGTAAGTAGTGCAAGCTCTATAGTCCGAACCTTCTTTGTCCATACCGAAAGCGTTCCATGCAGCCGGACGGAAAATCTTATCGTCTTCTATATTATGCATGCATACCGGGATGCGGAGCATAGAAGCCAGTGTGATAAGGTCTTGTCCGATGTGACCGTAACTGATGGCACCGTGGTTTGCGCCCCAGTTGTTCATTACTGAATATACATCTTTGAATGCCGGTTTGTCGCACAGGCGCGGAACGAACCAAGTGGTGGGCCAAGTGGGGTCGGTACGCATATTCAATATATTGTGGATTTCCGGGTCGATATCCACTGTCCATCCTTCAGCCAACTGTAATACGGGGCCGAGGCCTTTGACCAGGTTGAGACGCATCATGGTTACAGGCATACCGCCTTTTGACAGGAAGTTGGAAGAGAAACCGCCGCCACGGAAATAGTCGCGGTCTGCCGGATACCAAGTTGTCGCTTTCAGACAGGCTTCCATGTCCGCTTCGGTCATTTCCCAATTGGGCTTCATGCAGGGCTCTCCGGCAGCATTACGGCTTTCACCGGTGGCATCCAATGTAGTAGCACCTGAATTGATGAGGTGGATAATACCATTCTGGGCCATTCCGGTCAGTTCCTTGCCGGTGACACGTTTTACAGCTTCGGGGCTCCAGTAAGTACGGATGTCCGAGAACATCTGGCCGCAACCGCTCAGTAAATGACCGAATAGCATAGCAACACCGTTGCAGGCATCATTTTCGGTAGCCAAGACAAAGGCTTCGCGGATACCGTTCCAGTCGAAAGTGGTATTTAATAATGCTTCGGTAAAGTCACCGTTGGGTTTCCAGTCAGTCCATTGGCGTTGTCCTTGGAAGCCGGCAGCAATGGCATTGTGTCCGATGGCTTCTTCTTTGTATCCCATTTCACGCAGTTTAGGATTACCGGTCATCAGGTCACGCATGATGAGTGTCATTTTCACAATGAATTCCCAATCCTGATCTTTCTGTTCACGTGTTTTGCGCTTTTCTGGGCGGTTCTTAAAGTCTTCGCCTTCATTGGGCTTACAATATTTTTCAGTCCATGCCATCGCTTTGGCATATTCTTCGTGATCATAGATGCCCTCTTCCATGCGGCGCAGGATTTCTGTTTCATCCACGCTCTCATTGCGGATGCCCAAATATTCTTGGAAGAAGTTCGGGTCTACGATAGAACCGGCGATACCCATGCAGACACTGCCGAAAGAAAGATAGCTCTTTCCACGCATATTGGCAACAGCCATGGCAGCGCGGGCAAAACGCAACAGTTTTTCGGCTACATCTGCCGGAATGGTATTGTCGTCCAAATCTTGTACATCATGTCCATAGATGCCAAATGCAGGAAGACCTTTCTGTGCATGTCCCGCCAATACTGCTGCCAGATATACGGCTCCCGGACGTTCCGTTCCGTTGAAGCCCCATACGGCTTTGGGCCAGTGCGGATTCATATCCATTGTTTCCGAACCATAACACCAGCAACTGGTCACAGTAATGGTGGCTCCTACACCTTCGCGTTCAAATTTCTCGGCACAGGCAGCGCTTTCGCCTACACGTCCGATGGTACTGTCGGCAATAACACATTCCACAGGACTGCCGTCACCATTCTTCAAATTAGTGGAGATTAGTTCGGCAACAGCTTTTGCCAAATTCATAGTCTTTTCTTCAAGACTTTCACGAACACCACCCTGGCGGCCGTCGATAGTGGGACGAATCCCGATTTTCGGATACTTTTTCATGATATTATTGATAATAAGTTTTTAATTATATGTTTTTTGACTTCTATTTTCTCGTTATAAAGAATGCCTGATGTGCACTTCGGTCGGCAGATATTCTTTTATTTCTTTGCCTGACAGGACAAAATCTGCTGCCAGCTTTCCCATTTGCTCCCAGTCAATGCTTATAGAAGTAATGCCTTGGTCAATCACTTCATAAGAGGGAGTGTCATTGTAGGCCAATAGCCCGAAATCGCTTCCGCATTTTAGCCCTTCGCTGCGGCTTCTCTTAATGATATTCACCACATCTATCTGGCGTATGACTATATATGCTTCTCCTTTCTTTATGTTTATTTCGTCGGTATTGTCGATTATTTCTCCTTTCAGTTGTCTCTCACGGCAGAATTTTATAAAATATCTGCTACTGCTGCCGGGATGCTTGCTTTCGCGGGGAAGCAATAGGATGAGTTTCTCATATTTACCCAATTGCTTTTCCAAACGGTTCAATGCCTGATAAAATCCATCATCAAAATCTTGGCATACATACGAATATCCTTTTTTGTCGAACTTCCCGAAGTCCAGTAGCAATAGTTTGGATGGCTCTATCTTATAAAGATTGCTGGAGAACTTCTCATTGTCAAAGTTCATCACGATATATTTGTTATACCTTCCCGATGATTCGCGGATAATGGTGTTGAAGAGTCTTTCGTTATATTGGTGAAAGAGCAGGTCCACTTTGTAATTAATTGATAGCCTCTTGATGAAACTGTTGTAAAGTGAATATTTGAACTGAGAGTATTCATCCAGCAGTAATAGAATGTTCTTTAATTTATTGGTGACATAATACCCTTTGCCGGGAGTGGAATCAATCATGCCGCGGTCTTTCAAGTCGATAAAAGCCTTGAAGACCGTATCTCTCGAAACATGGTAGTTACGGCTCAATTGATTGATGGAGGGCAATGCACAGTCCGATTCGTAGGTGCCCATGGAAATCTCTTGACTGATTAAATCAGCCAATTGCTTCACTTTCGTTGTCTGTTGTCCAAAGGTTATCTTCATGTGTTATTCAAGAATTAAATTCAGACGCCAACTGTGCTGAACTGTCCCGATGCAAAGAAATGTAATTTATTTATAAACAGCAAGATGAATTGGTATGTTTTGCAACACGGTTTTGCAGAGATTAATCATTCTGTTTATTTTCTGCAGAAATAATATCATAGATTATGTTGGATGATATGTGACAATTGGTTATTTTTGTCACTTGGGTCGACATTAAAATTAACCAAACACTTTAAAGGTGATGAGAAACCTCTATTTATTAATCCTGTTCTTGGGATGGTCCTTTGGAATTCTTCAAGTACAAGCGCTGAACGACGGGCAGTACGGGCAAAGGTCTGACCGTGTTATTGCCAAAGAGAATAATCTGGAAGTTTTGACGAACTCTATGGATGCTACCCGTGGGGCAGAGCATTTGCAATGGGCAAAGAAACTTTATCAGGTCGCACTGGAGAAGAAAGACGAATATCATAAAGAAGAGGCCTTGCGTGAGATTATGGCCTATTATGTGAATAAAGATATCAAAGACACTGCGAGGTATTATATAGCTGAGGCGGAACGTAGCTTGCAGGACAGTCCATATAAAGAACACCTGCTTGCATTTATGAAAACCATAATGGATGTTCGTGTGGTTTATTACACGGATGGGGCGGAAGCGGATAGCCTGACGACGGAGGTATTGGTGAGGTTGAAAACAAAAAAGGATGCTTCCACACTGGAGAAGATATCCGATTACTATTTGTTGGGAGTCATAGCCGGACGGCGTGCGGATACAGGAGATGTGGAGAAGTCTAAAGAGGTGGTGGCTTATTTGGATGAAGTCTTGATGTTGACGGAAGATTTGCCTGTGCGGATAGGTATGTTGTTCCGCCCCAACTCTTTTTATATGATTTGTGGAAACTGTCTTCAGGAAGCAGATAGAGTGAATTATGCACTTCGTTATTTGGATATGTTGAACAAATATAAGGCAAGCCTGAAAGAAAAGAAACGTTATCTGATGAACCAGCGTCATTTCCTGAATGCTTATGGGATGCTGGCATGTTCATCGAACATCTTGGGAAAGGAAAAGGCGGCCGAATATTACAGAGAGTTTGTCAAATTGAACCATGACTACCCCGAAGATGCAAGTTTTACACCTACTTATGAATATCTTTTCACCTCCTATAATTACTATTTAACGCTCGGAAATTATGATAAAGTGGTGAATATATGTGATTCTCTTATCGTTCATTTCGCAGAGTTGAAGAAGGATGAATATGCTCTTCCTTTTGCTTTGGAAAAAGTGAACTATTGCGATAGCCTGCATCGCTATAAAGAAGCGTATCTGGCATATAAGGCGTATGATGAATTAAAAGAGAAGGTAAAGAGTTATACGGAAGCAAATGACGCCCGAGAGACTGCCATTAATCAGAAAGTAGATGAACTGATTATTGAAAAGCAGGCACTGGAAGCGCAAAAGAGCCGGATGCAAGTCTTTTTATTGCTGACTCTTTTTGTATTGGCTGTCTGCACTATTTTCTATATTATTTTCTTTTTGCGTAAGACGAAAGGACTCAACCGGAGATTGTTGGATGCGAATAACCAATTGATTGCTGCCGGAGAACGGTTGAAAGAGAGCGAAAAAATGAAATATGCTTTTCTGCGTAATCTTTGCAATGAAATATTAGCTCCTTTGAATGCCATAAAAGGCTTTTCTGATTTTCTGATAGATAATAAGGTGGAAGAAAAGGAATCGGTTGCTTTCCTGAAGATTATCAGTGACAATTCGGGACAGATAAACCGGACATTGGATGATATACAGGAGATAGCGCGACTGGATACGTGTGACGGTTCCTTGCCATTGGACTGGACCAATATACATACGTTGTGTATGCGTGAAGTGGATGATGTGAGAAGAAATGCTCCTCACGAGAAGGTAGAGTATGTGTTGGAAGGAGATCCTGAGAATGATACAGTACGCACTAACCAGACTTATTTCAGTTATGTATTGGGGCATTTGCTGAACCGTATCAACCAAATAATGGAGGAGGGGCGTATTGTTGTTTCTTATCGTTTGGAACCGGAGAAGAATGTGGCTTCGGTCTTGATAGCCGGAACAGGAAATGTATCTGCCGCCGGCGCAGCCTCTGCCGGTGCCAATGATGATGTGACCTGGCTGGTGTGCAAGATGATTGCCGAACGCATGAATGCTCATTTATGGAAAGATGAAGAATTCAAAGAGGGGCTGCGTTTTATCTTCGAACTTCCACAATAAAAAATAAGTGAAACATGATTCATTGACAGGGCTTTTTTGTACCTTTGCACCCGTAAAAGCGAGGATAAACTTTAAACAAAAATAAGATTATGAGCAAAAAAGCCCTTTTAATGATTCTTGATGGCTGGGGTATCGGCGACCAAGGTAAAGACGATGTAATCTTTAATACTCCTACTCCTTATTGGGATAGTCTGTTGGCTAATTATCCGCACTCTGAATTGCAGGCCAGCGGTGAAAATGTTGGTTTGCCTGATGGACAAATGGGTAACTCTGAAGTAGGACACTTGAATATCGGTGCCGGACGTATCGTTTACCAGGATTTGGTAAAGATTAACCGTGCCTGTGCTGACAATAGTATCATGAAGAATCCTGAGATTGTCTCTGCTTTTTCTTATGCTAAAGAAAACGGCAAGAACATTCACTTCATGGGATTGACTTCTAACGGTGGTGTACACAGTTCATTCGATCACTTGTTCAAACTTTGCGATATCGCTAAAGAATATGGTCTTGAGAATACATTTATTCACTGTTTTATGGATGGCCGTGACACCGACCCGAAGAGCGGTAAAGGTTTTATCGAACAACTGACTGCGCACTGCGAACAGTCAGCCGGAAAGATTGCCTCTATCGTAGGCCGTTTCTATGCTATGGACCGTGACAAACGTTGGGAACGTGTGAAAGAAGCATACGACTTGTTGGTTGAGGGTAAAGGAAAACAGGCTGCCGACATGGTTCAGGCTATGCAGGAGTCTTATGATGAAGGTGTTACCGATGAATTTATCAAACCGATTAACAACTCTACAGTAGACGGCACCATTAAAGAAGGTGATGTGGTTATCTTCTTCAATTACCGTAATGACCGTGCTAAAGAATTGACTGTTGTTTTGACTCAGCAGGATATGCCCGAACAGGGTATGCATACTATTCCGGGCTTGCAGTTCTATTGCATGACTCCGTATGATGCATCTTTCAAGGGAGTACATATCTTGTTCGATAAAGAAAATGTGCAGAACACGCTGGGCGAATATCTGGCAGCTAACGGCAAAACTCAGTTGCATATCGCTGAAACAGAAAAATATGCTCACGTGACTTTCTTCTTCAACGGTGGCCGTGAGACTCCGTATGATGCTGAAGAACGTATTCTGGTTCCATCGCCGAAGGTGGCTACCTACGACCTGAAGCCGGAAATGAGCGCTTACGAAGTGAAAGACAAACTGGTGGAAGCTATCAATACTCAAAAGTTCGATTTTATTGTTGTGAACTATGCCAACGGCGACATGGTAGGTCACACCGGTATTTATGGTGCAATAGAGAAAGCTGTCAAGGCGATTGACGAATGTGTGAAAGATACAGTGGAAGCAGCCAAAGCCAATGATTATGAAATTATTATCATAGCCGACCACGGTAATGCCGACCATGCATTGAATGAAGACGGCACTCCTAACACGGCTCACTCATTGAACCCTGTTCCGTTTGTATACGTTACTTCCAATAAGGATGCAAAAGTGGAAAATGGTGTGTTGGCAGACGTTGCTCCTTCTATCCTGCATATTCTGGGTATGTCACAGCCGGCAGAAATGACAGGAAAAGATTTGATTAAGTAATCATTTTCAATATTTCTGAACCGAAGTGGTGTTTTGAGAACATATAGTTTCTTGAAACACCTCTTTTTTTATGATGTACATATTGATTCTTTCTTTTAAAAGGTTACCTTTGTCATTGTTACACAAATTAGTAAAATGAAACGGTTGATATCTTTGGCATTTGTTTTGTTTGGGTTGTCGTTCTTGCCACTTGATGCAGAAGAGGTAGGTGGAGATAGTCTGTACTGGCTTGATGCGGAGCAAAAGATGGAAAGAGGCGATTATGAAGAAGCTGCCAAGGGATATAGTAAACTGATAGAAAGAAGTGACTCGCTCTTCCGGACCTGTACTGTGGACCGGGTGGAGGATATGCGGAAAAAATATTCTATTGATGAACTGGAGTGGCAGGCCAATCGGCAGCAGACTCGCTTGTGGGAACTGATTTTCGGAGTTCTATTGTTCCTTTTGTCACTGCTTTTGGGCGGTTTGATTTATTTGGGAAGGGAGAGGAGGAAATTGATAAAGTCTAGGAATCAATATCAAGAAGCGAAAACACTGGCAGAGGAGTCTATCCGTAACAAAAGCCTGTTCCTTTCTAATATGAGCCATGAAATCAGGACTCCTCTGAATGCGGTGGCCGGTTTCTCCGAGCTACTCACTACTCAGGAATTGGACGAGGCGACGCGGGCCCAATGCAATGATGTCATTCATTTAAATTCCAATCTGCTGATTAACTTGATAGGTGATGTGGTGGATATCTCATGTCTGGACATTACGAATATGAAGTTTGATGTGGGCTCTCATGAAGTTGTGGCTCTCTGCCGCAACGTGGTGAGGATGCTGGGCAATATCAAGCAGACTTCTGCCGTGATTGATTTTAAAACGGAAGTCCCTATGTTGACAATCGAAACCGATTTGTGCCGTCTGCAACAAATTCTGATCAATCTGTTGGTGAATGCGACAAAGTTCACTAAAGAGGGCAGCATCACATTGGCATTAAAGGTGAATGAATGTGGCTGGGCCGAGTTCTCGGTTATGGATACGGGATGCGGCATTCCTGTGGAGAAGCAGAAAGCCATATTCGGTCGTTTTGAAAAATTGCATGAAGGCGTGCAGGGCACAGGGTTGGGGTTGTCTATCTGTAAATTGATTATCAACCGGCTGGGTGGAGATATTTGGGTGGATCAGGCATATACGGGTGGGGCACGTCTGGTGTTTACCCATCCATTAACACAGGAAGGAAGGGTGGTGCAATGAAAAGAGTCTTATTTGTATATATCTGCACCATAATGGCGTGTGTTTCTGTACATGCTTTAGACGATAACGCTTTGCGTGACAGCCTTTTCCGTATTTATCATTCCATGCCCGCAGATACGACACGTACGTTGTTTCTCCACAAAGTGTTTACGCAGAATATAGATAAAGATTGGTCGGCGGAATTACTTGATACGGCATTGGTGCTGGCAGCGGAGGTGAAAGATGTAAAAAGCGAATCGGAGCTCCGTTATGAATATTTCCGTTATTATACGTTCCGGATGAATGGGGAAATGATGGAAAAGACGTTTGACTTGTTGAAGGATGCCTGTTACCGTTGCGGAGAGTACGAAGTCTATTTTCAGGCATGGCATTATCTTCTTCAGTTTAAAGCTTCGGAGGGAAATACGGAGTATGCCATTCAAGAATCGCAGAATATGCGCCGGGAAGCCGTCCGTCTGGAGGCAGACCATGGAATATTCTTGTCGTATGTGACGGAAGGAAAGGTAAATGCCTTTGCCCGGAATACCGAGAAAGCGATTGAACGTTATAAAAAGGCGTTGCAGACTTCGCCTTTGACGATACAGGATGAGTTGATGGTACGGCAATATTTGTCAAGTTCTTATTATCTGATGGGTAAATATCCTGAGATGAAGGAAGAATTGAAAACCCAACGCAACATAATCAATCGGGCGATAAAGAAGAACCATTCTTTGAGGAAACGCTATAGAAAGGTTTTGCTTGAGATAGAACTGTTGTATTGCAAAGTCTATTTGGCGGAAGAGAGTGCAGAAGAGTTAAAGGAGCATTTGGAGGAAGCTGCTAAATTTTATAGTGAGGATTTATTCTCCTCGGCTATTATTAATTATCATTTTTCATGGGCGGGATATTACAGTTTGAAAAAAGAATGGGAGAAATGTTTCGCTGAATATAAGTTGGTGCTGGCTGCTTTCAAAGGTACCCAACCTATGTATGAGAGTGAGATGCGAAGGTTGTTGGGAGACGCTTATATGCAGGCGGGACGATATCAAGAGGCGGCAGAGACTTACAAAGTTGCGGCTTTGATGCGTGACTCTCTCAATCAGGTGGCCTTGAAGATGAATGAGGAAACTGTTCAGGCTAACTATCGGATTCAGAGGGCACTGTTTGAGAAGGAGGCGGGGGTCAGACGTTTCTGGCAGGTTGCGGTAGGCGGCGGGTCTTTGTTCCTTCTGTTTTTGGTGGCAGGCATTGTACAGTTGCTGCATATCCGCCGTGAACTGATGAAATCGGAAAAGGGAATGCGCGAAGCGTATGCTATGGCTCAGGCTGCCGACAAGATGAAAGATATTTTTCTGCATAACATAACAAATGAGATACGTGTTCCGCTTAATCTGGTGGTGAGCCTGTCTGACCGTCTGTGTAGCGAGACCGGTTTGACGGAGGTACAGCGGCAGGATTTCTCGGAAGCTATCAAGCGGAATGCCGAAAAGCTGACCAATCTGATATTTAATATTCTTGACCTTGCGCGTTTGGAATCGGGAATGATGAAATTCAATGTGCAGGTGTATGATTTGGTGCAGTTGTGCAAGGATGTGAAGTTGATGGTGGAAATGGAAAGCAACCATACGGTGGAGGTGGTCTTTCACAAGGAAACGAATACTTTACCGGTCTCGATGGATGTATCTCGCTTTACTCAGCTGCTGTCTTCCGTGCTGATGCCGCCGAAAGAAAATAAAGCCTATCAAGTGGTGAGCTATACCTTAAGGCGTGAAACGGATGACGCCCTGAAACTGATAGTGGTTAACAGTCCGCTTCTTTGGGAAAGCGAGGACCGGCAGGAGGCGGGGATTCGCCATGCCATCAACCGGCTTTATCTGAAAGCCTTTGGGGGAAGTTATCAGTTGTGCGGAGGAGATGAAGAACGATTAATTATAATAACATATCCTATAAAATAAAGAAGAGTAGAATAAACAATGGTACAAATAGATGATGTAGTAATCTCACTGGATGTATTTCGTGAAAAGTTTCTTTGCAATTTGGATGTTTGCAAAGGTGAATGTTGTATAGAAGGCGATGCCGGTGCTCCGGTAGAGTTGGATGAAGTGGAGAAGTTGGAAGAGGTGCTTCCGGTTATTTGGGAGGAACTGTCTCCCGAGGCGCGCGCTGTGATAGATAAGCAGGGTGTGGTTTATACCGATGAAGAGGGCGACTTGGTGACTTCTATTGTCAATCACAAGGATTGTGTCTTTACTTGTTATGATGAAAAAGGGTATTGCTATTGTGCTATTGAGAAAGCCTATCGAGCCGGGAAGACTGATTTCTATAAACCTGTCTCCTGCCATCTTTATCCCATACGTATTGGTGATTATGGCCCTTACAAGGCCGTAAACTATCATCGTTGGGATGTTTGCAAGGCTGCTGTCCTGCTGGGGCAGAAAGAGAATTTGCCTGTTTATAAGTTCTTGAAAGAGCCATTGATTCGTAAATTTGGCGAAGAGTGGTATAAAGAAATGGAAATAGCTGCCGAAGAGCTTGAGAAGAGGGGACTGATTTGATTCAGTCCGCCTGATGATTTGCCGGATGGAGGCCGGCACTCGCCTTTTTTGTTAAATCTAATACTAAAAAATACATTATGAAAAGAACATTCTTATCATGCTGTATCCTGTTGTGCACTGTATGTTCTGTTTGCGCACAAGAGCAGCCTTTAATCAGCCCGGATGATTCCATCCGCAGTTTATTGGGGCGTATATTCCCTAATAGTAATCCCAACTTATCGGCACACATGAATCTGGAGTTTTATACTTCGGGAGCTGCTTACTTTACAGACGGCAGTCTGGATGAGGCAGCTTTTAAGTTGAATCGTGTGCGTCTGGAGATATTAGGTTCTTTCACGAAGGACTTCTCTTATCATTTCCGTCAGTCTTTTAATAAATACAGTAATCCGCATTCACTGGATAACCTTTCCTCTTCCATCGAGTATGCCTATATGAATTGGAAAATGTCCGATAAGTTCAACCTGACAGTGGGTAAGCAATTTCTCTCTCTGGGCGGTTATGAATATTATGTAAACGCTATCAAGGTAAGGGAGTTCAGTGAATTTAATGATAATGTGGCCGCTTATCAGGCAGGAGTTACGGGCACTTTCAATTTCTCGCCGACTCAAGAGCTGGTGTTGCAGGTGCTTAATAATCGTAGCGGTGAAGATGCTGATACTTATGTTTATGGGCTTCCTGCCGGAGTCAACAAGACAAAGATTCCTATTATAACCACCCTGAATTGGAACGGTCTCTTTATAGATAAAGCACTCCAACTGAGATATGCCGCCGCATGGGGACAACTAGCTGAGGGTAAGAATATTTATTACCTGACTGCGGGAAACGTGTATGAAAAAGGCCCGATTGTTGCCTATGTTGATTTGATGTACTCCCGCGAAGGGCTGGATAGCAAAGGTATTATCAGCGATTTGCAAGGGCCGGCAGTGTTGACGCCTACTACAGCCGAGAATGCGGAGTACTTCAGTACCATTGCCAATTTTGACTATCGCATTCATCCCAATTGGAATGTGTATGTGAAGGGGGCTTATGAAACGGCAAGTGTTTACAAGGCAAATGGAATCTTCGAGAAAGGACTTTATCGTACTACTTGGAATGCTCAGGCTTGTGTGGAGTATTTCCCGATGCGTAACCGTGAATTGCTGATATTTGCCCATATGCTTTATAAAGGCCATCATTTGACGGAACGTGCCAAAGCCTTGGGAGCAGTGAGTCCCGACACTCAGCGTTTCTCCATCGGATTGGTTTATACGATTCCGGTCTTTTAGCTATAAACAGAACGTGCGGAGATACTTTTCAGCATCTCCGCACGTCTGATATATGAAGTGGGATTCTACAGATTAATATCTGTTTCTGCCGCCACCGTAATTGTTGTCTCTATTGCCACCGCCGTAGTTGTTGTCTCTGTTGCCATAACCGCCACCACGGTTTCCGCCACGGTATCCACCGCCGCCGTTGTTGTTATAGCTGCGACGCGGACCTTCTGTCTTGGGGCGTGCTACTGATACCGATAATGTCTTTCCGTCAACTTCTGCACCATTCAGTGTTTCGATTGCTTTGTTTCCGGCTTCATCTTCAGTCATTTCAACAAATCCGTATCCTTTAGAACGGCCTGTTTCTCTGTCCATGATAACTCTGGCTGAAACTACTTCTCCATACTCTGCAAATAATTCTTCTAGTTCGGCTTCGCCCAAATTATAGCTCAGTCCTGCGATAAAAATGTTCATTTTAAAATAAATGTTTTAATAATAAAATAGGGAAATTCTGCGATAAGGAATCTTATGAAGATAAACATTTCTACGTTAGTCACCATGCGAATAAAGTTGGAAAAGTAATATTGTTCTTCTATGAGAATACTTAATGCTCGGCAAATGTACATAATAAGATTTGAATGAGAAACAATTCAGACATTTATTTTGATAATAAATGGTTTTTCTTCACTTATATTTTATTCTGTACCCGAATCGGTTAGAAACGGGTATACAGAATGAAATGATTGGCGGGGACAGTGACTTTCTCCGTTACAGTCTCGTTTTGTCCGGTGAAATAGTTTCTCCATTCGCCTGTGGGACCTGGGAAGGTAACGTCCGTATCGGCATTGCTGAAGTTGCCGACGACAACAATAGCTTCTCCGGTAAGTCCGCTGAGGTAGAGGGAACGCCCTTGGTCCCAATCGGACGCACCAGCTCTCCATGTCAGGGTGGCGTTCCCTTCAAACAAGGATGGCTTCTCGTTGCGCAAGGCAATTAGTTGGCTATATATTTCATAAAGTTTTTTGCGCGTGGCGTTTTCATAATAATCCCAACGGATGGGTTTGCGCGATGTACGGTATTCTTCGTTAACGGTTGTTCCTGTTTCGTTACTGTTGATGCTGAAGTCGTATCCCAGCTCACCGAACTGCCATATCATTTTGGGGCCCGGAACGGTAAAGAAGAAAGCGGCGTTGGCAGCTAGTTGGCTGATGCGGGCGGAGAGGTCTGTTCGAATCACTCCATTTCCCCATTGGGTTTGTTTGTAGCCCATGCGCTCTTCGTCGTGGCTCTCCATAAAGCCTACCCATGAGGGGGTGGTTTCATATAGTCCGGTGAAACCGCTATCTTCTTTCCAGCCCATGGCAGACTGGCAATAGGCATTGTTCATGTTGCGCCATAGGTATACTCCGTCGGCTGCCAATTCCTGCTCTTCTTTGTTGTCACAAAAGTGCTCGAATATGACGAATGCATCACTTTTGACTGCCTTGACTGCCGAGTTATAGTCTTTTAGAATGGCTATGCGGCTTGCATCATAGTTGGAGGCGGTGGCTTCGGTAGATGCGGTTTGGGTGAAACCTTTAGTGAGGTCGAAGCGGAAACCGTCTATTTTATATTCGTCCAGCAGGAACTTCAGGTTCCGTTTGACGAACTTGCGCACCAATGGGCTTTCGTGGTTAAAGTCTTGGAAAACACTGTAAGGATGCGGGGCGTCTGTGTTAAAGTAAGGATTGTTTCGGGCAGTCTTGTTCTTTGCATTGTCCCAATACAATCGGGCAAAAGGCATATTTCCGGTCGCATGATTGTATACGACGTCAAGAATGACGGCTATGCCTTTCCGATGGCAGGCATCGATGAAGTCTTTATACATTTTAGGGGTACCGTATGTCTTGTCGAGGGCAAAATAGAAGGAAGGGTTATAGCCCCAACTGTCATTGCCGTCAAATTCCTGGACAGGCATCAGCTCGATGGCATTGATGCCCATGGCTTTCAGATAATCCAGTTTCTGCAAAGCGCCATTGATGGTATGATCGGTTGTGAAATCGCGCAGATGCATTTCATAGATAACCAGTTGTTTGGGGTGTTGTATCTTGAAATCGGGTATACTCCAGGCATAGTTGTCTCTTTGTGTCTTGAATACCGAGACAATTCCTTTTCCGTCTTTGGGATAAGTCTTGTTGTCGGGATAGACAGATGCCGGGATATCATTGTCGTGCTCCGGGTCAAGAATTTTTTCGCAATAGGCATCTCCCAAGCGGATTACTTCACCTTCTTGGGTTCCTGTATAGTATTGAAATGCATATTCTTTGGATGGGTTGAGGTTGTTCAGTGTAATCCACCAGCAACCGGCAGCATCATCGCGATACATCCGGCAGTTATCGTTATTTGTCAGCTCCCAGTTGTTGAAGTCGCCGAGGACGTGTGCAAAGTCTTTGTGGTTACCTTCGGTGTCTTTATCATAGAGCACAAGGGTTACGGTATTGGCATTGATGATGTTGATGCCTTCTTCTACATTTTCCGGAAGGGAGGCATATCTGATTTCGGCGGGTGCAAACTCCTGGTATTTGTTGTCTGTTACTTTTACAAAGGAGTCGTTGCCGATTCCTTTTAGACTGCCGTCGGAGCTACGGATGACGATACCCAGTTTTTCTATCGGTGTCTTGTCCGAATGGAACCAATCGCGTATGCTGGGTTCCAGAGTGATGCTCCATACATTGTCTTCTCGCTTTACCATCTTGCATTTGTCTGTATTCTGGTTCCATTCGGCCGGGACATACTGCCAGTCGCCTTCGCTCACTATGCCGGTATGGATATATACATCACCTTTGTATCCGAACAGGGCGGACGACGTTGGTGCTTTGAAAGTAATGGTCAGCGCTTGGTCGGCATCCGGCGTTTGGGGAGAGTAATTCAGCCCCTCCACTTCTTCTATCGTAAAATCGTCTTTGTCGTTATCCGAGCAGGCAGCGAATAAACAGGAAAACAATAACCCTAATAGAAGGGAATAATTATATTTTTTCATAATGGGTGTCTATTAAAAAAGCCGTCCTTTTGGACGAAGGACGGCTTTCAAGGTTTTTAATCTGTATACTGGTTATTCTATTTTTCCGGTGTTGTCTGAGAAGTTCAGATATGCTTTCTGACCGGTTTTCCCTTGTACTCGGTCTTGGTCTCCACCGTTGCCGCGATACTCGATTTTACCGTTCAGGATGATAAATTCTGTTCTCCACCAGTCAGCGGCGGCAGCTTCGGGATGTACGCATATACGGACTTCTCCGTCCTTGGCGAATGCCGGTGAGACGAATGAACCGTCTGCTTCTGTGGGGATGATAAACAAGTCTTGTTCTACTAACTGAGCATTCCAGCCGTCATAAGAAGTATCTCCCATCAGATATACATTAGGTGTTTCAAACTCTACCACCCGGTTATTACCGATGACCGATACATAGACCAGATACCAGCCTTCCTTGCCTACCTTGATATTTCCATCGGAATCTGACAATTCGGCACGGTCGACAGACGCTTGCGAGATAGTGGCGGTAAAACCGAAGTCATTACCCCAATCAGCTTGCGGAGCAAATTTCACTTGGTCGTTAGCTGCGAAATAGTAAATGCCCCAGAATGCCCCTTTTGTGTCGTTGACAGGAACAAGCTGTTTCCATATCTTGCCCCAATTATATGCACTTCCGGTCATATAGAGTTCTGTGGGGGCGCTATTGTCTTTTACTGAATAGCGGAAATCGGTTACATTGATTGAAATCTTGATTTTACCGGCTTCTTCCACCATGATGGCTCCTGCTTCTTTATCACCCACTTTCCAGGTCAGGAAGTTTTCGGCAGCCGTGTCACCGTCTTTTTTCGCTCCTAACGCCTGTGACCAGTCGATTTCCTGACCGTTGATGGCGGCAGCCGGGAAAATCTTAAAGTTCTGATTAGCCTCTGTTGTTTCGGTTTCCAATGTATAGACATTCTCATTGTTGGGATCGGGTGTCATGGGCAAAGCACCGACTGCATTCCAACCGGTGAATGCGCCTACTACATAGTAACCTTTCGGGTCTACCTCGGGAGTGGATCCCGGTTTCAGTAGGATATTCACTTCATTGCCCGAAAGCTGGATACCGTCTCCTGCCGGGGTTGTGGCTGCTGCCTTGACAATGGCGCGCAGGCTGCGTTCTACACTGGCACGGCTTTTATATATTTCTTGGGTAATGCTGTCCAGTTGGGCCAAGGCAACTTTTACAGTACCGTCTTTGGCTGTGAAGGGTAAAGAGTAATCATCGTTGAATGATAAAGAGCTGAGAGTAATGGTACTACCTTCCACGGCTGTTGTTGAAGTTAATTTCACGATTTCCACAGAGTCGGCAGTAGCTTCGTCCATGATAATATGAGCATCTTTACCTGTTGCGAAAGTAGCAGTCATTTGTTCTGCATTATCCTCTTGGGGATTGGACTGGGGGTCAGCCCAGTCCTTAAAATCTTCGTTACATGCAGAGAATCCTATGGTTAATAGAAACATTCCTGCGTATATAAATTGTTTTTTCATGATGAATCTTTCGTTTTAAGGTTATTATTTTAGTTCTCCTGTTCCGGCTGTGAAGTTGAGTTGGACGGTTTTGCCCGCTGCTCCCTGAATAGAATACTTAGGACCTACATCTTTACCCCAACTGTCATTGACCGGATTGTTTTCGCGATAGAAGATTTCACCGTTACAGAGTGTAAATTCGGTTCTCCACCAATCGACATCCGTCTTAACGCAGATACGGGCTTCACCGCTTGCTGTCATGGCAGGAGAGACGAATGAACCGTCTTTACTGTCAGGGGTAGTGAATTTCCAAGTGTCGCTATAGTCCCATGTTCCGCCATTGGTTGCTCCGAACAGGTATATTTCGCCCGGATAGAATGTCATGCTAAATGCATAATCACTGCCTTTTACTGCTGCTTTGATAAAGACTACATACCAACCGGCATTCTTGACAGTTATGTTGCCGCTGTTGGTGCCGGTAACACCGGATTCGGCCTTGTCTGTAATTGTTAAACGGGTATCGTCCGAACCGATATATTCTTTCTCTTTGGTTCCGAACTTGAATTCATCACCGGCTGCGAAATAAATCAGTCTCCAGAATTGTCCGTCCAAACCGCTGACTTGTACCATTGGTTTCCAGATAGTCCATTCTGTATCAAGCATAGAACCAACGAGGAACATGGTTTGGGGTGTTTCTAATTTGTCGTTGGATGCGTTGCCCAGTACTTTCGGCAATACTATTACATTAGAAATGCACACCCCTCTGTCACTGCCTGTAATGGTAGCCTTCAGACGGATAAAGACGCTAATTGGCGTCGTCGGGAAATCGACTCCTTCATTTTGGGCAGCCCATAACTCTATGATAGCCGTATTCAGTTCAGATGCCACTACATCCATTTTGGCTGTAGAATAAGTTGTAGCCAATTCGGTATAGTTCGCTTCACTTTCTTCTGTCTTTTCTGTAAATTCAGAATCAAGCGCCACCTGGACACTGTATGTTGTGGCAGCCGGGAAACCATAATCAGGCTGTGAACAAGTCAGTTCTACTGTCTTCGAATTTTTTAAATCGTACACATTCCTAGCTGCGTATGGCGGCAGGTTGAGTGAAAAGGTGGTCGGCTCGTTTAGAACGGGATTGCTGTCATCGTCCTTTTCGCATGCTGTAAACACGGATAGGGTGACTACAGCAAGAAGCAATATGTTGAATATCTTTTTCATAATGTACATACTTTAATTGTTAAACGGAAACTACTGATTAATATCCTGTGTTTTGTGACATGTTCGGATTGTTATTCATATCCGATGCCGGAATAGGATAAACATTGTAGAAAGAAGAAACAGAAGTTCCGGTTGCTGATCCGCCTTTCCAATCCCACAAGTATTTATTGCTGGTGAACATATCGAAACGAATCAAGTCCGAACGACGACGTCCTTCCAGATAAAACTCACGTGCCCATTCATCAATAATTTCTTTTTCAGTCACCGTCTGAACAAGTCTGGTGCAGTTGGCGCGTTTGCGAAGAGTATTGATATCTTCGGTTGCATCTTCTCCCAAGCGGAATTTTGCCTCGGCACGGGTCAGATAGGCTTCAGATAAACGCATCAAAGGAATGTCGGTATCAGGATATTCTGTATGATGTGTCGGCTGTCCGTCTGAACGGATATTTTGCCATTTTACGATAGATAACCCGTCTTTAAAACCGGAAATGACATCAGTCTCGACTTTGCGGATGCCGCCACCGATTCCTGAATAGAACATGGCACGGTCATCGCCTGCCGCTTTAATCATATCTACCGTTCTTGTACCATATTGAGCATCGAAAGCATCGATTTTCTCATCTGTGTTGATATTCTCTGCGGCGGGCACTTCAATGTCACCGGGCAACATCGGCACTTGAGAAAGATCAGGGAAGAATTTCTTAACCAATGCTGCGCGTGAGAAGATACAAGACCATCCATTGGTAGTACCCATACGCGGCATACCGGCAGTGCGGGTACCATTGACCAAATAAGTGGAACCTCCATAATAACGTGTCTTGATACCATCCTGACGGATAGGCAGGATAATTTCTTGCATTGCCTGTGCATTTTCATCGTTATCTGCCATGAACAGCAAACGATATTCAGGGCATAACTTATAAGATGAGTTGATTACTTTGTCTGCATAATCCCTTGCGTTGGCATAATCTGCTTTGCCGGTATATACTTCAGCATTCAGATACAGACGTGCACGCAGTAGCCAGTTTGCTGCTTTGTCTGCACGGCCGAATGGGGCTTGGCGTGGTTCATACATGGCACTTTCGCACTCGCTTAACTCATTCTGAATGTAGGCATATAAATCGCTGCCTTTCTTTTCAACCGGAAGTTCATTGTTAAAGTGCTCTTTAAATGGAGCTTTACCAAATAAATCGAGGTAGTAGAAATAATGTAATGCACGCAGGAAGCGGACTTCAGAGCGTTGGCGCATTGTTTCTTCATCGTCTTTTCCTTCTGTCTGGTCGAGGAAGAAGTTGAGCTGTGTGATGTTGTATCCCAAGCGGACATATACCCATTCGGTACGGATACTGGAAGAGTTCCAACCGATGTTTGTCAACTGGGGAATATCTACGTCGGTCTGCCAAGCCCAGATACATTCGTCACTTGGCAATTCGTTGCAGTTAAAGATGGTACGGTAAAAGCCTGATTCACCTTCATCTTGTCCGTCGAGGTCGGCTGATCCGGCCGGACCCTTTTGTCCTGTCAAACCTAATAATGCATATTCTTTTACGAATACATCATTCTGGTCGAAGCTGGGAGCATATTGAGGATCAATCGGACTAATATCCAAATCATTAATGCACGAACTGGTGCCTAGAATGGCAGCGACCACTAGTGCTGAGGCGAATATCTTTTTAAAATATCTTGTTTTCATGATTATTTCGTTTTAAAGTTAAGTTAAAATTGAAGGCTGACACCTAATAAGAATGTCGTTGCTCTAGGGTATGGGCTGCTGTCTATACCACTTTTGATTTCCGGGTCGAGTCCTTTGTATTTAGAAATGACAAACGGATTCTGTACGGTAGCAAATACACGGCCGCCCACTCCCTGATAGGCTTGTGACCGGAGTAAGTTTTTGAAAGAATACCCCAACGTGATATTGTCACAACGGATGAATGAAGCGTTGCGAACGAAATAGTCACTCATATAGTATTCGCCTTTTCCTGTGAAACCAAGAGCGATGGCTTCTTTGGTTGTATTGACGTATGCATTGTTTGTGTACAGGCCGGAAGCACTGACATTTGCCTTATTGCTCAAAAAGTCATAATAGACATAGTTGTTGAGGCTTGCACGTAAAGAGAAGCTGAAGTCCCAGTCTTTATACAGCATTTTGGAAGTCAGACCCATCAATACGTCGGCAGCCGGTTTCTTATAGATATATTTGTCGGCACTGTTAATCTTGCCATCGCCGTTGCGGTCTACAAACATATTTTCGATAGGCTTTCCGTTCTCATCGTAGACTTGTTGGTAAACATAGAAAGCGTTGGCTGCATGGCCTACTTTATTTGCTTGAACCTTGGTATTGTTACCCTTAGATATCTTGTCACCGGTCTCAACGTAGTAGTCACTATCGTCGCCGCCATTTAACTTGGTAATCTCGTTGTGGTTCCAAGTAACGTTGTAAGTCAAATCCCATGTAAAGTCTTTGGATACAATTGGCTTGGCATTGATGGAGAATTCCACACCGTAATTCTTTAAAGAACCGATATTCTTCATCATCTGTGCATTGAAATTAGTTCCTACAGGAATCTTGACACTGTTCAGCAAGTCTTCTGTTTCACGATAGTATCCGTCAATAGCGCCTGATATTCTTCCATTCAGGAAGCCAAAATCCAAACCGCCGTTCCAGGTGGTTGTCTTTTCCCACTTCAAATCTGTGTTGAAAGCCTTGGGGCGTGAAGTACTGTAGTAGGTATCGCCAAAAGGATATTGTGCATAGTCATCACTCGTCACATACAGAGGAAGAAATGCAAAGTCATCACCTATATCCTGTTGTCCTGTGATACCCCAGCCAAGACGAAGTTTCAAATCAGAAAGGAAGTTCACATTTTTAAGGAAGCTTTCTTCTTTTATCTTCCAGCCTAAAGCCAATGAAGGGAATGTACCCCAACGGTTGTCGCTGCTGAAACGTGAAGAACCATCCCAACGCATAGTGAACGTGAATAAATAGCGGCTCAGTAAAGAGTAGTTTAAACGTCCGAAGAAAGAAACCAGTGTATTGCGTGTAGCATAAGCTTTTTGACTGCGCAATGCCTGATCTACCGGTTCGTTCTTATAAGCATCCCATCCTTGACCTACGCCGTCAGCACCATTACGGTGGAAGTGTTGTTCCTCACCGCCGACCATGATGTCGAAATCGTGTGCGCCAAGAGACTTGATGTATTGTGCATAAGCATTGTAGGATATATTATACTTATACTGGGTAGACAACCCATTCCATCCGTAATAGTTATTGGTGTATGAATATGGAGAAACAATTTCACGTTCATCACCGTCTGCATATTCACCGCCGATGCTGGCATGAAGACGCAAGTCCGGTAAGAAATGAACTTTATAGTCTACTTCTACATTTCCTACAAAGTCGTTGCTGTTTGCTTTCTTATTACGTTGTTCCAGCGCAGCCAACGGGTTTTGAGGAGTATTTTTATCTGTCGTATAAGTCCAGTCTTTATCACTGAAACCGTCTGTTGCCTGCATATCCTGCCAGTAGCCGCCTGAGAATTTAAATGCATCTCCTGTTCCATAAACAGGGTGAGTAGGAGCAATAGACAATGCGCCGCCTACAGCTGCACCAGAATCGGCGTAACGGTTCTTGCCATACATGTATTTGGCGTTGATGTTGAATTTTAAATGGTCATCAAAGAATGACGGAGCAAGATTGACAGATGCAGTCAAACGCTGGAAGTTGGAAGTTTTGATAATACCATTTTCATTGGTGTAACCTACAGATACGCGATACGGAACATTCTTGAATCCACCGGTGATAGATACATGATGGTCAGTACTTACAGCGGTACGGAAAATCTGGTCTTGCCAGTCTGTGTTGGCTGTATCCATTTCTGCGGGATATTTATCTCCCCATAACTGCTGGGCGTAAGCACGGTATTCATTTCCATCCAGTACGTCATAACGCTTTTGAGTGGTGGCCAAAGAAATAGAACCGTTATAGTTCACTTTCGGTGCTTGTCCGCTCTTTCCTTTTTTGGTAGTGATGATAATTACACCGTTGGATGCACGTGAACCGTAGATAGCTGTTGCAGAAGCATCTTTTAATACAGTGAAAGTTTCGATATCTTCAGGGTTGACCATTGACAGACCGTTTGACATACCTTTGATACCTTGATTGTCAATAGCCAATCCGTCGATAACCAATAACGGGTCGTTGCTGGCATTCAAAGAGGAACCGCCGCGGATACGAATCTGGGCACCGCTGCCGGGAGCACCGTCGTTGGAAATAACGCTGACACCGGCAACTTTACCGGACAACATGTCTTGTGCATTGGTCGTAATACCTTTGCTCAATTGGTCTGGCTTAATGGCTGTTACAGAACCGGTTGCATCATTCTTTTTAACGGTACCATAACCAATGACCACTACATCCTGCAATAATTGTGTATCATCTTTCAGAATAATGTTCAGGTTAGCAGCGGCAGGTACTTCCTGTGCTTGATAACCGATAAATGAAATCACAATAATATCGCCTTTGTTGGCGTTGAATTGGAAGTTGCCTTCGAAGTCGGTAATTGTACCGTTGCTACTTCCTTTCACTACAACATTGGCACCGATAATCGGCTCGCCGGTTGTATCTTTGACAATTCCTTTAACCGTCATTTGCTGGGCAAATGCGTCTAGGGACAAGAACAATCCCACTACTATCATGAGTAGGATTTTAAACATCACGTTTCTTTTCATGTCTTTAAATTTAAAGTTAAGTTATTTATTCATGTTTTTTACTTTAATAAATACCTATTGAAAACGGTCTTTTCGATAATTACAATTAATTTATAACCTCTTTATTCCTTTTACCTCTGATTTATCTTTCACCTCTTTAATGCTGATTGCATAACCGCCGCCACTGGCTGCACGCAAGTTTAATTTGCTCTTGCTGGTCAAAATGCCTCTGCGAATAGTGTATGCCTGCGGATTGTTTTTCCAATCGGCGTCCTTTGCATCAGCATATATGGTAGCGATGTATTGTTTTCCCGGTTCGAGGAAATCAAATGTCAGTTTGGATGTATGGCCGTTTTCGTCTGCTGTACAACCAATGTACCAGTCATTTGTTCCCTTGGCTTTGCGGGCGATAGTGATATAGTCTCCCGGTTCGGCTTCCAGATATTTACTTTCATCCCAGTCTATTGCCACATCTTTGATAAACTGGAACGCATCCATGAAGCGTTCGTAGTTTTCGGGAATGTCAGCAGCCATTTGCAATGGACTGTACATGGTGACGTATAATGCCAGCTGACGTGCCAGCGTAGAGCGTACTTGTGAATTATTCGTCGGACTCATCTTGTTACAATGTGTCTCAAAGATGCCCGGAGTGTAATCCATCGGTCCTCCAATCAGTCTGGTAAACGGAAGTATAGTAGTATGATTAACATTATTTCCGCCAAACGATTCATATTCTGTTCCGCGAGCCGATTCGTTGCCTATCAGGTTAGGATAAGTGCGACAAATACCGGTAGGGCGTACTGCTTCATGTGCATTTACCATGATTTTATAATCGGCTGCTTTCTTTACCGCATAGAGATAATGGTTGTCCATCCATTGTCCGTAATGGTGTTCTCCACGAGGGATGATGTTGCCCACATAACCACTCTTCACCGAGTTATAACCATTGTCGGCCATAAATTGGTAAGCTTTGTCCATGTGACGCTCGTAGTTACGTACAGAAGCCGAAGTTTCATGATGCATCATTAGTTTAACACCTTTACTTGCCGCATAGTTCTGAAGTTCTTTCACATTAAAGTCGGGATAAGGAGTCACAAAGTCGAAAACATAATCTTTACTCTTGCCAAACCAGTCTTCCCAACCTTCGTTCCATCCCTCTACCAATACTTGGTCAAAACCGTGCTGAGCCGCGAAATCAATGTATCGTTTCACATTAGCTGTGTTTGCAGAATGCTTTCCGTTTGGTTTGGTTTTAGAATAATCGGTTTCTCCCAATTTCACGCTGGAAAGTTCGTCTGTGTAAGCCCAAGAACCTTTACCGGTAATCATATCCCACCAAACACCGATATATTTCACCGGTTTAATCCATGATGTATCTTCAATTTTGCAAGGCTCATTCAGATTTAAAGTAATACGTGAAGCAAGGATATTGCGTGCGTCATCACTCACGATGACGGTGCGCCACGGTGAAGAACAAGGTGTCTGCATATATCCTTTATCACCTTGTGCGTCGGGAGTCAGCCATGATTCGAATACCATGTTCTTATCATCCAGATTCAGATGCATACAGGCATAATCGATTAATGCTGCCTCGTGAAGATTGATATACAGTCCGTCGTCTGTCTTCATCATCAAGGCCGTTTGAACACCTGTGGGCGAGAATGGGGTTTGTGAAGAGTTGGGGGTAATGGCTGTCTTCATCAAACCTCTGATTTCAGACAGACGGGAAACGGTATAGTCGTATTCCTGCGTGTCATAATCTCCGGGAATCCAATAAGCAGTATGGTCTCCTGCCATACCGAATTGTGAACGTTCTTCTTTGATAACAAAATAATTCAGGTTCTTCTGCAGGGGGAATTCGTAGCGGAAGCCCAGCCCGTCATTGAAAAGACGGAAGCGTATGATGATATACCTATCGTTTGCCGGCTGGTTCAGGGTTACTGCCAGCTCATTGTAATGATTGCGAATTTCTTTTTCTTCTCCCCATACCGGTTGCCAAGTTTCGTCAAAAGTAGAAGTTTGGGCATCCTTCAGCTCAAATCCATTATATAGGTTTGTTTTAGAATCAAGTTTGTCGGCATCTTTACGGTCTGTCCATTCAAAGTCTGTCTTAGCATCGGCATCTTCTTTTTTCAATTCCAGCCCCAGTTTGCTGGGTTTGATGACAGGTTTTTGTTTATAGGTCAGTTCATAAATGGGGGCGCCTTCTCCATTTAGGTGGAAAGTCATTTCCAGATTGCCATCCGGTGATGTAAGTTTTTGCTGTGCATTTGCTATGAATGAAATGCAAATGAATGCAATGAGTGAAAGTTTCTTTTTAATTTTCATATAACTATGGTATTAAATTATAAGCTAACAAGTTTCCTAACTCTGTTTTGTTTCGGATGTTGCAAATGTAAGGCTCTTGTATATTCAAAAATCTCACAAGAATAAAAATATAAATGAATTTATTCTTTGCTTAATGTTATCTGATTGAATATTAATGTATTGTCTGATTTGCAACATCCGATAAATATAAATCAAAGTGAACTATATCAGAACTCTAAAATCAATATCTCACGACCGGATAGCGTTAATTCTTTTCTTAAATCAACTTTAGTACCCGTCAAAACATCAGCGGCAGATGTCTGTGGCAATATTTCTTTATAAGGAGTTAAATCAATGCATTGTTCCTTATCGTTGCCGTTCATAAATACAGTAACCGATTTGTTTCCATATTTTCTTTCGTATACATATACTCCTTTATTGGGTGCAAAATGTTTTAGTGTTCCTTTGGCGATAGCTTCATTTCCTTTTCTCCATTGCAACAATTTCTGCATATAGTCAAATGCTTCTCTTTGTTGAGCGGTGCGATTGGCGTTTTGGAAACAATTGCGTGGATCTCCCTGCCATCCGCCGGGATAGTCACAACGGAGGAGGCCGTCGCCATTCGCTTTGTCTGCCGCCATTAATATTTCTGTACCATAATAAATCTGAGGAATACCGCGGGTAGTAAGCAAGAAAGTAAGTGCTTGTTTGTAGCGGTTCAGGTTCTTGGTGTCTTCATCGTTGTGGTAGAAGCGTGAAGTGTCGTGGTTGTCGAGGAATATCAGCAGATTCATGGGGTCTGCATAGACAAGGTCTTGTGTCAGATAATCATAAAGGCGGAATAATCCTCCGTTCCAGTCGGTTGTCTCTTCATCGAAAGCCCGGTTCATGTGCTCCATCAGGGGGAAGTCCATCACTGTGCGGAGATTTGAGTTTCTGGGTGCGGCAAGTTTGCTGTCTTTTTGCCAAAAAGAAACAAGTACATTGCTGTTCAGCCAAGTTTCACCCACGATGTTGAAGTCGGGATATTCCTCATTGACGGCTTTACACCAATTTGACATCATATCAAAGTCTGCGTATGGATGTGTGTCTTGGCGAATTCCGTTGATACCTGCATATTCAATCCACCAAATACTGCTTTGAATCAGATAGTTTGCTACATGGCGGTTGCGTTGGTTGAAGTCGGGCATTGATTCGGTGAACCAACCGTCGACTGCCAATTTGCGCTCATAGTCAGCGGCATGTATATCTTGTACACTGGCGGTCTTATAAGAAGTCTGTACATAGTTTCCTCTGAAATTGAACCAGTCTTTTGAAGGCATATCTTTGAAGAGATAGTTCTCACTGCCGCAATGGTTGAATATCATGTCCATTACTACTTTCATTCCTTTGGCGTGAGCGGCATCTACCAGTTTGCGGAACTCTTCGTTGTTACCGAAGCGGCGGTCTACCTGGTAGTAGTCGGTGATGGCGTAACCATGGTATGAACCTTCTTTCATATCATTTTCTTGGATAGGGTTGAGCCAAATGGCAGTGACACCCAGTTTGTCCAAGTAATCCAAATGATTTTCGATACCTTTCAAGTCACCGCCATGGCGTGCAAACGGTTCATTACGGTCTACTTTTGCTTCAAGCATTCCCGGGATAATATCGTTCGAAGGATCACCATTAGAAAAACGGTCCGGCATAATCAGATAAAGTACGTCACCGGCATTGAATCCTTTTACATCGGAAGCACCGTTTCTACGTTGTTTGATTTCGTAAGGGACAACAGTTTCTTTTTTACCTTGTTTCAACGTTATATTGAAAGATTGGGGAGCCGCTTCCGACAAATCCATATATAAGAGAAGATAGTTCGGGTTTTCTTGTTTGATTACTTCCTTTAACAGAATGTCTTTGGAGGAAATACTCACATCGCTTGACGAGATATTATCGCCATACAATAATACTTGCAATTCGGGATTTTTCATACCTGCCCACCAGAAGGTTGGGGCAACTTTCTTGATAATGGCTGCAGACGTGGTGTGCTGTAAGCCGAAGAGTGCGAGCAGTGTCATAAGTATAAAGCTTCTTTTCATAATATATAGTATTTAATGTTATTCGGTTTGCTTGGTGTTGCAAATGTAGGAGAGTAATGAATCCCTTTTTAGGAGTAGAATAAAAATATAAATGTATTTTGCCCTTATGTGATTGATTATTAGTGGATTTATGCCGTTCGGCCTAATGGAAAATATAAATGGATATGAAAATATATTTCTTGTTTTTCTTTATTTTAATTACTTATCTTTATATATTTGTGTAATACTTAATTAATACGGAATGAGAAAAATCACATATTGTCTTATATTGCTCCTTTTTATCTGTCCGATGACTTTGATGGCAGGGAAAGGACCTAATGAATCTGTGCTGAAAGAGCTGGATAGAGTCATAGAGGAAAAGCATTCTTTCCATGTGGAGAAAGAAAAAGAAATTGATGAAATAAAGGCTCGGCTTCACCGGTCCAAGGACCATGGGGAGAAGTATGAACTCTGCGGGTCGCTTTTTTATCTTTATCTGCATTATCAGGCAGACTCCTCTTTATATTATATAAATGAGAAAATGCATTTGCTTCCGTTGCTTGACAAACCTGAGTTGAAAAACGAAATCATCATCAATCGTGCTGAGGTTATGGGAGTGATGGGGATGTATAATGAGTCATTGGAACAGTTGAGGCAGATTAATCCCCAAGTGCTGAAGCAGGGACCGTTGAATTATTATTATCGTACTTTCCGGGCTTATTACGGTTGGGTGGCCGACTATACGACCAATACGGAGGAAAAGCAAAAGTATCTGGAGAGGACTGATGCTTATCGTGATTCCATATTGGCAACGGCATATCCGGGAGTGGACAGGGATATCGTGTTGGCGGAGAAGTACATGGTGATAGGTAAACCGGACAGCTCACTGGTTATTCTGAATGGCCTGTTGGAGCAGAACCCTGATAAGCGACAGAAGGCATATATCTATTATACGTTGTCCGAGGTGTATGATGTGACTGAGGATGTGGATAAACAGATTTATTATTTGGCCTTGACCGCTGTGGTTGATTTGGAGTCTGCCACAAAAGAGTATGCATCTCTGCAGAAACTAGCCCAACTGATGTATGAAAAAGGAGATATAGACCGTGCATATAAATATCTGAATTGCTCGATGGAGGATGCCGTTTCGTGCAATGCCCGGCTACGCTTTATCGAAGTGGCTCAGTTCTTTCCCATCATTGACAAGGCTTATAAATTGAAGGAACAAAGGGAGCGTCAGATTTCTCGTACCCTGTTGATTAGTGTCAGCCTTTTGTCTCTTTTTCTCATTGCTGCAATTTTCTATCTGTATAGATGGATGAAGAAACTGTCGGCCATGCGTAGAGATTTAAGTTTGGCTAACAAGCGGTTGACCGATGTCAATGACGAACTGGAGCAGACCGGTAAGATAAAAGAAGTGTATATTGCCCGTTATCTGGACAGATGTGTGATTTATCTTGATAAGTTGGAGCTCTACCGCCGCTCATTGGCAAAAATGGCGATGGCATCCCGCATAGATGATTTGTTTAAAGCCATTAAGTCGGAACAGTTTATCCGTGACGAGCGGAAAGACTTTTATAATGAATTTGATAAATCCTTCTTGGAGTTATTCCCTCATTTTATCCCTTCTTTTAATAAATTGTTGATAGAAGAAGGAAGAATATATCCTAAATCGGGCGAACTGTTGACTACTGAACTTCGCATCTTCGCATTGATTCGCTTGGGAGTGACAGACAGTAATAAGATTGCCCATTTCTTGGGGTATTCTTTGGCTACGATATACAACTATCGCAGTAAGATAAGGAATAAGGCCATAGGAGATAAAGAACGATTCGAGCACGATGTGATGAATTTATGACGCGGCCTGACGCGTCACTTTACACGTCCGTATGTGTGGGGCTCTGCCTCTGTATGTGTGGGCTTACACGTTAGTACGTATGAGGCGATGCGTACTAACGTGTTTTATGATGCCTTTATCCGTTACTGTTTCTCCTTAATAATACCCACACAGCCGGCACCGATAATGAGGAATATCCCTGCCAATACCAGCATATTAACTTCCGGGGCAACGTTGCCTGTTGTGGTAAACATCTTTAGTATCATTCCTCCCAGCGAAGCGGCTACGATTTGCGGGACACAGATGGTTCCATTGAACAGTCCCAGGTAAGTACCCATGTGTCCTCCTGTCAGTGCATTGGTCAGAATAGTAAAAGGCAAAGCCAACATTGCTGCCCATGCACAACCAATCAATACGAATGATACAAATAATGCATATTGATTATGGATGAACAAAATAGAGATGAAACCGATGCCTCCAAGTACCAGACTGAGTACATAGGCAAACTTTTTGTTTTTAATTGTCGGAATCACTGCAGCCCAAATGACAGAGCCGATTGCCTGTACCGCAAACAGGATACCTACCCAGTCGGCAGCATTCTGATATTGCATGGATTGAGTGTCGAGAACTACTTTCGCTACACCTCCTGCCATTGTTTCTACCGTAGGAGTATCAAAGACATTCAATGCCACAGTTCCATTGGTGTAAGTCCACATAAACATGAAAGCTGCCCAACAAAAGAATTGCACCAAGCCTACCGTCCAGAAAGCTTTCGGGGCTTTGACCAATAGCTTGAACATATTTGTCTTTTCCTTTTTCTCCTCATTGGTAATGCCGTGATATTCTGCATATTCTTCAGGTGGAAATTCCTTCACTTTGGCCGATGTATAAAGGACGCAAAGTATCAGGATGAACGCCCCGATGTAGAAAGAGTAGATGACAGAATCAGGCACGACACCCTTGGGGGCGATATTGCTAATACCGATTGCCGCAAAGATAAACGGAAACAGGTATCCAGCCAAACTTCCTGCATTACAAAGAAAACTTTGAATGGAATAGGCAAGCCCTTTTTGTTTTTCGTTGACCATATCGCCTACCATCATTTTAAAAGGTTGCATAGCCATATTGATGGAAGTGTCGAGGAACATCAAAGAAACCAAGCCAAAAATCATGGCAGCACCGACGCTCATGCCGAAACTTCCTGCATTCGGCAACAGGCACATGACACACACCGCAACGAGCGCCCCCACAAACAGGTAAGGAATACGTCGTCCGAAACGTGTCCAGGTGCGGTCGCTCAAGGCACCGATGATAGGTTGCACAATGATTCCTGCCAGTGGAGGAAGAATCCAAAAGTAACTTAAGTCGTGAGGGTCTGCCCCCAGTGTGGAAAAGATACGGCTTATATTAGCACTTTGCAGAGCGTAGGCTATTTGTACGCCAAAGAATCCGAAACTAATATTCCACAGTTTCCAAAATCCTAAATCCGGTATTTTCTTCATGATATTGATATAAGTTAGAATCTGCCTGTGGCATCAATCATTTCTTTCATCTTTTCATTAAACTTGTCGCTCTTCATCAGCTCTTCCAGAGTGAGATGCATTCTGTATCTCCAATAATGGCGCGGGTTGGCCGGCACATTAATTCGTTCGGCGTTTACATCCGGATAACGGATTTCCTCGTCCATCGATAACCAGTCTTGGAATGACAGGATACAGAGCAAAGACGGACATTCCAAGTGGCTGCGCACAATCTCTTCGCAAACCCATCCCGGTGCGGTGGCAGGTACTTCGCCCCAGTGTCCCATCACCTGATTGTAGTAACGGCAGGTCTGTTCGTAATCTTCTTCCCACCAGCCCCGCAATGTAGACATGTCATGGGTAGAAATGGTGCAAACCGAACGATAAGGATATTCCCATACATGGCCGAACTCGTGTTGGGGATTTTTGGGCATACGCTGAATCTCAAGGCTGAGTATCTGCAACTGTTCCATTACCCAGGGCACACAGTCGGGCACCATGCCCAAGTCTTCACCACATACCAGCATCGATGTAGACTGTGTCAGGATAGGGAGTTTCTTCATTGCTTCCTGATACCAGAACTGGTTATGACGTTGATAATAATAGTGGTTATAAAGGCGGTTGAATGCTTCTTTATCTCCCCAGCTCAGCACCTCAAAAATGAAGTCGTTCTGCACAGCGATACGCGGATGATACATGGAAGGGTGTTTACGGTCGGGCACGAAAAGTACATTGCTGATTAGTGCGTACAGTCCTTCACATATATTTCTGCTTTCTTCGTCTTTCCGGTCGGCAAAATAGGATTCTACCTTACGCTGCGTATCAAATTCAGAACGCATTTCATAAATGTCATCATGGCAGTGCCGCACGAATGTCTCTTTCACCATACCAGCTTTCTCGCCGAAAATGCGGTTCAGGATATTCTCATTAATGAATGGCTTCGTCATGAAGTCTTTTTGGAAGGTCAACCCATAGCTTTGTATTTCGTCTACACTCATCGGCAGGGCAGGTACAAACTGTCCCAGTAAGCCATGAACCGAATGGAATGGAATCTCCCAAATGCGGAAGAAGCCCAAGATGTGGTCAATGCGGTAGGCGGTAAAGTATTCTGCCATTTTGCGGAAACGCTTTTGCCACCATTGGTAGTTGTCCTTCTCCATTACATCCCAATTGTATGTGGGTAAACCCCAGTTCTGTCCGTTGGTAGAGAATGCATCGGGCGGTGCACCGGCTTGTCCGTTCATATTGAAATAGTAGGGCTCAATCCAGGCTTCCACACTATTGCGGCTGATGCCTATGGGAATATCTCCTTTAAAGATAATACCTTTTTCGCGTGCATAATTGCCGGCATCCAATAATTGGATGTGCAGGTTGTATTGTACATAATAATAGAAAGCAATTTCTTCGTAACAGTTGCTTTCGGGTGCACACATGACCGCTATCTCATCAGCATGGTATTCATTATGTTCAGGCCATTGGCTGAAATTGGGGGTACCATACTGGTCTCTTAAATAAGAGAAAGCAGCGTAGGGGAGTAACCAATGTTCATTTTCTTTGAAGAACTTCTTGAATTCGGCAGAAGCCAGCACTTTCTTTCCCGTTTGTTGGAACATCGATTTCAGATAGGCTCGTTTGGCGTTGTTCACCGCTTCATAATCGATTTGGGGAAGAGCATTCAGTTCTTTTCGTTTCTCTTCATAGACAGCTAGTGCCTCTTTGTCTTTTAGTTTGCCCAACTGACGCAAATCAATGTACATGGGATGGAATGCATAAATTGAAATGCTGTTGTAGGGATAAGAATCCATCCAGGTATTGGTAATGGTAGTATCATTGATGGGAAGAATCTGTACAGCTTGCTGGTGGGTGCTCACTGCCCAGTCTATCAGTTTCTTTAAGTCACCGAAGTCGCCTACGCCAAAACTGCCTTCGCTACGAAGTGAGAAGACCGGAATGGCAGTACCTGCCACCTTGCGTGCAGAAGAAGTGAAATGGACTTCAGTTTCGGGAGTGAGATAGATTTCTCCCTTTTTCATTCCGTCGATGTAGAGCAGGCGGTTATTGTGGGCTTCCCATTCTTCCACTTCTTTAGTATCGGCATTGCAAGCCACAAATTTGTATTCTAGTGGGAACTCCATGCTGGCGGCATTCAGAGTTACTGTCCATTCGTTGGGTTGGATTTCTTCCATCAGTACAGCTCGTTTGCCATCCCAGTCTCCCAATGCTGCACCGCGTCCGCAAATTCCCAATTGCTGATGTTTGTGATGTAAACAGGGGCAAAGGGCACGGAAGGTAATACTGCAATCGGCAGGAGCAATTGTTTTTATACTGTTGGCAGATTGGTAGTCGCCGCTGAATGCAGAACTATATAAATAGGATTCTTGTGGAAGGTCTTTCCAAAAGTCATCTAATATATAGTGGCAATTTCTCTTTTTGCCGGGACAGAAGATATGGGGCATTGTTCCGCTTTCCCGACGGATACATTGTCCGTCGCGGTACACTCCATAACGGTAGGAGATAGGGATACCTGCGGGGGCGTCCGTCATTTCGGCACTGCCTTCCCAACGGATTCCGTCCCCGGTGCTGAGCATGATTGGTTGGTTATCGTTGCCGCATAATGTTGCGCCGAGTGCTTCTCCCCAGGCGGTGCGGTATTCGATTCGGAATGTGAGTTTCATATTATTATCTTATTAATGGTTTATATTCCAAATGGTTTGATGTTCCAAAATTAAGACTTTCCCGCATATAATCTTCATCAAGTGATTAAAATTATAAGAAAAAGAACGTTTATCTGAAGCTCTCTTATCGTTTGTGTTTGTCTGTTTTCTCCCATTTCATCGATGAAAATGGCACAAGGAAGTATTATGGCACCCTTCGGGAAAAGGAAATGAAATATAAATGAAAAGGGGAGCCCTATTGTGTGCGGAAGGGGGAGGATGTATGTAAAAAGTCCCGGCTCGGTGAAGAGTCGGGACTACCTCAAATTGTAAGATGTGAGGATTGGTTTTTTTTAATTTTTAAATATTTAGTTGAATACAACTATTACGCGTCGATATTCGCATACGTCGCGTTTTTCTCTATGAACTCGCGGCGCGGACCTACATCATCCCCCATCAGCATGGAGAAGATATAATCCACGTTTGCGGCATTTTCTATTGTCACTTGTTTCAGGATACGGGTCTCAGGATTCATTGTTGTTTCCCAAAGCTGTTCGGGATTCATTTCACCCAAACCTTTGTATCGCTGTGTATGAATGCCGTTTTCCTGACCGTCGCCATATTTTTGGATAAACTCCTGACGGGCTTCTTCAGTATAGCAATATTCGCTGATTTTGCCTTTACTACATTTATAGAGAGGCGGATTAGCAATATATAAGTGGCCGTTTTCGATGATTTCCGGCATATAGCGGTAGAACAATGTCATGATAAGAGTGTCGATATGTGAACCATCGACATCGGCATCGGTCATGATTACCACCTTATGATAACGCAGTTTGTCAATGTTTGCTTTCTTGCTGTCGTCGTCACCGTCCACACCGAAACGAATACCCAGTGCAGTGATGATATTGTTTACTTCATCACTTTCAAATGCTTTGTGCCACATCGCTTTTTCCACGTTCAGAATCTTACCTCTCAGCGGCAGGATAGCTTGCGTGGCACGGCTGCGTCCTTGTTTGGCAGAACCACCTGCCGAGTCACCCTCGACAAGGAATAATTCACATTCCTCAGGATTACGGCTGGAACAGTCGGCAAGTTTGCCCGGCAGTCCGCCACCCCCCATCGGGCTTTTGCGCTGAACAGATTCGCGGGCCTTGCGTGCGGCAATACGGGCAGTAGCAGCCAAAATCACTTTGTCTACAATCTGCTTTGCTTCTTTCGGATGCTCTTCCAGATAGTAGGTAAGTGCTTCACCCACGGCTTGATTCACGGCTCCGCTGACTTCGCTGTTACCCAGCTTGGTTTTGGTTTGTCCTTCAAATTGCGGTTCGGCTACTTTTACAGAGATAACAGCTATCAAGCCTTCGCGGAAGTCTTCTCCCGAGATTTCGACTTTTGCTTTCTCCAATGCCTTGATATCTTCGGCATATTTTTTAAGTACACGTGTCAGTGCGCTGCGGAATCCCGCTTCGTGTGTACCACCTTCTATAGTGTTGATATTGTTGACATAAGAATGCAGACTTTCACGATAACCGGTGTTGTACATGATAGCACATTCAATTGGGGTACCGTTTTTCTCTGTGTTCAGATAAATCACATCGTCAATCAGTGAATCATTGTTTCGGTTCAGAAAGCGTACAAACTCTTTCACACCTTCGTCCGAGTGGAACACTTCTTTCTTAAAGTTGCCTTCCTCGTCTTTCTGGCGACGGTCAGTGAGCGAGATGGTAATACCCTTGTTCAGGTAAGCCAATTCGCGCATACGTGCTTCGAGGATATCATATTTATATTCGGTAACAGTGAAGATAGAATCATCCGGCCAAAAGGTTTGTTTGGTACCGCTGATTTCTGCATTGCCTACTTCTTTAACCGAGTACAGGGGATGTCCGCATGAATATTCTTGCTGGAAAATCTTACCGTTGCGGAATACTTGTGTAGTCATGTGCTTGGACAGTGCATTCACACACGATACACCTACACCGTGAAGACCACCAGATACTTTATAGGAACCTTTATCGAATTTACCTCCTGCATGGAGCACCGTCATAACGACTTCCAATGCGGATTTCTTTTCTTTTTCGTGGAAATCCACCGGGATACCACGGCCGTTGTCCTGCACTGTGATGGAGTTGTCTTCGTTAATTGTTACTTCTATGTGGTCACAGAATCCTGCCAGCGCTTCGTCGATAGAGTTGTCAACAACTTCATAAACCAAGTGGTGCAAACCCTTTTCGCTGATATCTCCGATATACATGGCGGGACGTTTACGAACGGCCTCCAGTCCTTCAAGAACCTGGATATTGCTGGCCGAATAATTGTTCTCGCCGTTTATCTTTTCTTCTTCAGTCATGTTTAATTCGATTTCTTTATTTAGCTCTCAAAGATACGAAAAAATGCTGAGATAGAAGGAGTCTTGGAGGATAAAAAAAGTAAATTTATGGCTTGGTTATGATAATGGAGGCGTTGTCCGCCTGGTATTCAGTCTTCCTGAAACGACAAAAGGCTGAATCATACGATTCGGCCTATTTTATCTTTTAGTTTAAGACTTTGCTTAAGCGAGCTTGCTAATATGAGCAGCCAATTTAGACTTCAGGTTAGAAGCTTTATTCTTATGAATAATGTTGCGCTTAGCTAACTTGTCCAACATTTTTTGGATGCCTGGATACATTGCAACAGCTTCTGCTTTGTCAGAAGTCTCACGAAGTTTTTTAACAGCGTTACGCATTGTTTTTGCATAATATCTGTTATGAAGTCTTCTCTTCTCTTCCTGTCTGATTCTCTTTACTGATGATTTGTGATTTGCCATCTCGACTAATCTTTAGTTTTGTTCTTTTATTATTTTTATTTGTAGCCCCTGGGGGAATCGAACCCCCCTTTCAAGAATGAAAATCTTGCGTCCTAACCGATAGACGAAGGGGCCAGGCCTTTAACTTGCCAGCCTTAGCTTGGCTTTTGCATCAGAGAGTGTTTTTCTCTTTTGCGGTTGCAAAGGTAGGAACTATTTTTAAATCTCCAAAACATTCGAGTGATTTTTTTTAGTTTTCTGCTCATTTTCCTCGAAATTGACTACTTTTGTACGTGGTAGAGGCTTAATAATGGAAGAATATGTTGCAAAAAACAGTCGGAATCGTACTTCATAGTCTAAAGTATAATGATACTTCGAATATTGTCGATATCTATACGCAGCACACGGGACGGGCTTCGTTTCTGGTGAAAATTCCCCGCTCGCGCAAGTCGGCGGTGAAGTCGGTGCTTTTTCAACCCCTTGCTATGGTGGAGTTTGAGGCGGACTATCGTCCGAATGGCAGCCTCTATCCTGTTAAGGAGGCTAAATCATGGTATCCGTTTCGTACCTTGCCTTATGATCCTTATAAGTCGGCCATAGCTATGTTTCTTGCAGAGTTTCTTTATCGGTCATTGCGTGAGGAGGCAGAGAACAGACCGCTTTTTGCTTATTTGGAGCATTCCATTCGTTGGTTGGATGAGTGTGAGCGTGGGTTTGCCAATTTTCATTTGGTGTTTTTGATGCGCTTTTCCCGCTTTCTAGGTCTTTATCCTAATACGGAAGATTATGATGAGGGATGTTTTTTTGATTTGCTCAATGCTTGTTTCACTCCCATACAGCCTTCGCATGGGGCGTTTCTGAAGCCGGATGAGGCTTCTCATATTAATATTCTGATGCGGATGAATTATGAGACGATGCACCTTTTTGCCATGAGTCGTGCGGAGCGCAACCGTTGTCTTACCATTATCAATGATTATTATCGCCTGCATTTGCCTGATTTCCCTTTGCTTAAATCATTGGATGTATTGAAAGAGCTCTTTGCCTGAAAACCGATATTTTTCTGCGGATTCAAATACGAAGTAAAGGAAAGCGGGGCAGTCAGTATTCTTAGTGATTTATATGTCATGTCATCGACAAAGGAAGAGTAAGCTGTTTCTTAGGGTCAGCTAAAGCTTTTTGAACGGAAGATTACTACAGTCTACAGCAATGGACTGTACGGTCCACCGTAACGGACTGTACAGTCTGCCGTAATGGACTGTACAGTCCACTGCCGAAGACTGTAGTAATCCGACTGACAGAAAGGCTTAATCGAAAGGACGCAAACGCTTATTCCGGCTAATGAAACGATGTAGGGAGTTCTAAGCGTCTGCGGGGGGGTGAAAACCGGAGGAAAGGATGTGTCAAAACGTAATTTGATGAAAGGACAATTTTTAATCTGAAACTTGACTCCCTAAATCAATGATGAAAAGAGCCATATCATTACTTAAAAACAGAGTTTGATATGGCTCCTTTATAATTGTTAGTTACAATCTGTAACTTTGTAGAGTGGTCATGTTGGTTTTGACACACCTTCTTGATTTGTTAAATCCCCAAGAATAATGACTGCCTCGGGAAACTGCGTTTCATATATCAGGGGGTAACCATTAGTGCTACAATAGCTTGGTGTGGAAGCCGGATGATGAATTAAACTTATTGTAAAGAGTTGTTGCAATAAAAAAGACAGAAGAGCGTTTCTTACACAAGACCAAGGTCTTTTCAGAAAAACTCTCCTGCCTTTTTCAAAAACTTCAGCAGCTTTTTGGCAAACGCTTCCGTCTTTTTTAAATGGTGTTTAAAGGCTTTATGCTAACAGTTCTTTTACCTTAGCTGAAATGGCACGACCTTCTGCTTTGCCTGCCAGTTGCTTGGTAGCCACGCCCATTACTTTGCCCATATCCTGTGGACCGGTTGCGCCTACTTCTGCAATGATTGTTTTCAAAGCAGCTTCCAATTCTTCAGCCCCCATCTGTTTCGGCAGATAGGCTTCGATGACGGCTACCTGAGCCAATTCGGTTTCTGCCAAATCAGAACGGCCTTGTTCGGTGTAAATAGCAGCTGAGTCCTTGCCTTGTTTTACCAATTTCTGCATAATTTTTAGAGCAGCGTCATCGGTCAGTGTATCATTGGCTCCCGGAGCGGTCTTTGCTTCGAGGAAGAATTTTTTTACATTGCGCAAAGTTTCTAATTTCACTTTGTCCTTGGCCTTCATAGCCTCTTTGATATCGTTGCTGATTACGTCAAATAAATCCATATTCTCTATATTTTAGTTGTTAAAATGTTATTGTTATGCCACCGTTTTCGGTATCGTTGTTGCTGAATGTTTCCTCTTCCTCGGCCACGGCTTTGGATTGGATACTTTCGAGCACAGTCTTGGTTCGTTGATAAGTGGGGGTTGTTTCTACCATACTGATGATGTCGTCATTGTCAAGGTCTTCCAGACTGAAGATATAGATGTTGTGTCGTTTTTTCTTGTTGCTATTCTTGAAAGTGTCGCGACCGTAGTAGTCTCCGCGGCGTTCATCTTTGCGCTGTTCTTCTTCTTCCTGTTCTTCCAGCTTCTTTTGTTCTTCGATGGTACGTTTGTTGAGCATATTGTCCATACCCGGTACATCTTTGATGCCGAAGCCGGTTGCCAGTACAGTGAATTTCACTTTGCTTTCCAACGATTCGTCGATGTAAAGTCCCCATTTGGTTTCCACATCTTTGCCAAACTTACTCATGAAGTCGTGCACTTCGTTCATTTCTTCCATCATTAACTCGCTCTTAGTGCTGAAAGAGATGTTGAACAGAATCTTCTTTGAGTTGAAAATATCATTGTTGTTCAGCAGCGGAGAGTGAAGCGCATCATTGATAGCCTGGCTCACACGATTTTCTCCTTCACCGTATCCGGTACTCATTATGGCCACACCACCGTCTTTCAATACTGTTTTCACGTCATTGAAGTCGAGGTTGATAGTACCGCGGATAGTGATAATCTCGGCAATACTTTTTGCTGCTACAGAAAGGGTGTCATCTGCTTTTCCGAAAGCATTCATGACACTGAAGTCGGAGTAGATGTCGCGCAGGCGTTCATTATTGATAACCAACAAAGCGTCTACGTGCTGGCTCATTTGCTCTACACCGTCCAGCGCCTGATCTATTTTGCGATTGCCTTCGAACAAGAAGGGTATAGTGACGATACCTACAGTAAGGATATCCATATCTTTGGCTGTCTTGGCAATGATAGGTGCCGCACCGGTTCCGGTTCCTCCCCCCATTCCGGCAGTGATAAATACCATTTTACAGCCGTCGTTCAGCATATTTTTTACGTCTTCAATGCTTTCTTCAGCGGCTTCGCGTGCACGTGCAGGACGATTTCCGGCTCCCAGTCCTTCTTTGCCCAGTTGCAGTTTGACGGGCACAGGCGATTCGGCCAATGCCTGATTGTCTGTGTTGCACACTACAAATGTTACATCGTGAATACCTTCTTTGTACATGTGATTTACGGCATTGCCGCCGCCACCACCCACACCGATTACTTTAATGATGGTCGGGTTGTCTTGTGGGAAATCGAATGGCATTATAGTTTCATCAGACATAATCTTACTATATTATATAAGGTGATGTAATTTACTAGTTTCTTTTAATCTTCTTTTAACAGGTCGTCAGAGAGCGTGGTGATTTTCTTGCCCAGCTTTGACCAAAGGCTGCTGCCTTTTTTCAATTGCTTGATGTCTTTCTCCAGTTCGCGTATCTGAGCATTCTTGGTTTCTACACCGAGCATTTCAGCTTTGCTCAAAGCAGCTAATGCTTCTTTATATTTTTCAGAATTCTTCAGTTCGATGGCTTTCTTTATGAAGCTTTCACAGTCGGCAATGCGTTGCTTTTCAGCTTCTTCCTTTCTGCGTTTCTCTTCGGCTTCCTGTGCCAGTCTTCTTCTTTTTTCTTCTGCACTTTCTCCTTCTTCAGTAAAGAGCCCGGTTTGAATGGGTTGTACCGGTTCTTTCGGGTGTTCAGGGCGGTAACAGTTCTCTTTTCCGGCAGCCAACAGTGCGATGATGGTGTTGGCCGTTCCGTCTTTCTTTAATTCAATACCTCCTTTAAGACTCAGTTGGCAGTCTTTGGCCATTCTCACTTTCTCCAGTTTGGTGCGTTTGCTGAAAGCTTCTTCCATATTTTTCAAGTTGGCTGCACCACCGGTGACAATGGCACCTGCCAACAACTTGTCATCGTAGCCGGAGAGTACAATCTGATTCCATACATTAGCCAATATTTCGTTGACACGTGCTTCAACAATATCTTCCAGCAAATGAGCTTCGATACTGCACTTTCCGTCAATGGCATAGTTGGGTGTTTCTTCTTCGTCTTGTGACGGATCAATATAGGCATTGCCGTATTTGACTTTCAACTCTTCGGCATCCTCTTCTTCTATTTGCTGGCTGCAAATATCTTTGGTAATATTGCTGCCGCCTAAAGGAATAACTGCCAGATGGCGGAGGATATTGTTTTTATAAACCGAAACAGTAGTTGTATCTGCACCAAAGTCGATGAGCATACACCCGGAGCGTCTTTCGCTGTTCGTCAGCACCGCATTGGCAAGTGCCAACGGTGAGATGACATAATCTGCAATCTCTATTCCCGCTTGACGGAAACACTTGTCGATATTCTGTTTTACACTGCTGCGGGCAATGATGTTGAGGAAACGGCCTTCAATATGGTCACTGGGAACGCCGACAGGATCAGCCAATAAGTTAATGCCTACCTTATATTCTTGTGGGGCTACCTCCAATATATCTTGGTCGATGATGGGCACTTCGCGGTTGCTGTCCATCAGCGAGTCAATTAACTCTTGTGATATTTTAGTCTCTTCTTCCAAATGGCGTACTTCCGTGTTGCGGATAGTGCGGAGCGACTGTCCGCCAACGCCTACATATACCTTTCCGATAGAAGCCTTTAATGTCGATTCCAGTTTCTTGATAATCGAAGTAAGGCTTTGTGCGGTCTTGTCCAGATTATAAATAACTCCTTTCCTGATGAAATCAGACGAAGGTTCGCTGGCAAGGGCCAGTACTTGTATACTTCCGTCCGGATGCTTCTTTCCTGCAATGCCTGTGATCTTTGAAGACCCCAGCTCTATTGCTACAATAAAATCTGTTGCTGCCATATCTTACTTCTCTTTTTTGGTACAAATAATCTGATTGCTAAACTCCAAACTGATGCGGCTGTATTTGTTCCAGCCCACCTGGTTCAGACCTTTTTTATAAAAAATCTTCAGTCTTTCAAACTTTTCCTCATAATCGCCGGGTTTCCCAAGGAAGATGATATGCTCTCCAACACGCGGAACCAGTTCCAGTTCTTTGGCAGGAGTGACGTTTATCTGTTCAATCTGGGCTTCCCATAGAGGATGATTCTGTAGAAAGATGCCTAACTTATATAATTCTTTCGTGGCAAAGTCACGGCTTACACTACCAGTAACAACAGCTACATGGGCCGAACTGTTGGGTATCGGCATCACTTTTCCTTTGCTGTCAATGTAATAATTATCTCCGTTGGCAGCCATTACCCTTAATAAGGGCAGGCGCTGGGTAACTTCGATACCGATTTTACAACCGGGAGTACGGTAACATTCCACGTTCTCAATCAATGGGTGCTTGCTGAGTTCATCTTCTAAAAGCCGGGTGTTGATTGTTCCCATCTTCTTTCCCACGGGAGACAACTTCTTGCTGTTGAGTAGGCGGAGTACTTCTTTTTTAGTGATGAAGCCATGGTCGATACTGTCATTGATAATCAATTCCATACCCTTGCAAGTCTGGTCTGCAGGCTTGGTATTGAAGACTGTAACCGCTACTACAAGGTAAGCTGTTATCAGTAACAAGAACAGGAGTATGAAAATTCGTTTAATCATTGTTTGTTCAGTATTTCGCAGATTTGGGAAACATAGTTTTCAATGTCTCCCGCACCTAAAGTGATTAATACTTCTATATTTTTATTTCCCAGTACCTCTGGAATCTCTTCTTTCCGGCACATAGATTTCTCGATGCCGGGGCGCAGATTGTCATAAATCAATTTGCTGGTCACTCCGGGGATTGGTTTCTCTCGTGCCGGATAGATATCTACCAAAATTACTTCATCCAGCAATGACAGGCTGTCTGCAAAGTCTTGGTAGAAATCACGTGTACGGGTATAGAGATGCGGCTGAAATACTGCAGTCAACTTCTTGTCCTGATACAAGGCGCGCATGGAAAGAATGCTTTGACGGATTTCAGACGGATGGTGGGCATAGTCACTCAGGAATACCACTTTGTCATTCTTTATTTTAAAGTCAAAACGACGGTCTACTCCATGGAAGGTTCTCATTCCTTCTTTTATTTCTTCATTGGTGACACCGCTCATCTGGGCCAATGCCATAGCTGCCACTCCGTTTTCAATGTTAATGGCGATGGGTACTCCCAATTGGATATCGTCAATATTACCCAGTGGCGAAATGTAGTCAAAGAATATTTCACCGTTTCCGATACGGATATTCTCTGCATGGAAATCACCTTCTTCTTTAGAATAGGTATATAGTTTTACACCTTCCTGCAAATCCGGTTGCAGTTCGATGCCTTTGCGCATAATCAGCGCCCCACCCGGACGAATCAAGGAAGTATAGTGCCGGAAACTCTCCAAATAGGCTTCTTTGGTGCCGTAAATGTCCAAATGGTCGGCATCAGTAGCAGTGACTACTGATATATAAGGTGAAAGCCAATGAAAAGAACGGTCAAACTCATCGGCTTCGATAACTATATATTCACTGGTATCGGACAACAGTAGATTAGTTCCGTAATTTTTTGAAATACCTCCCAGGAATGCGTTGCAACCGACATGGGATTGATGCAGCAAGTGGGCTGTCATGGTCGAAGTGGTCGTCTTGCCATGTGTGCCGGCTACACAAAGACCTTTTCCGGCATGGGTCAACATGCCGAGCACTTGCGAGCGTTTCTGTATCTCGAATCCGTTTTCACGGAAATAGGTAAACTCTTTATGTGTTTCGGGGATAGCGGGAGTATATACAACCAAAGTGCTTGACGCATCACGGAATGAGGCGGGTATTTGGTCTGTGCTATCTTCGTAGTGAATAGCTGCTCCTTCTTCTATCAACTTTTCCGTCAGTTCACTTGGAGTACGGTCATAGCCACCTACATTCTTGCCTTTTGACAAGAAGTAACGTACCAATGCACTCATACCGATGCCCCCGGCGCCGATAAAGTAAACTGATTTTAGTGTATTAACATTCATTTCTCTTTCTATAATCATCAGCCAATTCATAGACTTCGCGTGCAATGACATTTGCAGAGTCCGTAAAGGCCAGTTTTGCAATATTTGTACTTAAACTCTTTAGCAATTCAGGATGTTGGACGGTTTCAATCGCTTTATCCAACAAAGCTTCTTTGGCAGCGGCATCTTTTATATAGAGCGCCGCGTTTTTATTGACTAATGCCAATGCGTTTTTGGTTTGATGGTCTTCCGCTACGTTGGGAGAGGGTACCAGAATGACCGGTTTCTGCAATAGACAGAATTCAGAGATGGAACCGGCTCCGGCACGGCTGATAACCAAGTCCGCAGCACTGTATGCCGATGCCATATCACTAATGAAATCGGTAACATGAAGCATGGGCAGTTCTCCCGCTTTAGCTACGGCAGCGCGGGCTTCATCAATGTAAATCTTACCGGTTTGCCAGATGAATTGCACGCCCGATGTGCGTATCTTTTCAAGTCCTTCCATCACACAATGGTTGATGGTACGTGCACCGAGGCTTCCCCCTAGAATGAGAATGACCTTTTTTTCCGGGGAAAGTCCGAAAGAATGAATGGCTTCTTCGCGAGTGATAGCATGATTGAGCAACCCTTGGCGTACAGGATTACCGGTCAGTATGATTTTGTCTTTTTCAAAGAAACGCTCCATACCGTCATAGGCTACACATATCTTACAGGCTTTTTTTGCCAACAGCTTATTCGTAACTCCTGCATAAGAATTCTGTTCTTGCAACAGGGTGGGGATTCCCATCATTCCGGCTACCTTCAGTGTTGGGCCACTGGCATATCCACCGACTCCGACTGCTGCATGGGGACGGAACTCTTTAATAATTTTGCGCGCTTTCCACTGGCTCTTTGCCAGTTTGTAAAGGACGGATATATTTTTTAGCAAGTTCTTGCGGTCGAATCCGGCAACGGGTAAACCTTTGATTGGATAACCGGCAGCTGGAACACGATGCATCTCCATTCTGCCTTCGGCGCCTACGAACAGGATTTCCGCTTCGGGATGTTGTTCTTTTATGGCATTGGCAATGGATATGGCAGGGAAAATATGTCCGCCGGTTCCCCCTCCGCTGATGATAATTCTTAAATTCTCTTCCATTTCTTGCTCTATTTTGATGCAAAGTTATGAATAAACTCCTAATATGTTCAGTCTTAGACTGATTTATTGTCTTCGGAAGTTTCTGTTACTACTGTTTCGTCTGCCGAAATTGGTTCTGACACCTCCGAAAGTATATCTTCGTTCTCAAGTTTACCGGCAGCTTCGGTTGTTACCAGACCTCGTGCATGTTCCAGCAAAATCTGGGTAGCTGCTTGTAGCCTCACTTCGGCAGCAGTCTCTTCTTCCTGTTTCTTTTGTTCTTCTTTCTCTACTACATATCGGCTGACACTGAGAATCATGCCGATGTAGGCGCAGTTGATTAAAGTGGATGTACCTCCTTTGCTGATAAGAGGCAATGGCTGTCCCGTGACAGGGAAAAGACCTACTGCCACCATCATATTCAACATAGCCTGGGAGACTAGCAAAATGGCAATGCCCATGACAAGGAATGCAGGAAAAGCTTTTTCACTCTTTCGGGCTATCTTCCCGGCACGCATCAGTAACCAAATGTAGAGAATGACAACAAAGCCGCCTCCCAACAACCCAAGTTCTTCAATAACAATAGCAAAAATAAAATCGGAGAACGCCTGCGAAAGAAAATCTCGCTGGACACTGTTGCCCGGCATTTTTCCAATGATATTGCTGGAGGCAATGGCGATATTGGCATGGGCGATTTGAGCATCCTTGTCAATATCATATTTAGCAGCCGGAACAGCTTCTTTATCTTCGAAGAATCCTTTAATACGGTTCTGCCATGTCTCTACACGGTGCATCATCGGTACGTCACGGTATTGCTTTGCGGGTGTTACCATAATCATTCCCACAAATATGACGGCAATGACTCCTACAATGGAAGTCAGCTTGAGGAGTTGTTTCCATGGTACGCGTCCGATAATCATCATCAGAAAAACAACTCCAAAAAGTAACATGGCTGTTGAACCGTTCTCGGGAGCAATCAATATGAATACGATACCGGTAATCCACATAATATATTTGAATGCCTTCGGATTGGCACTGTCTTCTTCTTGAAACTTGGAAAGAATGAAAGCTGTGACGATGATAACAGCCATTTTAGCAAGCTCAGACGGTTGGAACTGGATGCCGAAAAAAGTCATCCATCGGGCTGCTCCGTTCACGCGGTCACCTGTAATAATACCCATTCCCATTACGAATACCAATAAAACTGCAGATATAGGCAATAAGAAGAAGGGAAGAACTCTAAACCACTTGCAGGGAATGTTATGCACCAATACCACAATGCAAGCACCCACCATTAGGATAACACTATGTTGAGTGATGGGACCCCAATGGTCTCCACTTTTGTAAGTAAGCGTACTGGCGGCGCTGAATACCTCTACAATGGAAATCAAACAAAGAAACAGGAAGATAATCCAGATTACTTTGTCGCCCTTGAATAAGTCTTTTATCAGGTCCATGCTATTTTATTTTCAGTTTATACGTTGGCTAAATTAATCAGGTTGCCTCTTTTACAATGCTCTTACGCATTCTTTAAACTGCTCCCCACGGTCTTCGTAACTCTTGAAGAGGTCGAAACTGGCACAACAAGGGCTCAACAATACAGTTTCACCTTTCTTTGCCATGCGATAGGCTGCATCCACAGCATCTTTCATACTCTGAACATCAGCTGTGGGAAGTCCGAATGAGTCGAAGAACTCATGCAGCTTTTCATTGTGTAACCCCATATAAATGAGCCCTACACATTTCTCTTTTACCAAATCGGCGATTTCATTGTAATCATTGCCTTTATCTTTTCCACCTAAAATCAGGACTGTTTTTGTCTTCATGCTTTGCAATGCATACCAGCAAGAGTTTACATTGGTGGCTTTTGAGTCATTGATATAGTCCACTCCTTTTACGCGGCATACTGTTTCCAGTCGGTGTTCCACTCCTTTGAAGTCTCCCAAGGCTTCGCGGATACATTCTTTGCGGATGCCGGCCAAGTTAGCGGAAATACCGGCAGCCATGGAGTTGAATAAATTATGAGTGCCGGTCAGGGCCAACTCTTCTTGCTCCATGTTGAAGGCAATCGGTCTGGTGAAGCATACCTTGTCTTTCTCAACATAGGCAGCTGCTCCGTCTTCTTTTTGCTCGGCAAAAGGATAGTAATGTCCGTGAATTCCATATTTATGGAGTTCACGCTGAATAATCGGATCGTCATTCCAGAAGATAAAGGCATCTTCGTCTGTCTGATTTTGTATGATGCGGAATTTTGCATCCACATAATTCTGCATTTCATGGTCATAACGGTCCAGATGGTCCGGGGTGATATTCATCAGCACCGCAATGTTGGCATGAAATTTATACATATTATCCAATTGGAAGCTGCTTAGCTCAATTACATAATAATCATAATTGTATTCAGCCACTTGAAAAGCAAGACTTTGCCCTATATTTCCAGCCAGACCGACATTCAGTCCTGCTTTTTTGAAGATATGATAAATAAGGGAAGTAGTGGTGGTCTTGCCATTACTGCCTGTAATACAAATCATTTTAGCGTTCGTATAACGTCCTGCAAACTCTATCTCAGAGATAACAGGTGTTCCTTGTGCTTTCAATTTCAAAATCATTGGGGCATCATTAGGGATACCGGGGCTTTTTATCACTTCATCAGCGTTTAGTATCAGCTCTTCGGTATGCTTTCCTTCTTCCCATGCAATGCCTCGTTCGTTTAGCATATCTTTGTATTTGTCCTTAATCATAGACATGTCTGAAACAAATGTCTCAAAACCTTGTTTCTTTGCCAGAACTGCTGCTCCCGCACCGCTTTCTCCGGCTCCTAATATGACAATTCTCTTAGCCATAATCAATCTTCGTTTATCTTATCTTTAATGTAATAATCGTAATTGCAGCCAGCACGATAGTAACAATCCAGAAACGTACTGTGATTTTAGATTCATGAAATACACTGCCGGGTTTTGTAAAGACATAGCTGCAATTAGGGTCTAGTTGTGCTAATGTAGTGCGGAAATGGTCATGGATAGGTGTACGCTTGAAAATACGTTGCACATGTCCTTTCTTTTTTCCACTCTTGAAATATCTCACTTGAAGAATAACCGATAAGTTTTCTATCAAGAAGATTCCGCAGAGGATAGGTATAAGCAATTCTTTGTGAATAATGATTGCAAATACCGCTATGATACCACCGATGGTCAAACTTCCCGTATCGCCCATGAATACTTGTGCCGGGAATGCATTATACCAAAGGAAACCAATGAGTGCACCAATAAATGCACATATAAATATAACCAGTTCTTCACTACCGGGAATATACATTATATTAAGGTATCCGGCATATTCGATGTGGCTGGATACATAGGCCAGAATGCCGAGCGTCAAACCTATGATAGCAGAGTTACCGGCTGCCATTCCATCCATGCCGTCATTTAGGTTGGCACCATTCGAGACGGCAGTTACAACAAAAATGGTTACTAAAACGAATAATATCCATCCGGCAGTTTGAGCATGCTCGCCTAGAAAGCCTACAAAATCAGCATAATCCAAGTTGTTGTTCTTAAAGAACGGTATGGTTGTTTTGGTGGATTTCTCATCATGGGTCTTATGAATCACTTCTACTATTTCTCCTTCTTTCTGTATTTCTACATTCTCACGGATAACCACATTGGGGCTTAGGTAGAGAGTTAACCCTACGATTAATCCTAACCCAACCTGGCCGATAATTTTAAATTTGCCATGCAAGCCTTCTTTATCTTTCCGGAAAACTTTGATATAGTCATCCAAGAATCCTAATGTGCCTAGCCAAACAGTAGTAATCAGCATCAATATCATATAAATGTTATCCAGTTTTCCCAATAAAAGACATGGAATGAGGATAGCCACAATAATAATAATCCCCCCCATCGTAGGAACGCCTACCTTCTTTACGTTAAAAGGGTCGATAGAGGCGTCGCGCTGGGTTTCTGTAATCTGTTTCCGTTTCAGCAAGTTGATGAAATATTCTCCGAAGATAGCGGATATCAACAACGAAAGTATGACAGCCATTAATGAACGGAATGATACATAGCCGAACATTCTGGCTCCGGGAAAATCACACTGCTCTAAAAATTTAAATAAATAATATAGCATCTCTTGTGGGTTTATTCATTAGCAAATATATCTTTCAATACCTCCTTATCATCAAAATGGTGCTTTACACCTTTTATTTCCTGATAGTTTTCATGCCCTTTTCCGGCAACCAGCACGACGTCTTTCGCTTGGACAAGCATACATGCCGTGCGAATGGCTTCTTTTCGGTCTGCTATGCTGATAACTTTACGCATATCGTCTTTGTCCAGTCCTGCAAGCATATCATTAATGATATCCTGCGGTTCTTCAAAACGGGGATTATCTGAAGTAATGATGACCCTGTCACTTTGCTTTGCTGCTTCTTGGGCCATTAAAGGACGCTTTCCCTTATCACGGTTACCGCCTGCGCCTACCACTGTAATCACTTTTCCTTTTCCGTTCAATACTTCGTGGATGGCATTCAACACATTTTCCAGTGCATCGGGAGTATGTGCATAATCAACGATGGCTGTATAGCCTTTGGGAGAACGCAAGGAATCAAAACGCCCGGCGACGGGGTGTAGTGTACTTAAAGCAAGAAGAACATCTTCTGGTTTCTTTCCCAGCAGACAGGCGGCACCATAAACGGCTAATAAATTGGAGGCGTTGAAACGTCCGATGAATTGTACGTTGACCTCTACATTATTAATGTCCAGCAACATTCCTTCAAATCCATCTTCAAGCACTTTGCCCTTAAAGTCACTGAGGCTGCGAAGAGAATAGGTGCTGACTTTCGCTTTGGTGTTCTGTGTCATAACCAAGCCGTTTTTATCGTCTAGATTGGTTAGGGCAAAAGCACTTTTCGACAAGCCGTCAAAGAATGCTTTCTTGGCTTTTAGATAATTCTCGACCGTTTTGTGATAATCCAGATGATCGCGCGTCAAATTGGTGAAAATAGCCCCGGCAAACTTTAAACCTCCAATCCGCTTTTGGGCAACAGAATGTGAACTGACTTCCATGAAGACATACTTGCAACCTTCGTCTGCCATACGGCCTAATAATTGGTTTAATGTAATGGGATCGGGAGTGGTATGGTCTGTAGGAATCGCCTCATTATCAATATAATTACAAACTGTGGATATTAAGCCAACCTTATAACCGAATTTACGGAACATATTATATAATAAGGTGGCAATGGTGGTTTTACCATTTGTTCCGGTCACACCTACCAATTCCAGTTGTGATGTCGGGTCACCATAAAAGGCAGTGGCCAGTTTCCCGACAATATCTTCTGTATCGCTTACCTTAATATAAGTGATGTTTTCGTTCAATGTTTCGGGAAGAGTCTCGCATACCACTGCAACAGCACCTTTTTCTATTGCTTTTGTGATATAAGCATGTCCGTCTGTCTGCGTACCTTTTACAGCTACAAACGCATGTCCCGGTTCAATAAGACGTGAGTCCATATTGATTCCTGAAATATCTTTGGCGGTATTGCCACTGATTTCGCTTACGGTTATACCTTTTATAATCTCTTCCAGTTTCATTTTTTTCTTCTATATTAATTTAATCGTAATTGTATGGTTTGTCCCTTGCGTATAGTATTGCCGGCCGGAATACTCTGCGACTTGACTTTACCCATTCCGTTTAGACGGGCTTTCAAGCCGACACTCTCCAATAGATAAACAGCATCTTTAGCGCCCATGCCGATTACGCTCGGTACTAGTTTATTATTTATTTCTTTTTTACTGAACATTACATTCTCTGGATTCGTCGTGACGTTTCCCCAGACCGGCTTGTCAATTGAATAGCTGTTTGATAGACCGGTGGTTCTTACATCAATCTGATTTAATACATAGTTTGCTGCTCCTATGTCTCCGTGTTTCACGTCAGGAACTAAGATGGAAGTTGAATCTTTCGCACCTTGTAAGTCCTGGGCAAGATGTTTGGCAAACACGCGTTCGGCTATATTGCGGAATACAGGACCGGCCATACCGCCTCCCGATGCCGGATAACCATTCTTTTGAATGGCCACGATACAACTGTATCGGGGAGCTTCGGAAGGGAAATAACCGCAGAAACTGACCAAATACTGGCGCATTCCGTTAGTGTATCCCGACCTTCCTTGAGATACTTGAGCGGTACCTGTTTTCCCGGATACATGGAACTGTTTGGAACCTGCTTGTCGGCCTAATCCCTCGCTAACTACCTTTTCAAGAATAACTTGTATCTCTTGAATTGTTTTGGGAGAAGCGATAGCTGGGTTAAGAACTTCGGTCGGAATTTCTTCTACTACTTGTCCGTCTTTCACGATTGCCTTGACAAATTTAGGTTTGACCAATACACCGTTGTTTGCTATAGCGTTATAAAACGTTACCGTACTGATGGGAGGAATCTGTGTCTCATATCCGATAGACATCCATGCCAATGCCGTCCGTGACCAGTTATTCTTGTTAGGCATGCGGATAAATGGGTCGCCTGCTCCCGGAATATCCAAATGGAGTGGAGACGCTATACCTAATTTATATAAACCTTGTACATACTTCTCAGGATGGTCGTGATAGTTTTGGTCTATTAACCGTGACACACCGATGTTGGAAGAGTACATTAACGTTTGCGTAGTGGTGATTACGCCATATCCTCCCCGATGCCAGTTATGGTCTTTCATGCGGGCACCATGCATGTTATAAACGCCGTTTCCGGTATCAATAGTTTGGTCGGGTGTTATTTTCCCATCTTCAAGAGCTACCATGATAGAGGCTGTTTTAAAAGTAGACCCGGGTTCCATCATATCCGAGACCGCATTATTGCGGATTTCCCTGTATACTCCATCCGCACATTTGGTCATATTCACAATCGCCTTGATTTCTCCGGTCTGTACTTCCATTAAAATGGCAACACCTACGGTTGCATTAATTTCTTTCAATTTATCGACCAATGCTTTTTCTGCGATATCTTGCATACCGACATCGATTGTCGTAATGATATCACATCCGTCGACAGGCGGTATGTCTACTATGTTCAGGTATTTGTTCATCACCTTTTGGCGGTGGGTAATACCTTCGCGTCCCTTCAATATAGAATCGTAAGAAAGCTCCAAACCATTCTTGGCACCTTGTTCAATGTCGGGATACATATCGCCTAATGTACGCATGGCTAATGAACCGAATGGTTTTTTGCGCTGGTTGAATGCCTGTTCGTGAAAGCCGCCCTTGTATTTGTTTAAGTTGAAGACCGGCAGACGTTTAGCCTCCTTATACTGTATGTAAGACACCCGTTTGGGATAAAGCAGATAATTGCGGCTTCCTTTCTTCCTACCTTTTAATATGTGAGATTTGAATTCCGCCTTGCTCTTATCCGGAAAAATCTGATGCAGGCCATCACAGATGGAGTCCATATAGAGCATAAGTAAGGAGTCCTTCAGGTGACCGCCGGCTTTGAAGTCCATATAGATTTTGTATTCCGGAAGACTGCTTGCCATTAACTGTCCATCAGAAGATATGATATTTCCTCGGGTTGGACGGACGGTTACGTTCTCTTTCACAAAACGGTCGGCTACATCTTTCCAATATTGCCGTTCGGCAAACATGATGACGCCGGCTTTGCAAATAATTGCAATACCTATCAATACCATCACCAGAATGATGAAGGAATAGCGGGTCATTATGCTTTTTTGATTCGGCATCATAATTTTAGTCTTTTTTTATCAGGTAAGGACGGTTGGTAGCCGTTTGTAAATGGCTCTCTTCCGTCGAAATATACTCTTCGATACGTGACTGACGGCTCTTTTCCATTAATTCGGATGAACGGGTAAGGGCGTCATATTTAATATCTACTAAATCTTTCTTTAACTTATCTATTTCAATCAGCTCCTGTTGGCTGCTGTAGCGGTTGTCGATGTACAACACCGTTAATATCATAATAAGGATAAGCAAACGGGTTTGTCTCTTAAAGAAATCGTTAGCTAGAATATCTCCTCCTAATATGCTGCGAATAGACATGTGTTTAGGAGAAGGAGCGGCATGCTCTTCCTTGGCCTGTTGTGTATTTTGCTTTTGTTCTTCTTCCATCTCGTTTATCTTTTTTCTGCGATTCTCAATTTGGCACTGCGTGAGCGGGGGTTGCGTTCCACTTCTTCGCTGTCGGCAACGATTACTTTGCTGTTTATCAGCTTGAATGGTGTTTGCACATTTCCGAAGAAATCTTGTTCCGTCTTCCCCTCTACATTGCCTGTCTTCATGATGTTCTTTACCATTCGGTCTTCCAGAGAATGATAGGTAATAACGACTAAACGTCCGCCCGGCTTCAGAGCTTCGGTAGCAGCATAAAGCATTTCCTTCAGGGCTTCCATCTCTTGATTGACCTCAATGCGTAGAGCTTGAAATACTTTAGCCAGTTCTTTCTTTTCGCGCTCACGGCCGAATAAAGGTTTAATGATTTCCAAAAAATCTCCGATGGTGACAATCTGTTTGACTGCACGCGCTTTTACGAGGACGGATGCCAGCTTGCGGCTGTTCTTCAATTCTCCATAAAGATAGAAAATGTCGGCAAGGCGTTCTTCGTCGTAGGTGTTTACCACATCGGCTGCTGTCATGCCGGCACGTTTGTTCATACGCATATCCAACTTTCCCTCAAAACGGAAGGAGAAACCGCGTTCCGAATCATCAAAATGGTGAGAAGAAACACCTAAGTCTGCTAAAATGGCATCTACACCTTCTACGCCATAATAACGAAGGAAATTATGTAAATAGCGGAAGTTGCTGCGCACAAATGTGAAACGCCGGTCGTTTACGATATTCTTCTCCGCATCTTCGTCCTGGTCAAAACTGAGCAAGCGTCCTGTATGGTCCAAACGATTCAGTATCTCTTTGGAATGGCCGCCACCACCGAATGTTACATCTACATAGATGCCTCCGGGCTGGATATTCATTCCGCTTACACTCTCGTCCAGCAGTACCGGTATGTGATATGTCTGTTCTGTTTCGCTCATTCTAATCCTTCATTATTGTTGTTTCCCATTATTTCTTCTAGCTCCTTGCCGAAATCTTCAGGCATCATGAACGGCTTGTCTGCAATTTCCTTTGCCCATATCTCGATTGTGTCATCCATCCCGATGAATCTGACTTCTTGCTGAATGCCTGCCAGTTTTAAATATCTTTTCGGGATGAGAAAACGTCCGTTGCCGTCCAGTGTGATGATTTCTACGTCCGACACGAATTGCCGGAATACCATTTGATGTTTGGAGTTCCAGCGGTTGAGCTTGCTGCGCAATTCGTTCATTTGCTCGTTCCATACACTTTCCGGGTATAAAACCAGGCAATCCTGATAGGTGTCTTTACGTAGAATCAGGCATTCTTCGGCCGCAGTTTGCAACTGCTTCCTGAATACAGCCGGAAAGAAAACCCTTCCTTTTGCATCTGTTTTTGCTTCCGAATTGCCAAGAAATCTCATCTTTACACCTTATTATATTATTCAGGTTGTAAAATTACACAATTCCCCACAATTCCCCACAATAAAACCAAGAAAATATTTCGAGAAGTTTTCAACAGGTTGTTAAAGGGGCTATGCGCTTGGTAAACAGGAACTTTAATTTTAATAATTTTCTTATAAAAAGGGCTGGAATCAGGTTGGTGCGGGAAGTGGAGAAAGCAACCGGATAATTGCACATTCGTTTTTAAACTGCGCAAAAACAGTGTGCTTTGTATTGTCTCAGACACAAAAACTCTTAATTTTTTTAGAGAAGGGCTCATTTTTCTGTCATAAATTGCCAATATAAAAAAAGATAAGTTACTTTTGCAATGAAAAGACGTTTGTAAAATGGCTGACGACTCTATATTTTTAATTGACATAGATAAGATTTTAAAGACGAAAGCTGGGAAGAAATCCAAATACATTCCTCGCTTTGTTACTTCATACTTGAAGCGTATTGTGCATCAAGATGAGTTGAACGTCTTTCTGCATGACTCCAAAGATAAAGTCGGAGTTGAATTTCTGGAAGCGTGTATGGAGTTCCTGGATGCTAAAGTGGAAATTAAAGGTCTGGAAAACTTGCCTAAAGAGGGTAAGTGTACCTTTGTGAGTAATCATCCGTTGGGAGGACAAGACGGTGTCGCTTTAGGATATATTCTTGGGAAGCACTATGACGGTAATGTTCGTTACTTGGTAAATGATTTGTTGATGAACCTGCACGGCTTGGCACCGTTGTGTATTCCTATCAATAAAACCGGTTCCCAATCCAGAGATTTCCCTAAAATGGTAGAAGCCGGTTTCGCTTCTGATAATCATATCATTATGTTTCCCGCCGGGCTATGTTCGCGTCGTCAGAATGGTGTGATAAGAGACTTGGAATGGAAAAAGACGTTCGTAACCAAGAGCGTGGAGACGCAACGCGATGTAGTACCTCTGCATTTTGAAGGACGAAACTCGGATTTTTTCTATAATCTGGCCAACTTATGTAAATTCGTAGGTATCAAGTTTAACATTGCTATGCTTTATCTGGCTGATGAAATGCTGAAGAACCGGCATAAAACTTTTACCTTGACCATTGGTAAACCCATCCCCTGGCAAACTTTTGATAAGTCTAAAACTCCTGCACAATGGGCGCAGTTTGTAAAGGACGTTGTCTATAAACTATAACAGACAAAGGAGAGAGAAATATATATGGAAGAGATTATTGCACCAATTAACAAAGAAATTCTAAAGGCGGAATTAACAGAGGATAAGCGCCTTAGATTTACTAATAAGAGTCATAATGAGATTTATGTCATAACCCATCAGGATTCCCCCAATGTAATGAAGGAAATCGGGCGTTTGCGCGAGATTGCTTTCCGTGCTGCGGGAGGAGGTACCGGGAAATCAATGGATATTGATGAATATGACATTATGGAGAATCCCTATAAGCAGTTGGTGGTATGGAATCCGGAAGCTGAAGAAATATTGGGCGGTTATCGTTATCTGTTAGGCGATGAGGCTCAATTTGACGAACATGGCAAGCCGCTCTTGGCAACAGCTCATATGTTTAATTTCTCCGAAACATTCTTGAAAGAATACTTGCCTTATACTGTCGAACTCGGACGTTCGTTTGTGACGCTGGAGTATCAGTCGACACGTGCCGGCTCAAAGGGCTTGTTTGCTCTCGATAATTTATGGGATGGCTTGGGAGCCTTGACGGTTATCAAGCCGAATGTGAAATACTTCTTTGGCAAGATGACAATGTATCCCAGTTATCACCGTCAGGGACGTGATATGATTCTTTACTTCCTCAACAAGCATTTTGGCGATAAGGATAAACTTATTACTCCGATGAAATCGTTGGAAATTGAAACAGACCCGGAACTGCTGAAGAACTTGTTCTGTTATGAATCTTTCAAGGAAGATTATAAGGTGCTTAATACTGAGGTGCGTAAGTTGGGGTATAACATTCCTCCATTGGTAAATGCATATATGAGTTTGTCTCCGACAATGCGCATGTTTGGTACAGCTATCAATTATGGATTTGGTGATGTGGAAGAGACAGGTATCTTGATTGCTGTCAATGAAATATTGGAAGACAAACGTGTGCGCCATATTGAGTCTTTTGTGAAGCAGCATCCTGAGTCATTGAAGATAACTTCCGGAGCACATCCTATTTTAGCTAAATAATTGTATATACATAGAAAGAGGCCGTGAGGCTGGACAAGCAATTGCCGGAAGGCGGTTGAAATATTCGGGCAGGTATAAACTTGCCCGAATGTTTTTTAGGGATAGCCGATGTCATTCTTCTCCGATACATTAAAATCACTTAGAAACAGCATGATGATATAGTAAGTTGTACCTGCTTATGCCTTCACGCTCTCATTCTTTCCTTCTTTTATTGATGAGCGTAAAATATTCATTAACCACGGCCGTGGTTAACTTTAACCACAGTCGTGACTAAGTCTAACCACGCTCGTGAGCAGGCTTAACCACCACCGTGGTTAAGCAAATACAATAGGAGCTTATACAGCAGGCAGACTGTTGCCTTTTATTTTGCGATAAAGGTCGAGCGCGTACACGTCGGTCATTCCGGATATATAATCGAGTACAGCCTGTATCTTTTCGTACAGAGTTGGGGCATTCACATTGTATTGGCTTGACATACGGTTGATTAGCAGTTGTGAATAAGCCTTTTCGGGCGTACGGACTGCATTAATCATCAAATCGATTAGCGTACTGATTACCCTGAAACCGGCAAGTTCTATATCCAGTACGTCGCTGGAACGATAGATTTTATGAAAAGCAATCTCCGAACAATGCTGGTATGCCTCCTTTAAAGGAGAATCGATATGCTTGATGAGTGCCCCCTCAAACTCTCCCGCGAGGATGTCTTCTTCATGCTCGATGAAGACTCGGGTGCATTCTTTTATCAATGCTCCGATAACTGAAGAACGAAGATATGCAATCTGTTCATTAACGTCTGTTACGATTTGGCAAACCTCTTCTATTCGCTGCTTCCTTTTGTCATCAAAGAACAAACTATATAATTCCTTCGTCTCGGCATGAGTCAGTAGCTTTAGTTTGTGAGCGTCTTCTATATCCATCATTTGATAGCAGATGTCATCTGCAGCTTCTACCAGATAAACCAGCGGATGGCGGGCGTATTTCAATGGTTCTCCTTCTTTGCTTACTTGGATGATGCCCAATTCGGTTGCTATTTTCTGAAAGTCGGCCTCTTCGCTCAGGAAGAAACCGAACTTTGATTTCTTTCCTGCCAAACGCGAAGAAAAAGGATATTTTACGATGGAAGCAAGGGTTGAATAGGTCATCACAAAGCCGCCTTTCCGCCTTCCTTCAAATTGATGGGTTAATAACCGGAAAGCGTTCGCGTTTCCTTCAAAATGTATTAGGTCATCCCATTCCATCGATGAAAGCTCTTCTTTTAATGCTATTCCTTTCCCTTCTGAAAAATAGGTCGAGATAGCTTTTTCTCCCGAATGTCCGAAAGGCGGATTGCCTAAGTCGTGTGCCAGACAAGCGGCCGATACAATGGAACCTATTTCTGATAGATGTGAATCTGCCAGTTCGGGATGTTTCTTCAATAACCGGCTGGCTACATCATTCCCCAAAGAGCGTCCTACGCACGACACTTCCAGACTGTGTGTCAGTCGGTTGTGCACGAATATGCTTCCGGGTAATGGAAATACCTGCGTCTTGTTTTGCAAACGACGGAAAGGAGCGGAGAAAATCAGTCGGTCGTAGTCACGTTGAAACTCGGAGCGGTCGTCTTTCCGTGCTTCGTGCAGCTCTTCCAGTCCGAAGCGTTTATTTGATATTAATTGTTTCCAGTTCATAATTCGGGGTTTATATGTTTGCAAAAGTATAAAATCTCCGTTTAAAAAACTGTAAACGCTTAGATAAATCCATTGAATTGTGTAGATTTGCATCTTATTAGATAAGTTAATTTTGAAAATGAAAGTACAGGTAATCAATAAATCAAAGCATCAGCTTCCCCAATATGCTACCGGGCAATCGGCGGGAATGGATATCCGCGCTAATTTGGACGAACCGATTGTATTAAAACCTTTGCAGCGTTGTCTTGTTCCGACAGGATTGTATATTGCCCTTCCCAAAGGGTTTGAGGCGCAAATCCGTCCACGCAGTGGCTTGGCTATCAAGAAAGGTATTGGCGTATTAAATTCTCCCGGCACTATCGATGCCGATTATCGGGGAGAGATTTGTATTATCCTGATAAACCTTTCGGCGGAAGATTTTACGATAGAAGACGGAGAGCGGATTGCACAGATGGTCATTGCCCGTCATGAACAGGCCGAATGGCAGGAAGTGGAAGTCTTGGATGAAACAGAACGTGGTGCCGGAGGCTTTGGACATACCGGTAAAAACTAGAATAAAGTAATGAATAATAAACAAACAACTAAAAGATATCTGCCGTTATTATTATGGCTTTGCCTTGTGGCTCTGCTCATGTCGTGCGGAACCATGCGGAAAGAGACTGCTTCTTCCAAAAAGAAATTGCTGGCGGAAGAGCAGAGGGATCCGTTGACACCTGAGCAACGCCGTAAATACGATTATTTTTTCTTGGAAGCACTCCGCATGAAGGAAAAAGGAGACCTTGACGCTGCTTTTGAAATGTATAGCCATTGCCTGGATATCTATCCTCAGGGAGCGGCAACTCTATACGAGATTGCCAAATTCTATATGTTCCTCAATCAGCCCGATAAAGGCGAAAAGGCGTTGAAGGATGCGGTGGCATCCGATCCCAATAACTATTGGTATAATCAGACACTCGCTGCGTATTATCAGAATAAGGGGGAGGCGGCAAAAGCAATTTATGTATACGAAGATATGGTCAGCCATTTTCCCAAACGACTGGAACCATTGATGTCGTTGGTGGACCTTTATACCCGCACTAAAGATTATCAGCAAGTAATCAATACATTGAACCGTTTGGAGGAACGCGACGGAAAATCCGAGGCCATCAGTATGGAGAAATTCCGTATGTATCTGGCGATGGATAATGACGAACAGGCGTTTACCGAAATAGAGAACCTGGCGAAAGAATATCCTTATGATATGCGTTACCTCACTATCTTGGGGGATGTCTATATGAATAACGGAAAGGAGGAAGAGGCACATTCTATTTTTCAAAAAGTACTGAAAGAAGAACCGGGCTATGCTCCTGCCATGCTGTCTATGGCTACTTATTACGAGAAGAAGGGACAAGATAGTTTGTATCAAGCTCAGTTGGACTCTATTCTGTTGAATGACAGGGTGGAAAGCAATACCAAGATGAATATCATGCGCCAGCTCATCCTCCGTTCGGAACAGACTGACAAGGACAGCACCAAGATAGCCGGTTTGTTTAATTCCATACTCGAAAGAAAGCAGGAAAATGCGGATATTGCTATGTTGGCAGCTCAATATTTCCTGACTAAGAAGATGGATAAGGAATCTGTTCCCGTTCTTCATAAAGTGCTTGAGGCAGATCCCGAAAATATTCCTGCCCGCTTGCAGCTCTTGAGCTTTGCCATTCGCGAGCAAGATATGGATGAAGTGATAGCACTCTGTACTCCGGCATTGGAGTATACTCCCGAAACATTGGAGTTTTATTATTATCTGGGACTGGCTTATCACCAGAAAGACCAGCCCGACGAGGCGCTTGAAGTCTTTAAGAAAGGGGTGAATCAGGTAAATGAGAAGAGTGATAAGAATATTGTATCAGACTTCTATGCCATCATGGGAGATTTATATCATATCAAGAAAATGAATGTCGAGGCTTATGCTGCTTATGATTCCGCTTTGGTATATAAGGAAGATAATATCGGCGCCCTCAACAATTACGCTTATTATCTGTCGGTAGAGCGCAAGCATTTGGATAAAGCGGAAGAAATGAGTTATCGTACTGTCAAGGCTGAGCCGACAAACGGAACTTATCTCGATACATACGCTTGGATACTTTTTGAGAAAGGAAAGTATGCCGAGGCTCGCATTTACATTGACCAGGCCATGCAAAACGATGGAGACAAGAGCTCGGTAGTGGTGGAACATTGCGGAGACATCTATTATATGGGCGGTGAAAAGAAAAAGGCGTTGGAGTATTGGCGACAAGCCGAGAAACTTGCCAACGAGCCACCCCGAGAAGGCAGTGAGCCGCGCGATGAGAAAGAATTGAAACTATTGAAGAAGAAGATTGCACAAAAGAAATATTTTGCAGAATGATGAAGCGTATCTATATTTATTTGTTCGGAGCCGTATTGTTGACACTCGTTTCTTCCTGTTCTTCTACCAAGAGCATGAAAAAGAGTGTGTCTATCGGTAATCTTTCGGAAACGGAGTATATGACTGAGGTTCTCAACCGTGCGCCGGCATGGGATGCTTTGACGGCAAAGATGTCAATGGCTGTCGACTTGAACGGAAAGGGAGCTACCAAGGTAAACGGCACTATCCGCATGAAACGCGACGAAGTGATACAGTTGTCTCTCACGGCTCCGCTCATCGGTTTCGAAGTGGTACGTGCCGAAATCTCTCCCGATGGGATATTGGTGATGGACCGCATGAACAAGCGTTATGTGCAAGTTTCGTTTGCAGAACTTAAAGGATTGGCAAAGGCGGACTTGGACTTTCACTCCCTGCAGGCATTGTTTCTGAACGAAATCTTCCTTCCCGGCAAGAAAACATTGTCGGCTCGCGATATTTCGGCGTTCACTGTTCATCCCGAAAATGAGAATGCCGTGCTGCTGGAAGTGAAAAATGGAAAGAAGTTTGCTTATCGTTTTCGTACCACAGCCAATGAAGGGCTGTTGAAAGAAAGTCATATCAGACTGGCCGGCACTTCTTATGGATTGCGTTGGAAGTATGATGAGTTCCGTTCGTTGGAGAAAAAGCAGTTCCCGAGTCGCATGCTTGTCTCTTTTGAAGGAGGAAAGAAGCCTGTCACGGCCACTTTCGACCTTTCCCGCCTGTCCACCAACAGTGACTGGGACACTCATACCGACGTGCCCAAGAAATATGATAAAGTTGAATTGCAGGATTTGCTCAAACAGCTCATTAAAAAATGAAACGTATCTTCTTACTATGTATCGCCTGTTGTTTTCTGAGTGCACTGTCGGCGCAGAGTACCCGGAAGATTAGGGAGCTGGAAAACAAACGGAAAGAATTACATCAGCAGATTGCCGAGTCAGAGACTTTACTGCAGTCTACCAAGAAAGATGTGAAAAGCCAATTGGAGAATCTGGCTCTGCTCACCGGACAGATAGAAGAACGTAGAAGATATATCCATACCATCGAAGCGGATGTAAATACATTGGCAAAGGAAATTACAACTTTGCAACGCCAGTTGACTGCTTTGCAGCGCGACTTGAAGGAGAAAAAGAAGAAATACGAGGCGTCTGTGCAATATATGTACCGCAACAAGTCTGTGCAAGAGAAATTGATGTTTATCTTTTCGGCCGAAAACCTGAGTCAAACGTACCGTCGTATGCGTTATGTACAGGAGTATGCTGACTATCAGCGTCTTCAAGGACTTGAAATAGAACGTAAACAGCGCCAGGTGATATCAAAGAAAAAAGAACTGGAACAAACCCGCAAAGCAAAAGAAAACCTTTTAAAGCAAGGGGAGGCAGAGAAAGCTAAGCTTGAAATTCAGGAAAAAGACCGTCAGACACTTTTGGCTAACCTTAAGAAGAAGCAGAAAGGAATACAGAATGAAATATCCAAGAAGAAACGCTCTGCACAACAATTGAATGCACAGATAGACCGATTGATAGAGATTGAAATAGAAAAGGCTCGTAAACGTGCTGAAGAAGAGGCTCGCCGTAAGGCTGCCGCTGAAGCTGCTGCACAGAAGGCTGCCGCGGCAAAAGTTGCCGAAGCGAATAAAAAGAGTGGTGAAGGAACCGCCTCTACTTCAAAATCGGATGCCAAAGCTCCCGAAAGAAAGGCTGCACCGGTGGAGAAATTTAATTTGAATAATGAGGACCGCCAGTTGTCGGGCAGTTTTGAACGCAATCGCGGAATATTGCCGATACCGGTTACTGGGCCGTATGTCATCGTGAGTCATTACGGACAATATGCCGTAGACGGACTCCGTAATGTGAAGTTGGATAATAAAGGAATTGATATTAAAGGTAAGCCGGGAGCAAAAGCACGTGCAATCTTTGATGGAGAAGTTTCTGCCATATTCCAGTACAACGGATTGAATAATATTTTGGTGCGGCATGGCAATTATATATCGGTTTATTGTAATCTGTCTTCCGTGGCTGTATCTAAAGGAAGTAAAGTAAGTACGAGAACTATCCTTGGAACGATTCATACCGATAGCTCAGGCAATGCGGTGCTTCATTTCCAGCTGCGTAAAGAGACGGCGAAGTTGAACCCCGAACTTTGGTTGGGAAGGTAGCTTTCTTCTGTTGTCGTTTTCATACAAAGTTCCCATGAATAGGGGCTTTTAGCTTCGTTGTTGAGAGGTGATTATATCAACTATTCTGACAGATGAAAGTGTTGGCTCTCATCCTCTTTCCAAAAGGGGGGTGTGTCAAAACGTGGATAATGCTGTCGTTTCGTTCGTAGGGGCGAGGTTCGCTCGCCCGAAAACAGTTTACTTTGTGTCTTCGGGCAGGCAACCCCTGCCCCTACAGCTGACGATTGGATAGGCTGGTTTAGTTTTGACACACTCCCCTTTTGTGACTGTCTGTGGAGCATAAGCTTTTCGCCTCCGATAAACAATTCATATTCCTATCGAGTATCCTTAATATTAAAATGTTAAACAAATTTTCTTGCTAAAAGATTGTTTTCTGATAAAAAATGTATAGCTTTGTCTATCTGCTTCTAGTTGTTAAGATGAACTGTGCAGAATTTATAAAAATGATATGTAATACTATGACTCACTGGGTACCTATAAAAGATATATCCGAAAAATATCAAATAGATCAAAATTGTATTTGTAATTTGATTGTGCGGAAAGCTGTCGCTTCGTCTAAAATCGGGAGAAAGATTAGGCTGATAGACGAGGACTCATTTATTTCCTATTTGGATATGCATAAACAGATAGAAAATAAAAAGGAAATCATTAAGGAGTTGAGTGATACTGACAGAATGTTGGAGGCCGAATTAAGGGCTTGCAGTGAGACCCATGCTGCTTTTGAAGTACAACACAGAGTCTTGTGCCGTTTTTATCGGGCATTTGTGCAGGCTTTTTCCCTGTTTATCAGAAATGAGGAAGAACGCGATATCTTTTTGCTGCTCAGTATGGGTGAACGGCTGGATTTGGTTGCATCAAAATATTCTCATTCCATTCGAACGACATTGAGAATATACAAGAATACCGTTGAGCGTGTTAGTAAGAAGAGCTTTAACTTTATAGAAGAACAGCGGACCAATGTGACAAGACTGGAACAACTAAATCGGAATATGAGGGAAGTGTATCTCGGGTTGAGAAGAGGAAAAATACGGAGACGAGTGATACATGATTCTGAATTGAACGAAAAGGAGCAGGAGGGTACTGAAGTGATGAGGTTGACGAAGCAAAATAAGAAACTTCAGTATGAATTGTCAAAAGAGAGGGATATGGCTAAAATGTTGCGGTTCAGATTGTGTGACTGCGAGAAAGAGAAAGAACAGAAAGCGGAACAGATAAAGGAAATTCAGCAGCAGGGACAGGAACAGCAACAGCAACGGGAAGTGGAGCTGTGGTTGAAGCAGAAGCAAAAGCACGAAGAACGGCTATGGATGGAAGAACTGACGAAAGAAAAGTTCTTGCTGGAGGTACAGTTGGAGCAGGAGAAGGTGCGGGTAAACGATATGCAAATGAAGTTGACCGATGCAGAAAGTGCTTTGGTTGATTGGCAAGGGAGATACTATAAAATGTGGGACAAGCATCAGAAATATGTTGCTAAAGTGGAAGCCGGCTATTTTGTACCGGGAATGAAGCATTTGATAAAGAATCTAAAAAGCTGGTGTAAGGAGTATTTCATCCCTATAATTCTGTTTATAATGCTGGTTGTGTGGATGATAGTATTTCTTCCTTCTTTGTTTTAACTGGCAGCATGGAATCCTCGGAGGAGGTGTGTCCAACGTTTTTTCTGTCATTCTGTAGCGAAGAGTCTGTTGGCATAAAGATGCGTGCATCCGGATTCTTCACATTGAACAGAATGACAAAAGGAGAAGACTGTTGAGGCTTTCGGTTTTTTTTGAAATGTGCACGAAGGCATTCTTGTGCTATTGTATCACCAGTCCGTCCAACAACTCGATATACAGCCCGATAGCTTCTTCTATTTCAGATACCATGATATATTCATCGGCCGTGTGAGAACGTGACGACTTGCCTGGTCCCATTTTTACCGATGGGAATTTCATCAAAGCCTGATCAGACAAAGTGGGAGAACCGAAAGGAACACGTCCCAACTGAACAGCGCGTCTGACAAACGGGTGTCCTGCATCAATGTGAGATGAATTCAGACGGAACGAACGCGCTTTGGCTTCACTCTTGATGTGAGTGCTGATTTCGTGGAATAATTCCTCATTGGAATAACACTCATTGCTGCGGATATCTACCACAAATGTGCAGATATCGGGAATAACATTATGTTGGGTTCCGGCGTTAATCTGGGTAACGCTCATCTTTACCGGTCCCAATAAAGAGGATTCTTTCGGGAAACGATAGTCGCGGAACCATTGGATGTCTTCCAATACCTTATATATAGCATTGTCACCCTCATTGCGTGCCGCGTGTCCTGCTTTTCCATGAGCCGTTACATCGAGCACCATCAAGCCTTTCTCGGCTATGGCGGGTTGCATCTCTGTCGGTTCTCCTACAATGCCCAGTGTGATGGGTGGAAGTTGGGACAACACACTTTCGATGCCGTTCTTACCCGACACTTCTTCCTCGCATGAAGCCAGAAAGATAAGGTTGTAAGCCTGTTCGGTAGTAGACAAATGGCGGTAGACTTGAAACAAAGATACTACACTGGCACCTGCATCGTTGCTACCCAGCCCGTAAATCTTTCCGTTTTCTGCTTTTGGAGTGAAAGGATGTTTGCGCCAGCCGTTCACCGGTTTTACCGTATCGATGTGTGAATTGAGCAAAATGGTAGGTTTGTTCAAGTCAAACATGGGGCTGATGCACCAAATGTTGTTTCCCGAACGGCCTGTCATGATACCGGTCTCTTCGATATAGTTTTGAAGAAAATCGGCGGCAGCTTCCTCTTCCCTGCTTAGAGAGGGGATACCTATCAGTGAATTCAGCAATGTGGTTGCCTCTGAAGTGTAATATGCTACGTCAATCATATAGATTTTATAATTATTGTGGGGCAAAGATACGATTTTTGCTCGGTAAAGTATGCTTGGAAGTGACGATAATTAAGTTATGTATGCAACTAATTTTAAAGATGGGATTCTTGTAACTCTTTGACTGGTTGGTAAAATTAATACCTATTTATGATGGATAATTCCAAATTAAACGATAACTTTGCCGCGTATTTAAAATAATTTATAATGAGCAATTCCCAATTATCTGTCCTGATTCAACGTCAGGCTGAGAAATATGGCGACCGTGTAGCCCTGAAATATCGTGATTATGACACTGAAACTTGGATTCCAGTTTCATGGAAGCAGTTTGCCGAAACGGTGACAACGACTTCCAACGCACTTCTTGAGTTAGGTGTGGGGGTACAAGAAAATATTGGTGTCTTTTCTCAAAATAAGCCCGAATGTCTTTATGTGGATTTTGGTGCCTTTGGCGTTCGTGCAGTAACTATTCCTTTTTATGCCACAAGTTCGGAAGCCCAAGTGCTTTATATGCTGGGTGATGCGGATATACATTATCTTTTTGTAGGCGAACAGTTACAGTATGATGTGGCTTTTCGGGTGATGTCGCTTGGCACACAGTTGAAGCAGATTATTATTTTTGATAAGGATGTGAAACGCGACGAACGTGACACTTCCTCGATTTACTTTGACGAATTCCTGAAGTTGGGCAAAGCTCATCAGCATCAGGCGGAAGTGGACAAACGTATTGCCGAATCGGGCAATGGGGATATTGCCAATATCCTTTATACCAGTGGAACGACTGGCGACAGTAAGGGAGTGATGTTGCATCATTCTTGTTATGAAGGAGCTATCAAAGCACACAATGAACGTTTCCCGCAATTGAGTGATCAAGAAGTGGTGATGAATTTCTTACCTTTTACTCATGTGTTTGAGCGTGCCTGGAGTTATTGGTGTATTTCAATGGGATGCCAGTTGGCTGTCAATTTGCGTCCGGTGGATATTCAGAAGACCATCAAGGAGATTCGCCCGACGGCCATGTGCAGTGTTCCTCGTTTTTGGGAGAAAGTGTATTCTGGGGTTCAGGAGAAAATCAATGAGACAACTGGGCTGAAGAAGAAACTAATGCTGGATGCATTGAAAGTGGGCCGTGAGCATAATATAGAATATGTATGTAAGGGACTTACACCTCCGGCTTTGCTTCATATGAAATATAAATTTTATGAGAAGACCATTTATAGCTTGTTGAAGAAAACTATCGGTATTGAGAATGGTCGTTTCTTTCCGACTGCTGGGGCAGCCATTCCACCTGCTGTTCAGGAATTTATATTGTCGGTAGGTATTAATATGGTGGCGGGATATGGATTGACCGAGTCAACTGCAACCGTGTCTTGTGAAAATGACTTTGATCATGTGGTAGGTTCCGTAGGACGTATTATGCCGCATGTGGAAGTGAAAATCGGCGAAAATAATGAGATATTGCTCCGTGGTGTCGGCATTACGCATGGGTATTATAAGAAAGAAGCGGCAACAAAAGCTGCCTTTACCGAAGACGGATGGTTCCATACCGGTGATGCCGGTTATATTAAAGACGGACATTTGTTCCTGACCGAACGTATCAAGGATTTGTTTAAGACCTCAAACGGAAAATATATCGCTCCTCAAGCCATCGAAGCTAAGTTGGTGGTAGACCGTTATATCGATCAGATTTCTATTATAGCAGATGAACGCAAGTTTGTTTCGGCTTTAATCATCCCGGAATATAAACTGGTGAAGGATTATGCCGAAAAGAAAGGCATCAAGTATGCTTCTATGGAAGAACTGCTGCAGAATCGACAGATTATCGATTTGTTTAAGGAACGGATTGATACGCTTCAACAGCAATTTGCACATTATGAACAAATTAAACGTTTCACCTTGTTGCCTCATCCTTTTAGTATGGAACGCGGCGAACTGACTAATACGTTGAAGATTAAGCGTAATGTGTTGAATAAGAATTATGCTGCCGAAATAGAGAAGATGTACGAAGAATAAAGAATTTGATTCACCTGTATTTTAGGCACGGATTGTACGGAATGCATTGTTCTTTCATTAAAAACAGTGAAATCCGTGTAATCGGTGCCTAAATTGTTATATCTTTGCAACTTAAAAGAAAAAATCCTCAAAATGATAACAATAGAGCAACTGAAAGACGTAAAAGAACGTACCGCTGCCCTCGAAAGATACTTGGACATTGAGAATAAACTGGTTCAGGTGGAAGAAGAACAGCTGCGTACACAAGCGCCCGGATTTTGGGATGATGCCAAGAAAGCTGAGGCACAAATGAAGAAAGTAAAAGAGATTCAGAAATGGATTGACGGATACCGTGAGGTAAAGACTTTGTCGGACGAATTGGAATTGTCTTTTGATTTCTTTAAAGATGACTTGGTGACCGAGGAAGAAGTGGATGCCGCTTATTCTAAAGCAATCACTGCTGTAGAATCTTTGGAGTTGAAAAATATGCTTCGTCAGGAAGCCGATCAGATGGATTGTGTCTTGAAAATCAATTCGGGAGCCGGAGGCACCGAAAGTCAGGACTGGGCATCCATGTTGATGCGTATGTATATGCGTTGGGCCGAGACAAATGGTTATAAATTAAGTATTGCCAATCTTCAGGAAGGGGATGAGGCCGGTATCAAGGCTGTGACTATGAACATTGAAGGTAGTTTTGCTTATGGTTATCTAAAGGGTGAGAATGGTGTGCATCGTTTGGTGCGTGTTTCTCCTTATAATGCTCAGGGTAAACGTATGACGTCTTTCGCTTCTGTATTTGTGACTCCGTTGGTGGATGACAGTATTGAGGTAAATATTGAACCGGCACGTATGAGTTGGGATACCTTCCGAAGTGGTGGAGCCGGCGGACAGAACGTAAATAAGGTAGAATCCGGTGTACGTTTGCGTTATCAGTATAAAGATCCTTATACGGGCGAAGAAGAAGAAATCTTGATTGAAAATACCGAGACTCGTGACCAGCCGAAGAATAAGGAGAATGCAATGCGTCAGTTGCGCTCTATTCTTTATGATAAGGAGCTGCAGCATCGCATGGAAGAGCAGGCCAAGGTAGAAGCCGGAAAGAAGAAGATAGAGTGGGGGTCACAGATTAGAAGCTATGTGTTTGATGACCGTCGTGTGAAAGACCACCGTACCAATTATCAGACATCGGATGTAAATGGTGTGATGGATGGAAAAATTGACGACTTTATTAAAGCGTACCTCATGGAGTTCTCGGGATCGGAGAATGTGTAAAAAGTAAGTAAATTATTTGTTTTCTCCCGGAAACTTTGTACTTTTGAAGACTTCAAAAGAGAAAGTTTAACCTTAAAATAAAATACTTATGGGAAAGAATAAGAAAGCTAATCATAGCAAGCGTGAAGAGGAGAAAGCAAATAAAGTAGTAAAAGGCATATTTATTGGTTTGATAGTATTGGCTCTGATTACTATGGTGGGCTATGCTGTTTATGGATAAGGCCGCAAGAAATAAGTGAAGTCCTGCCGGAAAAATCCGTGCAGGACTTTTTTATTATGTTAATCTGAAAATAAGATGGCACAGGAAATAGAACGAAAATTTTTAGTTATTGATGATAGTTATAAGCAGGAAGCGTACTCTCAAAGCCGCATTATGCAAGGATACATTTGTAGTGCCCGCGGACGTACGGTGCGTGTTCGTATCCGGGGCGATAAGGGGTATCTTACTATAAAGGGGGCTTCTAATGCCTCTGGTACCAGCCGATATGAATGGGAGAAAGAAATATCCCTGCAAGAAGCGGAGGAATTAATGAAACTGTGTGAACCGGGAGTGATAGACAAGACTCGTTATCTGGTAAAAAGCGGAAAGCATACATTTGAGGTAGATGAATTTTATGGTGATAATGAGGGGCTTGTTGTTGCAGAAGTAGAATTGGAGTATGAGAACGAATCGTATGAAAAGCCTCATTTCATCGGGAAAGAAGTGACTGGTGATGTCCGTTATTATAACTCATTTCTTATGAAAGACCCATTTTGTAGATGGAAAATATTATAGTTTATTTAACGCAATAAAAGTAACTACATATTATAGTTTGCCTATATTTGCACCAAACAAACACTTTTTTAATATATGAAAGACAATATTCTATGCATCTTTATCATGCTCTTGGTCAGTGTGACATTTAATGCAAACGCTCAAAAAAGTCCTCAAGGGCAGTTCTCAGTAAAAGGAGTTTTAGTAGATTCTTTATCAAATGAAGGAGAACCTTATTCAACCATTCGTATTTCATTGAAGAGCAATCCGGCCAAACCGGTAAAATTGGCTGTGACAGACACGAATGGAAAGTTTAGTGAACGTCTCGTTTCTCCGGGTACTTACCTGATTAGTTTTTCTTCTGTCGGCAAGCGGACGGTACAGAAAGAATTCACAGTGTCTGATACAAAAAAAGTAGCCGACTTAGGTCAGGTTCAGATGGCGGAAGCAACCGAAATGCTGAAAGGGGTGGAAGTGGTCGCTCAGAAACCACTTGTGAAAGCCGAAATCGATAAGGTTACTTATAGCATTGAAGATGACCCGGATTCAAAAACGAATTCTACCCTCGAAATGCTCCGCAAAGTACCTCTGGTAACTGTAGACGGAGAAGATAAAATTCAGGTGAACGGAAGCAGCAACTTTAAAGTGCATGTAAACGGTAAGCCGAATAGTATGATGAGTAATAATCCCACTGAAGTATTGAAGAGTTTGCCGGCTAACTCTGTCAAGTCTATTGAAGTAATTACTGACCCGGGCGCAAAATATGATGCGGAAGGTGTCGGTGGTATCTTGAATATCATTACTACCGGTGGCGGAATGGAAGGTTATACGGTTACGCTGAATGGTGGTGTCAGCAATCGCGGTTATAATGCCAGCGGATATGGAACGGTTCAGATAGGTAAATTCACCGTTACCGGAAATTATGCTTATAATCATAATACCAGTCCGCGTTCTTATAGCGAGAGTGGTCGTGAAGACTTCACTTCGGATGACTATAAGTATTTGAGTTCGGAAAGTTCTTCCAAGCACAAAGGAAATTTCCAATATGGCAGTATGGAAGGTAGTTATGAGATTGATACTCTGAATCTTATCACTTTCTCTATGAATATGTTTGGAGGTAAGTTTAAAAACAATGGTAGAGGAAGTACAAATATGCTGAACGCCCAAAGGGAACATGCCTACAGTTATAATACGTTGAGCCGCAATGAGTCGGAATGGGCTAGCCTGGGCCTCAATTTCGACTATCAGCGTTCTTTTAAGAAAAAAGGAGAATATCTGACTTTCTCATACCGTTATAACGGTTCTCCCGATAATAGCGAAGCTTATACGGAATATGAAGACGTGAAGGACTATCCTTACAGCATGGACTATTTGAGAGACCAGCATTATGACAATGATGCCCGTACCGATGAACACACTTTCCAGCTTGACTATACCAATCCGATTACCAAGCAGCATCAGATAGATGCCGGTGTTAAGTACATTTTGCGTAGAAATCAGAGTGACAGTAAGTATTTCAAAGCTGATGACAACAATATCTATCAGCCGGATAATGATTTGACCAGTAAGTTTAATCAAGATCAGGATATCTTGGCTGCATATGCCGATTATCAGTTGAAATTGGGTAAGTTTGGCGGTAAGGCAGGCGTACGTTTCGAACATACTATTATGGATGTAGAATATAAGTATATGCCTGACAGGAATTTCGACAGTAATTTCAATGATTTGGTTCCTTCGGCAAGCTTTACTTATCAGCTTGCACCTACCAAAACCATTCGTGCCAATTATAATATGCGAATCAGCCGTCCGAGTATCTGGTATTTGAATCCGTTTAGAGATACAAGTAACCCGACAAGCGTCAGCTATGGTAATCCTGATTTGGACAGTGAGAAATCTCATTCTGTGGGAATGACTTACAGTTCTTTCTCGCAGAAGTTTAATATGAACTTAAGTTTGAATTATTCGTTTGTAAATAATGGTATTGAGCGCTATTCATTTATGGAGAACGGCGTACAGAATAATACTTATGGCAATATCGGTCATACCAACCGCACACGCCTTTCGTTGTGGATGAACTGGAATCCGGGTTCGAAGACAAGAATTTCTATCAATGCCAGTGGTTCTTACTCCGATTATAAGAGCGATAATGAAGAATTCACAGCCCGTAATCACGGTTATCAAGGTAACTTCTTTGGTAATGCACAACAGACATTGCCGTGGGATATTCGTTTTAGCGTGTATGGTGGTGGAGGTACTCCCTATATTTCATTGCAAGGCAAGGGCTCCTCTTTTACCTATTATGGATTTAGTCTGAGTCGTTCTTTCTTGAAAGAGAAACGCCTGACGGTTTCTATGAATGCGTCTAATATCTTTAGCAAATATAATACGTATGATAATTCTACTACGACTTCTACTTTTACTTCATGGAGCAAGAGTAAATCTCCTAACCGTTATTACGGAATCAATATCAGTTGGAGATTTGGTGAATTGAAAGCTCAGGTGAAAAAGGCGGCTCGTAGTATTAATAATGATGACTTAAAGGGTGGTGGAAGCGGATCCGGTACGACTGGCGGCGGTCAAGGAGGTGCATAAAAGTTAATCTCCAACCACCTGTTAACTGTTATATTAGGGGGTAAAAACTGTTACTTGGCAGTTTTTGCCCCTTTTGTTGTTAGTTTTTCTGTCATCCCTTTTACAAGAAGTCGTTAATATTGCAGCAGAAATTAAAAACAGAAAATAACAACTTAAAAATAAAACGTTATGAAGACAGTCGACTTTACACAGCATTTATTGAATGTTCAATCGGAATTATTCCGTTTTGCATTTAAACTGACAGCTGACAGAGAAGAAGCAAATGACCTGTTGCAGGAAACATCATTGAAGGCATTAGATAATGAGGAGAAATTTACTCCCGATACAAACTTTAAAGGATGGATGTATACCATCATGCGCAATATATTTATTAATAATTATCGTAAGACCGTGCGCGATCAGACATTTGTCGACCAGACAGATAATCTGTTCCACTTGAACCTTTCGCAAGAAAGTGGATTCGATTCTACCGAAGGTGCTTATGATTTGAAGGAAATCCACCGTATAGTCAATGCTTTGCCAAAGGACTATCGTATACCTTTCGCTATGTATGTATCAGGCTTTAAATATAGAGAAATTGCAGAGAAACTTGGGTTACCGTTGGGAACCGTAAAGAGTCGCATTTTCTTCACACGCCAAAGATTGCAGAATGAATTGAAGGATTTCCGTTAAGTTGACTCTCTATCTTTATTATATAACTTTGACTTTTATCATTGCGCCGGCTGTTCGTGAAGAATCGCCGGCGTTTCTTTTTAGAATTTGCGCCACAAAAACGGGCGAATCACATAATATCCAAACAAGACGGCTAACAGTACTCCTGTGCTATTAGCTAGAAAATCAAGCCAGTCTCCGCTTCTGTTGGTCGTGAGGTAAGCTTGCATCAGTTCTATGCATCCACTCATGGCTATCGGTGCAATGATGCCTCCCCATATCATATGAGTCCAGTTTATCATTTTGTGGGTTCTTAAATATTCGAACCACAAAATGCAGCAAAGCCCTCCGTACATACAGACATGAACTAATTTGTCAATGTTGGGAATCTCCTCCAAATCAGTCTTTGGTGGAGTGAAAAAGGATAAGTAAAAGATAACTGCCATAATCACCAAGGATAACGGATATCTTCTAAAATAATATAGCATACTTTAAAATATTAGTTATTCGTCGCAAAAGTACGATTAATTTTATACTTTTGCACCCCAATAGGTTTCGAATTATAATAAATTGATAGTTTTTTATGCAAAAAAGCGAAAGAGCAAATTTCGGGAGTAAGATAGGAGCGATACTGGCAGCTGCCGGTTCGGCAGTGGGCTTGGGCAATATATGGCGTTTTCCTTATGAGACGGGTAACCACGGTGGTGCAGCGTTCATTTTAATATATTTGGCATGTGTCCTTGTATTGGGTATGCCGATTATGATGGCCGAGTTTACAGTAGGGCGTCATTCAAAGGCGAGTACAGGTAAAGCATATTCTGTTTTAGCGCCGGATACTCATTGGAAATGGTTAGGTTATTTAGGAGTATTGGCGGGATTTCTAATCTTGGGATATTATTCTGTTGTGGCGGGATGGACATTAGAATATATTTTGGAAGCAGGAGCGAATGAATTTGCCAATAAAAGGCCGGATGATTTTATTCTGGCTTTTGAGTCCTTCTCTCAGAATCCGGTTCGTCCGTTGATTTGGCTGGTGGTATTTCTCCTGCTTACCCATTTTGTTATTGTAAAAGGGGTGAAAGATGGCATTGAGAAGTCCTCTAAGATTCTGATGCCGGTACTTTTTATTCTCATTATAGTGCTTGCAGTGTGTTCGTTGTCTTTACCAAATGCGGAAAAGGGATTAGAGTTCTTGTTTAAACCGGATTTTAGTAAAGTGACCGGTGATGTGTTTTTGGGAGCCATGGGGCAAGCTTTTTTCTCCTTGAGTTTGGGAATGGGATGCCTTTCCACTTATGCCTCTTATTTTGGAAAAGAGACAAAGTTAGGAAACACCGCACTGAGCGTAGGAGTTATCGATACATTTGTTGCAGTATTGGCAGGTGTCATTATTTTCCCTGCGGCATTTTCGGTTGGCATTCAGCCCGATGCCGGACCTTCTTTGATATTTATTACTCTGCCTAACGTCTTCCAGCAGGCATTTGCCGGAATACCTATCTTGGCGTACGTCTTTTCTGTATTGTTCTATGTGTTGCTGGCTTTGGCAGCCCTGACGTCCACTATTTCTTTGCATGAGGTGGTTACAGCCTTTTTACATGAGGAGTTCGCTCTGACTCGCGGGCGTGCGGCTAAAATGGTTACTTTCGGATGTATACTGATAGGAGTGCTTTCATCCCTGTCGTTGGGTGTGATGCAGAAGTATACGCTGTTTGACAAAGGTTTCTTTGATTTGCTGGACTTTGTCACTGCAAAAATTATGCTTCCGTTGGGTGGAATGTTGGTATGCATATTTGTCGGTTGGTATTTGAAACGGTCAGTTTCTTATAACGAATTGACCAATGAAGGTACTCTGAAAGCCGGTTTCTTTAATGTCTATATATTTATTCTGAGATTCATTGCACCCATTGGCATTGCATTGATTTTCATCAATGAATTGGGCCTGATTTAGTGCAATATGTGGAAAGACTTCTTTTATTTCTCTAAGAAAGAACGCAGGGGGATAGTTTTCCTGCTTGGGATGATTGTTATGATAATTGGAATCTGGCTGGTTTCTCCTTATCTGATAGAAGAGTCTGATAAAGATACCAATCAGGAATCATTTGAAGAAATGGAACGGTTTTTGGCCGGTATCAAGATAATAGAGCAGCAAAGAAATGCCTCATTTAAAAAGAAAGAGGTTGTAAAAAGAAAGGTGGTATTGGCACCTTTTGAACCAAATTTGGCCGATTCCATCGAGTTTTTGCAACTTGGGTTGCCTTCTTTTATAGCTCATAATATAATAAGGTATAGGCAGGCAGGCGGAAAGTTTGCTACTGCGGAAGCTTTCTCACGTATCTATGGAATAACGGAAGAGCAGTTTCATACTTTAGAACCCTATATTTATATATCCGAATCATTTCAGAAGAAGCCTGATACTTTGCGTTATGCAAAAGTAGAGAAGCGCGACACTTTGGCTTTTTATAAATATCCCGAAGGAACTTTGGTTGATTTGAACCGGGCAGATACTACAGAACTGAAGAAAATTCCGGGGATAGGGATTGGAATTGCACAGGCTATCGTTGCCTACCGGAACCGGTTGGGAGGATTCTATGATGTTGCACAATTACAGGAACTCAAATGGGTAACTTCTGATATACAACGTTGGTTTAAAGTTGAAAATTGCCCTATTCATCGAATAAATGCCAATAAAGCGAGCTTGGACAGACTGCGTGCACATCCTTACATTAATTATTATCAGGCACGGGTTATTGTTGAGTTCCGGAGAAAGAAGGATAAATTAAAAAGCCTTTCTCAGCTATCCCTTTATGAAGAGTTTGCCGAGAAAGACTTGGAGCGATTATCACACTATCTTACTTTCGATTAATTAGGATAGCCTGCCGCCTCTGCTATTTTCACCGGGATTTCAGTATTGTCTATCCGACCTTGAAATAACTCTGCACCTGCGCCGATGGCAAATACAGGAACATATCCGCCGGAGTGTCCGCCGCTGATCCAGCCTACAAAGGCAATGTCATCCAAAATCTTTTTAGCTTCGGAAGCCAAAGGCTCGTCTTGCTGATATTCACTCTTCTGTAAATCTACATTTTGCTCGCCGAATGATTTATCATATACTTTCTTTAATTGCGCTTCCTGTTTTTCATTCAATTGGATGCTGTCCCAAAAGCCGAAATTATCTTTCAGCGATTGTTTGATTACTTCCCAAGATACTTGGTTCTTGTATTTTTTTCTTAAGCCATTGATGATTTGGGTATAGCCGCTCTCGCTGACTTTTTGTGATTTCAAAGCCTGAAGATTGAGTGTGTAAGGGCCTTTACCCAATACGATGCCACCGGTTTCATGGTCGGCCGTCACTACAATCAGTGTTTCGTCGGGATGTTGTTCATAGAATTCGTAAGCTACTTTGATGGCATCATCCAAATCAACCACTTCATTGAATACAGTTGCCGCATCATTGCTATGGCAAGCCCAGTCAATTTTACCACCCTCAACCATCAGGAAGAAACCTTTGGAAAGGTCTTTAGAAAGGAAATTGATACCGGCGCGGGTTATTTCGGCTAAGGTCATGTCACCTTTCTTGCGGTCAATGGCATAAGGAATAGAACTTGCATCGGTGGCGGAAGTCGGTTGCAACAGAATCATCTTGTCTGATTTCTTGGCTTTCTTCTGATAGTCTTTATAACCGCGTGCTACGCTGTATCCTGCTTTGTCTGCCAGCGTGTAGAGGCTTTCCGAATTGCTGTCTCCTCCTTTTTTGTTAGTGGGGTCAAGGAAATCCGAACCGGCATAGAAGTCATAATTAGCCGCAATCAAATCAAGGCCTACATTATAATAACTGCTTCTTTGTGCTTGGTGTGCATAGAAAGCAGCCGGAGTAGCATGGTCTACACTGACACTTGTGCTGATACCTACCCGGCAGCCTTTGTCCTTGGCCCATGAAGCCACACTGTTTATTTTAGTCTCCAAATCTTTTTTCATTCCCAATGCTCCGTTCTTGGTCTTGCTGCCGGTGGCAAGTGCCGTTCCCGCAGCAGCCGAGTCGGTTACGCCATTGGTGGCGGAAAATGTAGTAGCAACAGTAGCAAATGGAAATTGTGTGAAAAGCAGTGGGGTAATGCCAATCTCTCCTTTTAGCTCGGAGCGATACATTTCTGTCCCCAATACTTGGTTAACACCCATTCCATCGCCGATGAAATAAAAAACGTATTTAGCCTGCTGAGCCTGTACAAACAGGATGGACAGAAATACAAATGTAATAATGAAAGATAGTTTCTTCATGTTTTGTGACTTAAATGATACATAATTAGTAATGCTAGCAAATATATAAATTATTTGTGCATTACAAGGGAAAAGTTTACTTTTTAATGGGTAATGATGAGGAATTATTCTATATTTGTTTTCATATATAGAAGAGAGTATGAAAGAATTTATCAAGGCTTTGGTCAGCAAAACCAAAAGTAATATTGTGCCTGCCGGGTGTAATCTTTTCGGGCATTTCGTAGGAGAATGGGATTTTGAATGGATTGATAGCCATGGAACTGCAGAAGAAAGACACGTCGAGGGGGAGTGGATTTTTCAGTGGATATTGGAGGGTACGGCTATTCAGGATGTTTTTATCTGTCCTTCACGTAAGGAGCGTGTGACTAATTATCAGCCGGATGCCGCTTACGGAACAACGGTGAGGATGTATAATCCGGATACATTGGCTTGGGATATCCTATATGCGGAACTGGGCGGAGCCACTCAACTGGAGGCAAGATGGGAAAAAGATAGAATTGTTCAAACGGCAGTAAACAACAAGAATTTGCGTTGGGTATTCTCTGAAATAACACGGACTTCCTTTCATTGGCAACGCTTAGTGCGCAAAGATGGCAAGCATTGGACGATGGAAGCTGAATTGTTTGCTGTGAGAAGATAAAGATAGGTTTTTGGAGTAATATGCACCACATATTGATTTGTTTTCTATCTTTGTACCCGAAACAGATTAGAAAGAATTGTTCAACTTATGAAACACCAACTCTGTATATAGCTACGCTCCATGAATAGTACTTCCAATTAGGCTATTTGACGGACTATGAATATAGTTCGCCACAGAGTTTTATTATCATTTTATTTATGAGAATGCTATGAGGCCCACTGCTTGTCTGCAAAGGGCACGGAATAGCATCTATTTTCAGTTGAACAATGAATTATACATATAAACAAATTTGGCTCATCAACCTTCCGGTAATGATGAGCATTTTGATGGAGCAACTTATTAATATAACCGATGCTGTCTTTTTGGGACATGTAGGTGAAATAGAATTGGGAGCATCTGCTTTAGCCAGTATCTATTATCTGGCAATCTATATGTTGGGCTTCGGCTTCAGTCTGGGATTGCAAGTTATGGTTGCCCGTAGAAATGGGGAACTTCACTATGAAGATACAGGAAGAACTTTTATACAGGGACTTTTTTTCCTTGTAATATTATCCATGTGCTTATGTGGCTTGTCACAGTGGGCCTCCCCTCACATACTGAAATACTTCATTCAATCTGCCGATATCTATCATTCAGCTGTCGATTATATATATTGGCGGAGCTGGGGACTCTTATTTTCATTTCCTTTTTTGGCTTTCCGTGCTTTTTATGTAGGCATAATAAGAACCAAGGTCTTGTCTTGGGCAGCACTAATAGCAGTTCTTATTAATATTCCGTGCAATTATCTTTTCATCTTTAGCCTTGAATGGGGAATATCGGGGGCTGCTTTGGCATCTTCTTTATCTGAAGCGGCTTCGTTTATAATGATGCTTTTCTATACCTTATATTATATGGACAAGAATAGATATGGCCTGAAGATTAAATATAATGGCCGGCTGTTGAAGAAGCTTTTACAGTTGTCCGTTTGGAGCATGATGCATTCTTTTATCAGTATGGTTCCGTGGTTTTTATTTTTTGTTGCCATTGAGCGTTTGGGAGAAACCTCTTTGGCAGCCTCAAATATAACACGTAGCGTGTCGACAGTTTTCTTTGTTTTGGTCAGCTCGTTTGCTGCAACCACAGGTTCGCTGGTGAGTAATCTGATAGGAGCAGGGGAGGGGAAGCTGATATTTTCAGTTTCCAATAAAGTACTGAAACTGGGTTATGGAGTCGGCCTACCCTTAGTGGTGCTGGCAATGCTTTTTGCCCGGCCGATAATCGGTTTCTATACCGATAGTGCTATGCTGGTGGAAGTGACTTACATTCCTTTCTTCGTCATGCTGGTGAATTATGTTTTCGGATTGCCGGGATATGTATATATCAGTATGGTGACGGGAACGGGAAATACAAGACTTGCCTTTATTTTTCAGGTGGTGACGATTATTGTATACCTGGGATATTTGTATGTACTGAGTTGCTGTTTTACTATGCCGTTGGCTGTATATCTGACGGCTGAATATGTATTTGTCATTTTGCTTGGTGTGCAGTCCTATGTATATCTTAAAAGATATGTAGGTTCAACCGGCCGACCACATGGAAACAAGAGTAAATTAGAAACAACAAAATAGTTATGGAGCATATATTAGAATTAGCCGAAAAGAATCGGCAGCAGGCATGGGAAGTGATACGAAAGACCGACGTTATGAATATTTGGAAGTCGGTCGGGGCGGAGATTAATTTGGTGGGCTCATTGAATATGGGATTGTTGGTGAAGAACCGGGATGTGGATTTCCATATTTATTCCTCTCCTTTGACTCCGGCAATCAGTTTCATGGCAATGGCAAAGTTGGCGGAAAACAAGTCTGTCAAACGGATAACTTATAATAATCTTTTGGATACGGAGGAGGCATGTATCGAGTGGCATGCCTGGTATGAAGACTCGGAGAACGGTTCTTGGAAAATGGATATGATTCATATATTAAAGAATTCCCGTTACGACGGCTATTTTGAGAAGATGGCGGAGCGCATTAAAGCGGTTCTGACTGAGGAAACGAAGGAAGCGATTCTGCGTTTGAAATATGAGACGCCGGATACGGAATTTTGCATGGGAGTGGAATATTATCAGGCTGTCCTCCGGGACGGAGTGCGGACGTATGCAGAGTTTGAAAACTGGAGGAGACAACATCCGGTGACAGGTGTTGTGGAGTGGATGCCTTGATGAAACTGCCACCCAAACAAGGGGGCACATTGTTTTCTTGGAGATTCGACAATCATATCACAAACAAAGGTAAGAATAAGCCGTTTCTTAGGCTCAGCCAAGACCTTTTGAACGGAAGATTATTACAGTCTCCGGCAGCAGACTGTACAGTCCACTGTAGCAGACTGTACGGTCCACTGCAACGGACTATACAGTCCACTGCCGGAGTCTGTAGTAATCCGACGGACAGACGGGCATAACCGAAAGGACGAAAACGCTTAGTCCGACTAATGAAACGGCTTAGGGAATTCTAAACGCATGCAGAGCGCTTGAAAACCGAAGGAGACAACATCCGGTGACAGGTGTTTGATGGAGATTTTAAGTCTTCAAGAATAATGCCTAGCTCCCTTTTTTACTCGAACAGAACTGCCGAAAGAGAAATGCAAACCCCTACCGGCTGAACAATGGGAAGACAACGTTGGACAAATCCAAGGCATGCCAGAGGGAACAAAGCGCAGCAACAGTACATAGAGGCTCACCCCCATGAGGGTGTATCGAAACTCTCATAAACTAACAGTCGAGGATGTGTCAAAATAAAAATGACCCTTTCGAAAGAAGATGTGTCAAAACGCCCTTTTTATTGAAATCACCCTCGCTACAACTACCTGTGGCGAGGGTGACTAGAGCCGTATCGAACTCTGTTTCGAGTAATGATACGGCTCTTTTTCTTGCTTTTTTAGGATGCTCAAGTGTCAGATTAAAAGTTCTTCTTTGGTTTAATCCTGTTTTGACACCCTCAATTTCGATAAAAGGGAAGTTTTGATCCCCATTCTGCGGATGGTAACAGAAAAGCATGGAGGAAAGCTGAAAAGAATGTATTATTGCGGCTGATACACCTGCAAAGGCAGCTCTCCTTTCAATGCTCCCAAAGCGTTGAATGCCAACGAACCCATTTCATCCTCTCCCGGAATCAATACAACAGGTGCCAGATAATCTATCTGTTCACGAAGAGCACCTACACAATAATCGCTATGAGCTATTCCGCCTGTCAGAATAATGGCATCCACTTTCCCGCGAAGAGAAACATACATCGCCCCTACTTGCTTGGCAACCGTATAAAGCATGGCATCCAGCACTCCTTTATAGGGCTCCTCGCCTGTTTCGGCTTTATGGGCAATAGAAGCGACATCATTTGTTCCGAGATGGGCTATCAGGCCGCCCTTGCCGTTCAGCATCTTCTTCACCTGGCGCAACGTATATTTCCCGCTGAAACACAGTTCGGCAAACTGGTCGGCAGGAATAGTGCCTGCACGTTCCGGGCTGAAAGGACCTTCACCGTTCAAGGCATTGTTTACATCAATCACTCTGCCTTTACAGTGAGCACCTACCGAGATGCCGCCTCCCAAATGAACTACAATCAGATTCAATTCTTCATAATGCTTTCCGATGGAAGCGGCATATTTGCGGGAAACTGCCTTACTGTTTAATGCATGGAAAATAGAGATGCGTTCTATCTCGGGGATACCGGTATAGCGTGCCGTCGGCTGCAGTTCATCCACCACTTCCGGGTCGGCAATATAAGCGGGACAACCACATTTCTTCGCCATTTCATCGGCAATTAAAGCCCCCAAATTACAAGCATGCTCCATGCGTGCATGAAGCAAATCGTATTTCATCTGTTCGTTAATGGCATACACTCCGCCCGGAGTCGGTTTCAGCAAGCCGCCTCTGGCAATCACTGCATCAAACTCAATAGGGATGCCGGCCTCAGCCAACAATCGGAATATAAAATCCCTGCGATACTCATATTGCTCATTCACATGATGAAAATGCTGCAAGTCTTCTGAGGAATGGTGGGCACCTGCCGCCCATATCACTTTCTCATCTTCAAAGAGAGCCAACTTCGTGGAAGTAGAGCCCGGGTTAATGACAAATATCTTCATATAACTTTAAGGTTTTATCCGGCCACGCAAGCCAATGCTAAACTGTAATATTTCGAGTTACCTGAGTCGGCGCGTGAAGGGACAACTACCGGAGCAATGGTTCCGCGCAGCATACCGGCCATATTAGCATCACCGAACAGGGAGACTGTTTTATAGAATGTATTGCCTGATTCGATATTGGGGAATATCAACAGGTCAGCATGTCCCACTACCGGCGAACTGATGCCTTTTACCTCACCGCTATGAGCATCACAAGCTGTCTTTACATCCATCGGGCCATCCAAAAACATGGAACCGTAAGCACCGGATGCCGCACGTTCCTTTAAAGTAGCATAGTCAAGGGTATGGGGAAACTTTTCATTTATCTTTTCTGTGCAATGAATCAGCGCCACACGCGGTTCGGCAATTCCCAGACGGCGGCAAACTTCCAAATCGTATTTCAGCATGGCCTCAAACTGGGCCAATGTAGGCCGGGGGATTACTGCCGCATCCGAGAAGAACAATAATTTATTGTAAGTAGGTATCTGAGCCACTGTAATATGACTCAAGACATTTCCTTGGGGAAGCAAGCCATGCTCCTTATTAAGAACCGCACGCAACAGATTGTCGGTATTGATTATTCCTTTCATCAGCACATCGGCATGTCCTTCTCTGACCAATGCCACGCCTTCCTGGGCTGCCTTGTCGGGGCTTGTCGCCTCATAGACTTTTACATGCTCCGGATACTGCAACCGGATATATTCGGCATTCAATAAATGGGGAGTATCAGCCACCAACAGGAAATCGGCGAACCCTTCGTGCAAACTGCGGATGATAACATACTCCGTATGCGGGTCGTTAGGGCAAACCACTGCAACTCGTTTACGCTCTTTCTGCGCACGTAAACGGCTGATTAATCGGGCAAAGTCCTGTATAGGTTCCATAATCATCAGATTTTTAGCAAATATGAAAAATAAATCTGGATTTATCCCTATCTTTGCTTAGTTTCTATGAATAATTTAACTTATGAAAACTTTTCAAACATTTGACATTTCAGCAGAGTACGATGATATACACCGCACATTCCCCTGCTACAAGAAAGCACCTGTTATCGGCTTGACCGGAAACTTTCGGGATGGGGAGTGCACTTTGGCAGAAGGATATTTTACTTCCATTCTGAAAGCAGGAGGAGTCCCCTTTATCATTCCTTCATTCGATGACACTAACAGTTTGATTAACGCGCTTGAGTCATTGGACGGAATCCTGCTGACAGGAGGCGCGGACATCAATCCACTCTTCATGGGCGAAGAGCCGGTAAAGGAACTCCACAGTATTAACCCGCACCGCGACAGACAGGAACTCTTATTGACAAAGTTGGCGACCGACAGGCAAATCCCGATATTAGGTATTTGCCGTGGCATACAGATAATGAATGCCGCCCTCGGAGGAAGCCTGTATCAAGATATCCACTCACAAATGGAAGGAACGCGCATAAAGCACGACCAGGATTTAGAAAGAAGTTATGCATCACATTCGGTTCAGATAGAAAAAGACTCATTACTGCATCATTTATTTGAAAAGGATGCCTTGCCGGTGAACTCTTTCCATCATCAGGCCGTAAAAGAGGTCGCACCGGGTTTCCGTGTGTGCGCCCGGGCTGCCGACGGAGTTATAGAAGCAATGGAGTCTGCCGAATATAAATCAATGTTGGGCGTGCAATGGCATCCCGAGTGTTTCATCTTACGAGGTGACGAATGCATGATGCCACTCTTTAACTGGCTGATAAAGGAAGCCGCTTCTTTTCAGGAAGCCAAACGTCTGCACAGCCGTATGATTACACTCGATTCGCATTGCGACACTCCGATGTTCTTTGACCGGGGTATTGATTTTGCTTCCCGTGACAAGAAGATATTAGTAGACTTGCACAAAATGACGGAAGGAAGACTGGATGCCACAATCATGGTAGCCTATCTGAAGCAGTTGGAACGTACCGACGAGGCTTTGCTGGCAGCTACCGCCAAAGCCGACCGTATTTTGAACGAAATAGAAGAGATGGTTGCCAAAAACTGTACAGCTGTTGATTTGGCTTATACGCCGAACGATTTATTGCGGTTGAAAATGGCAGGAAAGAAAGCCATCATGCTGGGAATAGAGAATGGTTATGCCGTTGGCAAGGATATAAGTAATGTGGAGCGTTTCCGAAACCGCGGAGTGGTGTATATGACGCTCTGCCACAATGGAAATAATGACATCTGCGGTTCGGCGCGCGATAATGCCGAAGGACTGGGAGTCAGTGCTTTCGGAGAAGACGTAATTAAAGAGATGAACCGTGTAGGCATGATGGTAGATATCTCGCATGCCGGAGAAAAAAGTTTTTATGATGCGTTGGAAATCAGCACACAGCCGATTGTCGCCTCCCATTCTTCTGCACGTGCATTGTGCGACCATCCGCGTGACTTGACAGATGCCCAACTGAAAGCTCTCGCTGCCAAAGGAGGGGTAGCCCAAGTGACACTATACGACGGTTTTCTGCGGAAAGAAGGCCATGCAACCATTAAAGACGCCATCAATCATCTGAACCACATGGTGAACATTATGGGAATAGAACATGTGGGTATCGGTACCGACTTTGACGGTGACGGAGGCATCATCGGTTGTGCTTCTGCATCGGAGCTCATCAACTTCACCCGCCAATTATTGTTAGAAAGATATAGCGAAGAAAGTATCCGGCTCATCTGGGGAGGAAACTTCCTGCGGGTAATGGAAGAAGTACAAAGAAAATAATGTAACTTTGCAGCCGGACAAAGTGGAAGATTTAAAAGAGAAATATATGAAGAATAAGAACATTTTAACCATCCTGTTCCTGATGCTCATACTGACCGTCGTTTCTTGCGGAAACAGCAATAAGAAAAGTGACCGGATAGATGCCGTGGAGAAAGAAGTAATCAAAGCACCCGATTTTAATGCAGACAGTGCTTATGCATACGTTCAGACACAAGCGGACTTCGGTCCGAGAGTACCGAATACAAAGGCACACGAAGAATGTGGAGAGTATTTGGCTCAACAGCTGGAGAAGTTTGGAGCCAAGGTTTACAATCAGCGCGCAGACCTTATTGCCTGGGACGGAACCATACTGAAAGCACGGAATATCATCGGAGCCTATAAACCCGAAAGCAAAAAACGCATCATGCTTTGCGCACATTGGGACAGCCGGCCGTATGCCGACAATGACCCCGACCCAAAGAATCATCACACGCATATCCTCGGAGTAAATGACGGCGCAAGCGGTGTAGGTGTATTGCTGGAAATCGCCCGTCAAATTCAACAGAAAGAACCGACACTGGGTGTCGATATCATATTCTTTGATGCAGAAGACTACGGAACGCCGGAGTTTTATACAGGACAGCCCAAACAGGACACATGGTGCCTGGGTTCACAATTCTGGGCACGTACCCCCCACGTACAGAATTACAACGCCCGTTACGGCATTTTGCTCGATATGGTAGGCGGCAAAGATGCGACCTTCTATTATGAAGGCTATTCCTCGGAAACGGCACGTTCCGAAATGAAAAAGATTTGGAAAAAGGCACATGAACTGGGCTATGGCAAGTATTTCGTGAAAGCAGACGGCATTCCTGTAACCGACGATCACTTGTATGTAAACAAATTGGCACGCATCCCATGTGTAGACATCATCAATTATGATGCCAATAACGAGCGTTCTTCTTTCGGCTCTACCTGGCACACGATAAACGATACAATGGATAATATAGACCGCAATACGCTGAAGGCTGTCGGTCAAACTGTGATGGATGTAGTTTATAACGAGAAATAAAATTCAAGACAATGAAAACAATAAATGAACTTCAAGATGAGGTTATAGAGGAATTCAGTGATTTTGACGACTGGATGGACAAATACCAATTATTGATTGATTTGGGAAACGAGCAAGAACCACTCGACCCTCAATATAAAACGGAACAAAACCTGATTGACGGTTGCCAAAGCCGTGTATGGTTACAGGCTGACCTGACAGACGGCAAGGTGATTTTTCAAGCAGAAAGCGATGCATTAATCGTAAAAGGCATCATCGCATTGCTCATAAAAGTCGTATCAGGACACACCCCCGACGAAATATTAAACAGCGATTTCTACTTTATAGAGAAAATCGGTCTGAAAGAACATTTGTCACCCACACGTAGCAATGGCTTGCTGGCTATGGTAAAGCAGATGCGTATGTATGCCCTGGCATTCAAAACAAAGATGGAAGGCTAAAACCGTTTGAACGGTAAACTACCGACGGATTCACTCCATTTATTTCAGGTACAGACTTCACGGACAAACGCGGATTTCTTTTACCCTATAGATTCCGTGTTGTTCGTGCCTGAAATCAACTCTCGCGGCCTGCACGTATTTAATTCACTTTTCTACCCCTTATCAAGACCTTTTGTCCATCCGACAAGGTAGTGGCAAAGATATAATCTTCCCCACCCTCTTTCAGCTTCAACCTTTTCCGCAGTTCGGCTACCGAAGAAGGGAAATTGCGGACAGTAAGATTGGCCTTTTCAAGATTCTGCAAAAAGGCTTTCAGTTCCTTCTTGCCAAAGCCTGTCACCGACTCTACCTTGAACTTCCTTCCGGGAAAGTCAGCCACAAAAGAGGAAGAGGTATATAAATGACTATTCACATGCAACTTCTTTACAGGATATGCCTGAGTCAAAGAACGGAAAGCTCCGGCTTTCAGGATAGACGCATTCGGTTCATATAAATATGTTTCCACTTGCCCGGCCAAAGGACACGACGATAACTTCTCCTGTTCTTGAGTAAACACATAATGCTGGCTCTCCCCTGCTTGTGTACTCAGTTCACAATGAATAAGAAGATTCGATGAAATGGGGCTTTTTTGCAATAGAAGAAGCAGTTCCTTACACTCATTGTTCACAGATACAATATGTACCTCACTAACTGTTTTCAACTCTTTCAGAGCTAAAGACAAGTCCAGCATCGGTGACAGCTTTACCATTACCTTATCGGCTTTCTCAACCAGCAATGACTCCAATGCGCTAATATCCGGCTCACAATCCGAAATAGCAACCGTCTTACCTCCATGCCCGTCCCGACGGGCAGGATCCAGAAATAGACAGTCTACATGAGACATATTACGCAGGTAGTCCACCCCATCCATATGATGAATATGGATATGTTCCAGACCCAATAAAGGGAAGTTATGTGCAGCCAGCGCACATAATTCATCCTGACGCTCCACATAATCGGCATGTGTAAAGCGGCGGGAAATAAAAGCACAGTCAATTCCAAAACCACCGGTCAGATCAGCAAAAGACTCCCCTTCCACCAGATTGGCCTTATACTTTGCCGTCAACTCGGACGAGCACTGTTCCATTGACAAATGTCGGGGATAAAGCAATCCGGACAATGCATACCACGAAGGCACCTTCTGCTCCGCTATTTGTCGTCCGGATATCTGTGTCACAGCCCATGCCATATCCACACCCGGATATTTCTTCCCCTGCAAGGCAAGAGCCCGGACATCATCATGACTATGTTCCTCGATGAAACGGAGGGTTTCTACCGATAAATTCATGTTATATCTTGTTTGTTATAATACGGATTTCAACAAGCCGGGAATTTCAATCTTGCAACATTCCATTTCGGCCAGTACCTTCCGTCCTTCGGCCGTCAATGAAAAATACATCTGCCGTCTGTCATTACTCCCCAAATTACGTTCTATATAGCCCTTGTCTTCCACTGTCCTGATTACTTTGGAAGTATTCGAATGAGTCAGGTTCAGTTGCTCTGCTATCTCTCCCGAGGACAATCGCTCATACCGCGAAAGACAACACAGCAACATTCCCTCATTCAGACAAAGGTGATGCGTCTTTTCAAATCGTGCTTCAAACAATGCAATAGCCCGATAGAGGTCTCTGATTTTACATAATGTATCCATATCTTATTCTTTTGAACAGCTATTGCACAAAAATACTTATTTTTTCAATAGAAACTCATCAATAGCCTTCTTAAAAGCTTCTTTGGGAAGAGCTCCCTGTGCCATTTCCGGCTTTCCGCTCATCGGTATAAACAGGATGGAAGGGATGCTGCGAATACCGAAAGCACTCGTCAATTCAGCTTCTTTATCCGTATCTACCTTATAAATGACAATCTGTCCGTCATACTCTTTTGCAAGCTCGTCCAAAATAGGAGCTACCATTTTACATGGACCGCACCAAGTAGCATAAAAGTCGACAATCGCTGGTTTGTCACCTTCATATTTCCATTCATCGGGATTTTTCTCAAAGTTATATACCTTTTCCAAAAATTCCGCTTTCGTCAAGTGAATGACTTTAGCTTTAGAGTCTTCTGTCGCAGTCACCCGATCTGAATTAGCATTACTATTTGTTCTTCCGCATGCCGCTGTCGACATCAGTACAATTCCCAATAAAAACAATGTGATTCTTCTCATAATTATTTCTCCTTCTTTACTTGTTTATCCGCTTTAAATGAACTTAATACCAATCCTCCCATAGCGGCTCCCCAAATGGAACTATTAATGGGAGAAGACGTTATAGGGCAACTTCCTGTGGAGCATCCCACAAAATGCCAGTACAAGAAGCCGCCCAAGGCTCCCGATACAATGCCGGCAATCGTCCACCCATGCCCCTTAAAAAACTCTTTCATCATAATCTTTACTTTTAATATTAAACTAAGTACCTATACCATATATTATTTCCAATGGAAACTTTTCCAAAAGTATTTCTTGGTTTCCTATAAAACAAATTTCCTTGGGAAAATATTAAAATAATAACTTTCCTTCACTATTCCGGTCATTGTTTCGCCCATTCCAGCACCGTCGGGCTTTGCACATCTACTCCGAATGCAGCTGCCTTTTTCAGAATATTACGGGCTAACTCAGGCTTCTTCTCTTCAGGGGCATAACGAAAATAAGCCTCGGCAGCTCTGACATGAGCCGCATCGGGCATGGGGTAAGCTCTTTCTTCGGGCAAGCCAAAGTCAGAATCACTTAATTCTTTGCGTTCTTCGGTATCCAATCTATCGGACCCTGCCATTTCTCTTCTTTCCATATTGATAATAAATGAATGGTTTAAACAGATAACAGATGACAAAGCCCGAAAGATGGATAGAAAGAAGTTAATCTTACTCAATATTTTATCCGATAGAGACTCAACCTACTATATATTTAGAACTCCTGCCTGTCAATTTACGAATCAAGTTGACCAGTAGCCACGATACGCCAAATGCCACCATAGCTGCTGCCGGAATCTGAATACAAATAGGCACCCCGATGGTACGCATCAAAAGGACACCGGGACCGGTGAAGAAAAAATGAACCATATATACCCCGAATCCGCAGATTGTTAAATTAGCCAACAACTTCTGAACAAATTCCGAGCGCACATTTACTTTCTTAGCCAACAAAAAGAAAGGTATCGTCATCATAACTACATTCAAAGAGTTGTAAGTAAAGAACAGTTCAAGCAGTTCATCGCTATATTCAGGCAAAGAAGTCACATGGCGGAAACCGAAGAAAGTCACCGCAAATCCGACCAAGAACATGGGAATTCCAAAAGCCAGGATTCTGCCCAACGACCAGTCTTTATTGCGCAAATAGTGCCCCAACAATAAATATCCGTTGAAACCGGCAAAATAATAAAGCATGCCGAATGAGTTCCATGAACAGCTACCCCATAGATAAGGCGAAACATATTCATAATAATAAGGTAACAGAGTGGTAATCCCCCAAGCGGCCAAAAACCATAATTGAGCTTTCTCTGATGCTTTCTCCACCCATGCAGAAAAAATGGGTAAGTAAAGATACAGCCCTATCAACAAATAGATATACCACATGTGTACATCTAAAAGAGAAAAGTTCAACGGAATCTCTGCAATATTCTTCAATGAAACGCTCAAAGCCTGACGAGTAGCCTCTTCGCCCGAATAAGGAAAGAAATTGAGAATCACTTCCGGTTTGAATCCCAACAAACCGGTAATCCAGGGAAACAGATTATAAAGTACAGACCAAATGAGAAACGGCCAAAATACACGACTAATCCTTTTCTTATAAAAAACTGACGCTTCCCCCCGCACCGGCAACAGTAAAGCCCCTGTTATCATGACGAACAAAGGAACACAAGGACGGAGAAAGGCTCCGTAAGCCGCTCCCCAAAACTTTATTTGTTCAAGCTCGGCAGAAGGTTCGCCCGAATAAAAATTAAATGGGTCTGCACAATGACAGCAAACCACTGTAAACATTGCCACGAAACGGACAACATCCAACCAAACTACACGATTCTTAGCAGTAGATAATGTACTAGTGTTATTCATAGATGAAAATTTTATTGAAGCCGTAAAGGTATATCTTTTTTAAAGATGTTCCATGACTTTACAACAAAAAAGAAGAGGATGTTCTCACGAACACCCCCCTCGATAATCTAAATCACTATCTTAATGTGTGAAGAGAGCCTCTTATTCTTCAGCAGCTTCGGGATCCATCACAGAAACCGAATAAAATTTAAATTCGGACATTGTCCAGAAAATGCTGCCCGTGTTAGTAGCATTAACGACCAGTCGGATTTGACTGAACGGCTGTGGCGCTTCATAAATCTCGGAAGTAAATGTACCCGTAGAAGTAACCGGAAGTCCGTCTGCCTCTTTGGTAAATTTACGGATAAGAAACCAGTTGGTACCATCCGTGCTACCCACCAAGTCAAAGTCCGTCGGCTTGTTATTACCATTATTACGAGGTGCATAATAAAACTTATAGGAGCCTGTTATTTCTTCTTTCAAATTAACCTGCAGCCAGTGGGGAGCCGGTATGCTGACACTCCATGCTGTATGGAAGAAAGTACCGGTATTGCCATCCAGCAAATTGGCAATAGGTCCTTCACTCGGTTCCTGTGCATTCGTGCTCAGGTCAGCGGCAGTCAAAGCTATCGGTGTGCTCACAAAAGTAGGCAATGCCGGTTCCGAAACCTTGGAAATAGTCTGAACCGCACTTTTATCACCTGTAGGGCTAACCGTTTGTACCGAGAACTGATACTCACCATATTTCTTGCGAGTATCCGGTATTTCAATACTGTCTGCATAAATGCTGGCAGTGCGTACAGCATCTTTTTTCAACAAGTGGTCATAATAGCTCACTTCAATATAACGGATACTTGCATCTTCAGGAGTATCCCAGCGAAGCACAATGCGTCCGGAAGTACTTTCTGCTGTCAAGTTTGTAATTTCGGCCGGTGTAATCCCATCTTCATCACTGCTGCAGCTGATGTTCACCAAGGCAACTCCAACCAGGAGCATTCCGGCATAATATTTGAATGTATTCTTCATCTTTATTCTATTTTGATTAATAACCAGGATTTTGAACCAGATTCATGTTACGGTTGATATCTGTTAAAGGAATAGGCATCAAGTATTGGGTCGGACTTTCAAACTTACGCTCAAAGGTCACTTCAGTTTCTTGTGCAAACTCGTCTATGGTCTTGCCTGCAATATTCATCCCCTTAGCCTTTACACCAAAATATTCTTCGGCCTGCTTCCAACGGCGCAAGTCCCAAAAAGTCTGGTTTTCCAGATAGAACTCAATGGTGCGTTCCTGACGGACAATCTCACGCAGCTTGGCCTGGTCTAATGTAGCAATGCCATTCCATGATGTTTCTACCGTGGGGATACCGGCGCGGGTACGCACTTTGTCCAAGTAAGTCTTTGCAGTATTTAAATCATTACACTCCACACAAGCCTCGGCATATCCCAAATACAGTTCTGCCAAACGAATGACAGGCCATGGATAGAACGGCGGATTATATAAAGAGGTACGCACGTTGTAACCGGGAACCACTCCCTTTTTGTTCAGATAGCCGGTAGGTGAATAGTTATTAGTGCGCAGACTGCTTCCTGCCGGCTGACGAGAAGTATTGCCGCCTATCACAAAGTCGCATACTAATTTTCCTTGAGAGTCATCACTGTATTTATTATAGCTCTCATCATTCTGATAAGCCCCATTACCATCTGACGCACTCATGATTTCAAAGAATCCTCCTTGGAAAGCAACCCATGAATAAAAACGAGGTTCACGATTCAAGTTAAAGCGGATGGTCTTTGCATCCGGCTCACCGATAGCCGCATTTTCTTCACCCAAAGCAGTCACTTCATACATACCGTTGCCTTTCGGGAAGTCGGGGTCCTGGTCAATAGGAAGTCCGTTCTTGGTATAGAAACGCTTCAACATGGCAAGAGTCGGAGACACACCATTGTAAGCAGATCCGTTACAGAATGGAAGAGACTTGTTTTGGACACTATAGGCACCTTCCGAACGGCAATCAGCCCAGATTACTTCTTTATTGGCAGGTTCAATAATAGTATAGCGCAATCTGTGTTGCACAGGGTCGACAGGTTCTGCATTGTCATATCCGTCCAACATATAATCTGTATTGGTATAAAGACTGTGTCCAGCTCCTTCTGCCGCACGAATCGCTTCTTCATAAGCCACCTTAGCCTTCTGCCATTTCTCTGCACTATATGCTTGAGGCATCAATGCCGCTCCGTCTTTATTGACAAAGTTGGAATAGAATTCGCTGTTTCCGTTAAACAAAGGGGAAGCGGCATAAAGCAGCATTCGTGCCTTTAACGCCTTGGCAGCCACACTTGTAGCCAATCCGTAGTTCTCATTGATACGGGTTGCAGGCAGTTCGGCAGCCGCCTCATCAAACATCTGGCAAACATAATCCACACATTCATCATAAGGCGAACGTGCTGCATATTGGTCTGCAGGAGTAGTAAGTGACGGTTCTTCCTTCACCAGAATAACCGGTCCATAGTTACGTACCAGCAAGAAATGATAATAAGCTATCAAGAACTTAGCCTGGGCAATATAGTCCGCCTTAATAGAAGGCTCCAATGCAGGAACCATATCAATATTGTTCAGCAAGATATAGCATTGCTTGATACCTTGGAACAAAGAGTTCCAGTACGAGATAACCGGATTAGAGGCTGAATAGTTACCTTTAGGAAAGGCAGCAAATGTTTCATGCTCAAAAGCCGTTACCACTTCATCAGAAGTAAAGAGGTCCAATGAGCCCGTACCGCTTCTCGGATTAGGAATATATGCATAGCACGAATAAACAAAACGTTTTGCAGCATCTTTGTCTTCAAATGCATCTTTTTCCGTCGCCTTTTCGTCAGGAACAACATCCAAGTAATTGCAAGAAGACAATATGCCCAAAAGCAGACAAACCGCTACAATAAATATTTGATTAAACTTTTTCATATCTGTTCGTTTTTGGATTATTTAAATGACAACTGTAAACCAAGATTAAAGGTACGCTGAGTCGGGTAGCTCAAACCTTTACCGCCACCCATTTCAGGGTCCCAAAGATCGAAAGGAGAGAAAGTGAGCAAGTTAGCTCCACTTACATAGAAACGAACTTTCTTCCAAGTATAACCTATTTCTGCATTTTTCAGTTTCAGGAAAGCACCATTGCGCAACCAATAATCTGATGATTGAGTATTGTGGTTGTTATCATTCTTAGTCAAACGCGGATAAGCGGCATTAGGATTCTGATTAGTTGGTGACCAATAGTCATCAGAAATCCATGACAATACATTACGGTTATACTGAGTACCGAACGGGGCAAAACCAGACATCATCAACGAAGTATTGGCTACGCCTTGGAAGAAGAAAGAGAAATCCCAGTTTTTATAAGAAATGGACGGACCAAAACCATACACAATTTCAGGCACAGTAGGATAACCCATGGCTACACGGTCGTCGCTCGTGATTTTTCCATCATAGTTACCGTCTCTGTCGGGCTGGTCTACATATTTAATATCACCCGGAGCGATAGCGATATTACCCAATGTAGAAGTTGCACTATTAGCGATATCAGCCTGGTCAATATAAAGGCCGTCGGTTACATAACCGTAGATGGTATTCAGCTTCTTGCCGATATTAGACAGAGAGGGACGCACACCGGGAGCCTCGTCATATTCCAAAATCTCATTGCGTGCAAAAGTAAATGTTCCTTTAAACTGAATAGCAAGGTCTTTATTGATTTGCTTTCCATAATCAAGCGAGAGGTCGAAACCATAGTTCTTCACTTTAGCCAAGTTACCATAAACGGCTGTGCTGGCTGTACCAAGGTAGTTAGGAATAGAATAGCGCTGCTGGAATATATCACGACGGATTTCGCGGAAAGCATCCACAGTAACATTAACGGAATTGAACAACTGCATATCAAGACCCACGTTCAACTTCTCACCCACTTCCCATGTCAAGTCGTTGTTCTGATAACGGGTATATACAGGACCCTTTAAAGAAACCTGCTGCTTGTCACCTGTAGTAAATCCTGCATTATCACTTTGAAGCGTGATATCGGACATATATATGAAACGGATAAGGCCACCAGAAGAATCGAGCAATTGGTCATTACCTACCAAACCGTAAGAAGCACGCAGTTTCAAGCTGGAAACAACATCTTTCAGAGGTTCAAAGAAACTTTCCTGACTTACATTCCAACCTACAGCCACAGAGGGGAAGAAGCCCCATTTATGTCCTTTGGCAAAGTTTTCGGAACCATTATAACCGGCATTTACTTCCAACATATAACGATTGGCATAATCATAAGAAAGACGACCTGCAAAGCCCATCTTACGTCGGGGAAGTGAGGCCACCAAACCGCTAGGAGCATTATTATCGTATTGGTCAATATTCCAAAGAAGCATACCGCTCACATTGTGGTCACCAAATTTATTCATATAATCCACATAAGACTGGAAATAAATACGGCGGTCACCCGAAACGCTCGAAGTTGTACTCAATACCGGCTTGCTTGGGTTGGAAGAACCAAACGGAGATATGTTCAGATTATAAGTACCGTCAGCATTCTGAGTATAGCCGGTCAATGTATAACGGTTAATGCCTTGCGAACGGCTGGTAGTGGTTTTATTATAGTTCTTATAAGAGAACAAAGCCTTAAAGCGAAGCCCCTTCAACAGAAAATCCAACTTTTGTTCAAAGTCAATATTAGCCATTACCGTACTTTCAAAAATATCAGTATAGCCATTGGTCAAGCTGGCCATCGGGTTGACTGCACCCTGGTCGTTACCGCCGGCATACGCTCCCCAATAAATCCAGTTGTTCACACCGTCTGCCGGATAAGCGATAGGGAAGTCGACCGGATTAGAGTTCATTACAGCCCCATACAAATCGCCTACAGAAGTGTTAGGTTGTGTCAAGTCATTCAACTGCACATTCAGGTGCAAAGAAATGGTTGAAGTCTTAGACATGTGGAAATCAATATTGTTCTGGAAAGTGTACTTCATCAAATCAATATTATTTTTGTAGGAGAAATACTTGGATGCTTCATTTTTAAGCATACCGGTTTCATGATTGGCTCCCACATTCATGAAGTAAGTAATCTTCTTCGTACCTCCACGGATATTGAAGTTGGCTTTTTGGTTGAATGCCAAATCCTTGAACAAAGCACCATACCAATCCACATTAGGCCAAATATAAGGATTCACCCCATTGCGGGTATTCTCTATTTGCTCGTTAGTGTAGAGAATATTACCTGTCCCTTCACTGGTCACAGCTTCATTATACAGTTCCATGTAGCGGTATCCGTCTACAAAGCTAGGCACTTTTGTAGGTTGCATAATATTTGTTTCTACACGCACACCGATGATGGGTTTCTCAAGGTCGGCACCGCTTTTGGTTGTAACAATCATTACACCGTTAGCTCCACGTGTACCATACATGGCAGTGGCAGTAGCATCTTTCAAAATAGAGAACCCTTCTATAATTTCAGGATCCAACGCATCCAAGTCCGACGAACTTACTTCCACTCCATCCAAAATAATAAGCGGAGAAGTCATACCACTCAAAGTAGAAATACCACGAATGTAGAAATCAGAGCCATTGCTGCCTGGCTGTCCGCTGCGCTGATAGGCGATAACCCCCGAAAGACGTCCGGCGAAAGAGTTAGAAAGATTGGCCGACGGCACTTTCAAGTCATTGGGACGTACTGTCTGGATAGAACCCACAATAGACTCTTTCTTCTGTCCAGTTCCGAAAGCCGTAACCACAACCTCTCCCAAGGTCTCGCTATCCTCCTTCATTTTAATCCTCAAGCTCTTTTGGTTTCCCACTTTTACTTCTTGAGTTTTATAACCGATATAAGACAAAATTAAAATGTCTTTCTCAGACGCATTTATGACAAACTTACCGTCATAATCGGTAATTGCCCCTAAAGTAGAATTTCCCTTAATTCGGACATTAACACCGATAATAGGCTCGCCTGTTTCATCTACTACAACTCCCTCCACCTTACGATTTTGCAGAACGATAGTTGATTCATCTGTAACAGGAATGCCGGATGCATCAATTCCCGAAAAAAAGGAGCATAGCAAAACTGTCAATAGAAACGTTTTTTTCATAATACTCTCTAATTTTATGTTAATAAATAAGCAATGTCATTTATTTCCCATAAAAACGGCTAACACATCATTTGTCGAATCAGTTTATGCTCATATTTTAACTCTACCTTAAGTTAATTTTTTAACTTAAACTTGATGTTGTAACCTATATTCTTAGTTCCTGTAGAACTAAGAAACGCAGATATACGATATTATAAATTGACTGATTTATGATATATTGAAATAATACATATTGATTCATTCTACCTCTATTCTACCTATATATAGTATGACAATGAGCGATAAAAGAAGAAAAGAACGTTTCATTTGCATAAAAACAACCTGTTTGGCATTCTACTTTTTATATAATTAGTTCTTTTTTATAAAAAAATTCCTTCCACTCCTTTTATATCTTAAAAAAATTATATATTTGCACCCATTATATAAAGCCATAAGATATTCTTAGTTCTACAGGAACTTTATATGACTGCATAAACTCCCCTACCCAGCGTAGTTTCAAGCTAACCCTTAATGCATAAAATAGAAAAAGAGTAGAAACACTGATACATAACATGAGGGAATAATAGCTGTCATCTCTAAGCATATCAACCTGAGTGCCGTTTATCGCCGGTTCCATGGTAAAAGCATCTTTAGGCCATCCCATTATACGAATGCTATCATTTACCGCAGCAAACGAGTCTACTACAAAAAGAAATATAAATATATTCAGAGCCTGTTTAAAAATGATTGAAATCTTTTTATTATAAAGTTTCCATATCAGCCGAATCATTTCTTTTTTGAGGTGACCAAACTAAAAAATGTATCGGGCTGATTTAATGGAAACAGAGTGGCAATATATAACAAAAACATTTCTTCCCTCCTCCTTTCATTGACCACTGAAACGCCCTGTTGATGAAGGTTCCGGTAGTGAAGGGACATCCCATCACTGCCCTTTCAGCCTCCTTTCATTCGTAAAACTTCTTTCAGCTTTAATTTTTTCTATAACGCTTTCATTTACGGTAGGGGCGGCCCCATGTGTCCGCCCAATGGCTTAAAGCAGACTGTTCCCGGGCAGACACACGGGTCTGCCCCTACAGAAAACGGTAGTCTAAAAAGATGTGTAGAAAGTACACAAGGGAATTGCTGAAGGCAAATTGTGAAGGGACTCGGAAAGCGCGGCTGAAGGGAGGATGAGGGGATGTGCTGTCATTCTTAACCGACTGATTATATGAGTGTTTTGATTAAAATGTAAGGATGAACGGAAAAGAAAGAATGACCGACTTAATGAGGGGATGACCAGCTTAGCGAGGGGATGATGCAATCTGCCCCTACATGAAAAAGATGCCGAGGTTTTCTGAAAAGATACCGAGCTTTTTTAAAAACATAAAGAGCTTTTTTGAAAACATAAAGGTCTTTTTGCGCCATCGGTCACACGTAGGCACGCATCGGGCTACACATACGGTGGCATAAGCCCACACGTACGTACGCATCGGGCTACACGTACGTACTCATGAGCCTGCACGTATATATGTCATTGTGTCAGGTTCCATCACTTTTAGTCTTAACGACTTCTGCGTTGATAATCAGCATATTGTGCACTATCTAATCGGTGAAACAACAGCCATATATTGGGACTAAATCAACCAAGAGCAACAGATTCATATCTGGAGGGTCTGCAAACAAAAAAGGCTCCATTCTGTTAAGAATGAGCCTTTTAGTTTGTGGACCAGCCTGGGCTTGAACCAGGGACCTCCAGATTATGAGTCTGTTGCCAAGCACGACAAATCCTGCGGATTTATCGTGTGTAACCAACTGAGCTACAAGACCTTCTAAGCGTTCGTAAACCTGTTAATGAACTCTATTAAGAACGTATCGGTAAACCAGCGGTAAACAATCGTTCTTGCTGCAAAGTTAGTCAATGTTGCACTGTTATGCAATAATTATATCTTATAATTGGAGTTGCTCCAATCACTTTTTTACCTACGTGGAAGTATTATAGTTTTTATAAAATCTCGTGCTTGGCAGAATCAGATTATTCATCATGCTGTATAAATCCGATTTTTCTGCGTGGCTTTTCTTCCAATTTCTTCTTAGCTTGCAGTTCTGCTAATGTCTGATTAATGAGTTCCAACTGCATTCGTGTATCATCATTAATGTCGTTGTAATCAGCGAACACTTCTTCGATGTAGTCTTTCAACTCTTTTACTTCGTTCTGCAACTCTGTTAGTTTGTCCGTCTTAGGTAATGCCACCATTTGGCGAACTGCAACAAAAGCACGCATGATGCCCATATTAATCTGAATTGCTGTTTTGGAGTTCAGCACACTACTTAGCATGGCTACCCCTAATTCAGTGAACGCATACGGATTACGTCTAACTCCCATCTTGATAGAATTGGAAGTCACAAATTGTGACCTCCAATTTTGTGTTTCCTCACTTGTCAGTTGAAACATAAAATCTTCGGGGAAACGGTCTATATTGCGTTTTACGGCTTGATTCAACGCTTTCGTTTGAACTCCATACATTTCTGCTAAATCACGGTCAAGCATTACTTTCTGACCTCTGATTTCATATATTTTGCTTTGAATTATTTGTAATTGTTCCATTGATTAAATCTTTTATGTTGCAAAGATAACCAACTCTATATAATGTAAATAGAATGTATAGACAATATTTTAGAATATGGCATAAAAGTATTTCTGTATGATTAAAGCTCTTATTCTATTTTGGTTCGTTTTTGATTTTGGCTATTGCGTAATTTTGAATACAGTTGTATAACACATAGTTTTGTAGTTAATAAGATGTTTGTTTAGAACTGAAAAAGCCAACTTATCCGTAATTGGGTAGGTTGGCTTTTTACTTAATTATTTTGCTCTTACATAAGTATCTAAAGTGTACCAGTTTTCATTTCCATCATCACCGACACATTCCAATACTAATTTTGTTTTATCTAAAGATTTTATCTTGGCAGTATCCCAGCAGTCCATTATATGAGGGGTAACGGTCAATGTTGTTCCTGATAGTGTAGGATAGTATGTAAAAGGGGCATTCTCCCATGAGCTTGAGCCATCTTGAAAATAATACTCTTTGAAAGTATATTTTCCATTTGAATTTTTAGTAATTTCTAATTTGGTTTCTTGCAAATCTGGATAACTTTCATCCCAAGTGTTTTTGTCGTTACTATTTTCAATGTAACCTTTTGAACTTTGCAATAGCCAAGTACCTTCAATACTGTAAGTTTCTCCTTGTTCTTCTTCATCATCACTGCAAGAAGCAAAATTCACACACATTACTATGGCTAATAAAGCCATTCCAATAAATCTAAATGTTTTCATTTCGTTTGATTTTAAAATAGTTATTCTGATTGTACTAATTCAAACTTTTCGCCTTTTAGTTGATAGGTCTTATTGATAATATTGCTCCAACCATTAGAGCCGTAAACAGTAATGGTCTTGTTCTCTGAATCAAACTTACATTGTCCGTTTTCCAACTCTGTAAATGGTACTTCTGTTTTCTGCATAAAGTAACCGTATGGGCTGACATCGTACACGTCATAAGCATTGGAATCCCTTGAACCACTTTTATAGCGGTTGATAATGAACTCATCTTCTCCGTCAAAATCAACATCGGAAAAGAAGAAAGGAGAATCATCCGAAAGGTATTCTTCGCTCTTTAATTTAGCCGTATAATTTAACTCTATAACGGTGTTGTTCGGATATGTGTTACCTTTATCATACAGAATCTTATCAGTCCATTTTTCCGCAAAGTAGTAATATTGTACTTCTTGTTTCTTTAAACAGAATAGAGCATTACCTACTTCACCATTTTGCAGCCACATTACTTTTATTGTATATCCGTTTATAGGCTGTTTGTACTTAATGTAGATATGCGGCTGATTGAAACATTCAAAATCCTGCGGAACAGATGTTTTGTCTGTTTTGCAAGCTGCTAAACTAAGTAATCCAATAATGATAAATGGCAATTTGCTCATTACCTTCCTATTTATAATATGATTGTAGTAATGAATATCCGTTTATGGGCGTTCTCTGTTTTAGATAATAGCTATGTTCCGCTAAAAACAATATATGGTCTGGATTTTCAAATTCATATATTCTTTTTCCATTTTCACTTTCAAGAAAAGCTGATTTATTGCTGATTTTCAGATTTATAAAATGTGTGCCATTTTGTTCCCATGCAGTAATATTAAGTGCTTTGATAATATCATGCTGTCTTTTCTCACAATCATACTCACCATGAAAAAAAGCGAAATAGTCTTTGGTTCGTGGGTTGAAGTTCCATCCGTTTCCATTCGGATATTTTAGTTCTAATTGGTTAGGATATGCTTCATTAAATTCAGACCAATATAAACTATTCATTACTTCAAAGTCTGCTTTCTTAATTCGGTCAAAGCAAAAGTCTTCATCTTCTCCAAGTATGTACTTATCCATAATGCTTGCCATGTGTATTTCAAAAAAATAGTCCATCAGCAAACTGTCGCTAACGCTTGCATAATTCTCTGAATGGAAAACAAAGCCGCATTTATTCTCAAATTCTATCACATATTTGCTCGTTGCTAAAAGTCCCGAACATTCATAGAACTTCATTCTTATTAGTTGTTGTCCTGTTCTTTGGTTAAGCCAATCAAAAGTCCAAGAATCGACTAATTTTCTGTTCTCTTTAAACATAATTACGAATCATTTATGCTCTCTAATTCCCAAAAGAGACAGATATAAAATAAGGTGTGGGAACTATATCTGCTTTATCCTGAAATCCGGCTCTCGCATTGCCTTGGCATGGATAAAACAATAGCAACCCACACCAATTTTGACAATATCTAAGAGCCTTATAGATATAAGGTAGGTATATATCAAATGGTGGGGTGCTATCGCTACCATCTTCATGCCATTTCAAATTTGCGAGATTTGATTTCAGAAGATAATCTCAATAACACCTTTTCGTTAAATATGTCCTTTCAGTGTCTTAACGCATTAAGACCTCTGAAATTGCTGCAAAGTTAGCGAAAGGTTTTGAATGTCTAAAGATAAAACACTGATAAATGTAGTTCCAAGTGTTCCAAAACATATCTGTAGTAAGGTATTAGGCAATATTGCCCTTTTTTCTTCGTAGCTTCAAAGGTAGGTACTTTTTTTGATTGGGGTCTATAAAAAGATTTCTTTCCGAAAAAAGTACCCGTAGATTCTGTGGATTGAAAAGATGCTGTTCTATTAGAGATAATAAGGTATATAGATTTGTAGTCTAACTAAGTAATGAATGAAAGAAGTATCTAATCTTCATATTGGGTATAAAAAGTCTGCAAATACTGCGAACTATTTAATAATTAGTCTCCTATTTGCCTTTTTCAATAGCCTCTTTTAATTCGTTGAAGTTATCGAAAAAGAAAAGCCATTCACCTTCCGATGTTTGCACTCTAAAGAATTTTTCATTTGCTCTTCTTGAAACCGCATAAACAATGTCCTTATATTTTAATTTAAGAATGGCAGTACCCAAAATTTGGGTAATAAATAATTCCCCCACCTCTCCAGTTAGTGATATATAGCCATTACTTGCCATTCTCCATAATCCAACATTGCCTAAAGAGAACATATCTTCCATATCTATTGCGTTTTTAGTTAATTAGTCCACAAAATTAATGATTCATTTTCAATTATAGTGCCATTCGTGAGGATAAATTTGCCCCAAAATCGCACATACCATAAACTACAAGCTATATTATGCCATTTTAAAAAGATAATTTTCTTACGCTTGCATCAATGTGGAACTAACCACGTTATCGCTATCTGTTTCGCTTGAAACTATGCCCTATCATATTTATATATAGCTATTATTTACAGTTCTTCTTACATTGCAGTTTTTGAAAGTTGCTGTATGTTAGGGAACGGGACAAAGTTCTCTTTCTCTGAAAATTGTATGATAACAACAGAAATTTCAAACTTTGTCCTATCCCAACAGATTAGAAACTCAAACAGTCATAAGTGTTTAACAGTTCTTCTTGTCTAAGTCCTAAGTATCTTTTAGTAATGGTTACACTTGAATGGTTAAACAGTTCCATCAGCTTAACTAAAGCCAATTCAGCATTTTCAGAAGATTCAAACACTTTCCTGCCAAAAGTCTTTCTAAGTGAATGAGTGGAAAAATGGTCTATCCTCAAATTATACTTGTTCTTCAACTCTTTAAGTACAATGTTTATCCATTGGATAGAATAGACCTTGTTCTTACCTTTTCCCGATAAAAAACAAAACTCATTCAAGTTCTGAATATCCAAAGCTGTATAACAGTCTTTAATGTGCTTCTGAAACTCCTTATTAATTCTCACTTCCCTGCGTTTGCTTGTTTTCTTTTCAGTGATGGTAAACTTTGCATCCTTATTCAGAAGCATTTCCCAAGTAAGTTGCAACAGGTCAGAAATGCGTAAACCAAAGAATATGCCACACCCAACAAGCAGGCTTATTCTATAATTCTTATCCCTATATAACTTTCTTACCAAGTTTGTGGCACTGTCCCATTGCAGGCACTCACTTGTTGTATAGCTGTTCTTCAAACTCATGTTGTTTCAATTTTATAGGTTTAACAATAAAAGTGAAAGTAAATTCGGGAATTATTTTGTAATAGTCTGATTCTCAAATCACTTTCACTTCTATTAAAAAGTGTAACTATGATTGTATATAAATAAAGATGGATAAAATCAGTATCAGCAAAAAAGGATTGATAATACCAATTATTATCAGTAGGAGAACTACCAATGTTCCCCATAGTATCAATTTTCCATCATCTTCCATTTTGTAGTATTTTTAAGTTATTAAAAAGAAAGGACACCTAAATAAATAGATGTCCTCTCATTAATTAGTCAATAAACCATTTGTAATGCTCATCCCCATGTAGGGCTGCATTGATTCCAACAGCCATTTCAGTGGCATTCAAAGAGCGGTCTAAGAATGAATCTATATAGCTACTCTTATTTGCACCCGTTAATAGGTTGTAGAACTTCCACATATTCAAGTCATTTCCAAAGCTGCCAAAGTTCTCATCATTAATGTAGGCTTTTGCAACACTGTTAATCTGTGTATCAGTAAGCAACATTCTTGGCAGTCTCTTTTGGTAGCCATTGGGCAAACACTGATAAAGCCTCATTTTGCCCAATATTTGTGCAAATTGGTGTTCACTCATTGAAGTATTGCCCAACTGTTGCATCAAATGCAGATGTTTGGCAGGATTGTAGTTGTTGAACAACTCCAAGGCAGAACGGTAAAGTTCACTTGTATTGCTCACCCTTAAATCATCCTTGTAACCATCTGTAAAGATGCACATATTGCAGCATACTTGGTTTTTAAAGCCAATAGCCAATCTAAACAACTCTGGAACTTTCTTTGAATACAGATTCATTTGATTATAGGCTCTGACCCCTACTATTGAAAGGTTCAACTTGTTTCCCTCAACCGTTTCATAGATTGTGGGAATGTCAATACTGAAAGCTGCCCTCTCATAGTAGATTGTTTTGTCTGATTCCAACAACTGATTGGCAGGTTTGTGGATAGCTTCGGGAATACGACCCTTAATCACATGAGAGACACGAATATCGGGTGTTCCAATAGTCTCACCATTGTAATAGGAGTTTGCAGCTTCCCAAACAGTTTCAATAAATGCAGCATGGTTTACTGTAAGCTCATTGTCTTTTGCAAAAACGGGAGTAATACAGTCATTTTTCAAATGTTGCAAGGTAGCTTCTTGGGTGTTTGCCTCAATGAAATGATTTACCCTTTTAGGTGTTGCAGTTTCTTCAATAATGGTTGCTTCTTCTGCAAACTCACCTAAATTCATTCTCTCTCTGTTCTCTGTTGGCATGATAACTAAGTTTCTCATATTGATAAAAGTTTAAATGATTAATAATTCTTTTTTATATCAATGTACAGAGGGGGACTTGAGGGGTAGTATGCCGTAAAGACAGCCACTCTTATATATTTTAGTTCACTGGCTGAATAGGGAGGGGGATTTCTGTACTAAGTACCTTATATATCTGTTCTCTTGACTTTTAGCTAAACTGAATATGGGTGATTCTTTAATTATGTAGTCTTTTTAATGTCATTGGCTGTATGTGGCATATTATAAAGTATAGGCTATATAACTCTTATTAAAGTGGAAATTTTCAGAAAGTCAGAATCGGAAAAATGTACGTCTGTGGTTCTGCGCCAAAAATAAAAGCCGCAAGGGTTACTTACGGCTTGGCGATATATTAGGCGATGTAACCTCTTTCAAGGTCTTCATCGGTGATTATTTCGGGATATAGGTTCTTGATAATAGCCAACTGGCTTTCAGAAGTTATCAGAAATATATCCTCTCTAAGCAGGTGTATTCCTTTCTTGTCCCTTTTTGCATAGCCATTTTCTATGGCTTCATTCATATATCTTGATATTGTACCTTTAGACAAGCCAAGTTCTTCCGCTAATTTGTTTTGGCTGTAAAGAGTGGTGTTAGTCCCGTTCAAGCATTTACATTTCAGCAGGACAAGAAAGCCTTTCAGTTCCTTGCTTATAGGTTCATTATATAGCTTATTAGCTATAAGAACGTAATGTTCCGTATCTAATCGGTAACTGCATCTGTTGAATTTTCCATATTGTCCGTAAACATCAAATTTATCTATGCTTACTAATCCGAGGGATTCAAACTTGTGCAGCCATTCCCTTATCTGGTCTGTCTTTTTAATTCCGTAGAAATCAGTCAAGTTATCTTGTTTGATATATGATTCCATCGTATTGCAGTCGGAACAGAGAGCCAGACAATAGAATAGGTACGTTTCCAGCAGATTGAGTTTTCCTGCGATATTAGATGTTATTCTTCTGTATGAGGTCATTAGCAACCGTATGTTTATAGTTAGTAAAATAAATATCTCCTTTCTTTACCAATCTTCTGTAATGGTGGTTTCCGAAGTAGCTTTTCGCTTCTTTCTGATTCGTGAATGTCTGTTTTGTAGGCAAATAGATAATCATAGGCAATTAAATATGAGATTTTGAGAATTAACCAATCTGTCCCGATTTGAAAAATCGGGTAGGTTAGGTATTTATATATAGGTATTTATATGCGACCCACCTAAGATGAACACTCCGCACCCCCTAAAATGAACACCTCTTTTTTTGAGAATCAGAACCGGATTTTGAGAATGCTGTTTTTGTGAGGTTAGATTTCTGTTTTTTCAGATATGCTATCTTATTCATTATATTAAAAAGTTTCAAGTAGAATCGGTGCAATCATTAGTTATAGAGAAAACCAACCATTTTTAGTGATTATAGGAAAGACACGGTTTGCATCTGTCCTATAATCTTGTATAAACGTAAGATGGCTTTCTGTATATGCAGGCGCAGGTACTTTTTTAAAGCAGGGTATATATAGGAATTTCTTCATAAAAAAGGTACTCGCCTATATGCCTTTCCGCATGGTCAGTTGATAACCTTTTATATTTTTCCGCTTGCTTTCCACCGCATGAAAAAAATCAAGAATGGTATGTGATGTTACCGCTTTCTTTGGGACAATGCCAAACAACTTAAAAATCCTGCTGATTTCTTCCTTTATGAATTTTCGGGAATACCATTTGCCCGTTTCAAAAGAGTTGTATATCATCTGTGAGACTTCCGTTCCCGTAACTTTGGCATGGTAGTCTGCAATAATCATTGCTTCCTTTATTTTCTTGCGGTTATATTTCAACCGTTCAATTTCTTTCTTGCCTATCTTGTTGTATGCTTCCACTATAAAACTGTCCGCTTGTTCCAAGTCCCTTTTGAATTGGTATTCCATTTCCGTTTGGCATTCACCAAGCAATTCAAGCTGTTGTACCATTATCTTACGTTTCTCCTTGATGGAATTTGACTTGTTGCTACGTTGCAGTCTCTCATAGTCACCGAGTTTATAATCCAAAATGCTATAATTATTTATGGTAAAAGCATCGCAGTTCTTGTATGCTTCATGCAGATTATCGGGACAATTATAATATCCTTTCACCAGTTCCGTATTGATGTAGTTGTCTATCTTGAAGTATTTGGTTCTTCCTTTCTCGTCCAGCATCTCCGCATAGGGCAGACTGGTAAGTACTGTACCGTATGCGTCTTTTGCGGAAACGGTGGTCGCATAGTCATAATAATTCTGTAACATATCGTACACGTCTTTCCAACACGAAATACGTCCTTTAAGTTCTTCCTTGCTTCTCACCATGAAATTGCGGTTGGTGTTGCTGATATGGTGGATAGAGGACACACCGTTTCTGAATCTTCCCACACATTGAATCGTGTCCGTATTCGGGTCAAATGCGGTATAGTCCGCAAAATAACAGTCTGTCAGTAATAAGATGGTCGGCTTCTCTTCAAGTTCAATATCCACCGCATTATAAAAACGTGAAGTGAGCCAGTTATAACGCCTCATTATGTCTTTGTCCCATATATCGGAAACATTCTCAAACTTCAAGCCTTTCAGCTTTTCCACACTCTTTTCGGAACAGAATACTGCGGATTCGTCCAATAAGTCAAGTTGCTGCATCAGTGAATAGATGGTATCTGTAGAATTACAGAATACGAAACAATTACCTTTCAGACCTGCAAACACTTCTTTTGCTGCCTGCAACAGATTATTGGTAGCATGGAGATTCATGCCTTTTACATAGTCGAATGTAGGCTTGATGGTAATGGTCTGAAATTTCTGTTCTTCAAAACGTGGGTCTGTAAACTCAATGGGAGTGGCAGATACCAAGGCTTTCTGTTCACATTCAAAAAATAAGTCCATAGGCAATGTTATATCGGGACGAAAACCTGAATCTTTGACTATCTTATGGCATTCATCGAACAATAGAAAGCTGTTATAGCGTATATCCATATCCATTTCTTCAAATGCTTCCTGCACCTTGTGGAAACTTTCGGGAGTGGTGAGTATCTTGAAATATTTATTCTGTTTGATGCTCCTTTCCATGTATGCCACTATGTCGTCCGCATAGACACCATCAAAAACACCGAAAAGATTGTCTTTTCCATGCTTCGGGTCTTTACACTTTCCGCTGATAACGGGTTTGTTCGGCTCTATGATGATTGAATTGCGGTGTGCTTTCAGTTCTCCATAAGTAGCACCAAGTCCCGTAAGTTTCTTATATAATATGGTGTTGGTGGGGATTTCGGGCAGTATCTCTGTCAAGTATTGGATTTTGCCGTTTGCTTCCTTGCTGACTGTTATCTCTTTGTTCTTCATTTTTCTTATACTTAAATAGTTAATAAAAAAGGGGGAAACTCCCCCCTTTACTTTTGGTTGTTTAGATAATCTGTTTATGCTCACGTAAATAGTCCAATGTCTCATCTGTCCGCTTGATTCTGAACATTATCTTTCCTTTGAAGCAAGGAAGAATCGCACTGATAGATTCGGGATGCTCTCTAAACAACGGAACATATTGTATTGTCTTACCAGCGTCAATCATTGCTTTCAGTATTCCAAGCTGGAAGTCCTCGTTCTCATCCAACGTGTCCGCTTCTTTCGGGTTTGTATCGAAGTCTGTCACGTCACCTTTGAATAAGTAGTTCAACAAGCCTTGATAGGATGCGCTTTTCAGTTGGTATTTGAATCCTGCCACGTGAGCGGATTCTATCCATGCACAACGTGTATTGTCTTTGCTACCGTAGAACTTCACTATCAGTTGTTCTTTACGCTTCATCATTTCCTGCAAGGTGTTGTATGCGCCTTGGTTATCATACTCTTTTATAGCGGTTTTTGTACCGAAATTGTAATCAAAATTACTCATGGTTATAATTTTTTAATTAATGAATATGTTAATGCAATCATTGACTTTGGCGCCTTATTGTCTCTGATTGACATTGCAAAAGTAGGGCAGAATTTAGGGGTAACAAAGGAATTTGCCGAATGCCCATGTGTGTAGAAAATGTGCCCATTCCAGTACGCAAAAAAAATGCGTACCAAAAAAGACAGCCCTTTCAGTACGCATTTTTACTATGGTTTTATGTATGTTGTTTAAGAAACTACCATGTAGTTATTAGCTATGACAGACGGAAATTTCTCGTTCTTGTATCTTCTAAGGAGATTGGATAACATTCTGTTCTTGTTGCCCTCTGAATCGTATTCTTCATTATACCTCTTGCCATCATAGCCCACTGTATAGATAAGCCTTGAAACAAGCATCATCTTGTCTTTAGATACCTTTACCTTTTTGTTGGATATGGTGGTAGCCTTTCTTCTCTCAATGAAGAACAGAAACATATCCGTAAACTTCCACTTCTTATAAGATATGTCAAGACTGAACTTGTCTTTGAAGTTCATTTGTGATAACAGACTGTTATCTATAAAGCCTTTCAATCCTATATCTTCTAATTGTTTGATTTTTAGCCCTATGCCTTGTTCTCCGTTTACAATATTGTCGTATGTTTCACTGAAATGATGGACTGCAATTTGAATGATATTTATCAAATCTTCTCTTTCTGTATAATAACTCTTTCTATTGCCTTGCTTCAAAGTAATACTTGACGCATCACACAGATTAGTTAGAAAAGTGGCAAAGTCTTCAAGTACGGACTTTCCCATAATGGGTGCATTTGTACCAATATCCTCTATAAAATCATATACGAAAAGAAGTAGATACCAAAACTTACTAACATCTAACTTATACGCTTCAATGGTATTCTGTAAATCTTCGTTGGTCAGAAACTTCTCTTTGAAAGAATCGTCTAACTTTCTGTATTCTCGTTTCTTGTATTCATCTAAAGTTCCTTTGAAAGTTTTCATTTTTTGTATTCTCTCGTACCTTTCTTCAACGGATAAGTTTCTTTCCGCATATCTGTTGGCGAATATGGCAGGTGCGGAAGATTCTACGGGTATCATTCCCATATCTGTTTCTGCATAATCGGGCAGGAAGTGGTTGGCTACTTCCCACACATACTCTAAAAGTGGCTCATTTAGACATTTGTAGCTTTCATGCCAAGCCACTTTTAAATCGGGCAGTTCTTCTATCTGATACATAGTGTATTCATATTAGTTATACTGCAAAATAAAAGAAAAGTCTGCAATCTTTAGTGGATTACAGACTTCTTTTTATTATAGTAGGTTTTTCATAGTGGTAAACGATATTCATTTACCGAATACATACTTCACAACTTTGGCATTAGCCTTGTTCTCATTCACAAAATCTCGTTCAATATAAATGTCTGTCACTTTCATAGAATCGTCTATGTGGTTCAATGCTGCATGAACTATATATTTATCTATACCAACTTTATTAAGTGCAATGGTAGCCCATGAATGGCGGGATATATAGAATATAAAAACAAAACACAAGAAAAATGCAATTATTGCACAATATATCAATGTATATCAGGTTTTTATAAAAAGAATGTAGAATTGCATTTATTGTTGATTTTAGCCATCGATAGTGTTATTTACAGTTTTTATGTTACTATTTTGTTGTGCAAAAAAGCACCTGTTTTCGATTAAAATCACTATCTTTGTAGAAGAAAATAAGCAATTCAAGTATATGGCTCGTACCAAGAAAATAGAATCAACCCCTGTACGCATCCGGTTCAAGGAACTGGAAAATGGAAACAAGTCTATCTATCTCGATATTTACTACGAGAAGAAGAGGCGGTATGAGTTTCTGAAATTGTACCTTATCCCAGAGAATTCCTCGGAAGCAAGAAAGCAAAACAAGCATACAATGAAAGCTGCTGATGCAATAAGGGCACAACGTATTCTTGAAATATCGAACAACAGAACACCCGTAACCATTTCAGAAAAGGCAAAGGTTTTACTGGTTGATTGGGTAAACGAGTATAAGAACAGAAGTATTCAACAAGGAAAGACATCATCAGAAAACCATGTGCATTCAGCCTTAAAACAATTGCGGAAATACAATGCCAAAGCTCGTTTGTGCGATGTGGATAAGGATTTCTTGGATGGCTTTGTTGAATTTATGAAAGGGCAAAAAGCAAGGCGTACCAAAGTTCCTTTTGCCAAAAAAACCATATCCAATTATCTTGGGGTTATCATTACAGCCTTGAATATGGCAGTTGATGATGATGTGTTGTCTGTAAATCCCGGATTGGCTATTGACAGGAAAGCCATTTGCGGTGAAGAAACTCCACGCGAGTATCTGACTATTGATGAAGTCCGCAAGCTCATAGAGGCGGATGCACCAAGAGCAGATGTGAAAATTGCATTTTTGTTTTCCTGTTTCTGTGGATTACGGTTAAGTGATGTCCGTGCCTTGCAATGGAAAAAAATCATTGAAGATAACGGGAATATTCACATGGAGTTGCGACAAAAGAAAACTGGTCGGATGCTGTACTTGCCACTCAACAAGCAAGCGCAAGCCTATCTGCCTCACACTAAGAGAAGTGCTGAAGATTATGTATTTTCTCTGCCTTGCACTTCTACCATTGATTTACAGTTGAAGAAGTGGGCCCAAAATGCAGGAATCAATAAAAAACTGACCTATCACATGAGTCGGCATACTTTTGCAACAATGGAGCTTACCATGGGGGCAGATTTATACACAACTAGTCAGTTACTTGGTCATGCCGATGTGGAAACAACACAAGTTTATGCGAAAATCATAGATGCTAAAAAAGAAGCCGCTGTATTACTAATAGATTCTCTATTCTAATATTTATAGTCAAACAGAAATATATTGCAAATTTTGCATGTCGCAATTATCTGTGTATCAGTCATAGCAGAAAGAAATTTTTCGTAATTCAATTCTGTTTGACCATGACAATCTTATTTCTATTTTTAAATTATACAGTATGTATTGTTTAATTAAAAATACTGTGTATATTTGCATTTTGTAGAAACAGCCTCTTTATGTCTGTTCCTCAGAAAGCTATGTTATCCATTATTGTATAGTAACATTAATCAAGATAACAAAATGCAATTAATCTTTTCATGAATAATAGTACAACAAAGGTATATGGCACGTACGAAAAAGCAAGTTAAAGTAAAGGAACCTGTCCGTTTACGTTTTAATGAACTCAAAGATGGCAGGAAGTCCATCTATTTGGATATTTACTACAATGGCCGGAGAACTTACCAGTCATTGAAACTCTATCTTGTACCAGAAACGGATGTGTCGGCGCAAATCCAAAATGCCAACACACTCGCAATAGCCAATGCCATTAAGACCGAAAAAATTTTGGACCTGACCAACAAGATAGCAGGTATCACAGACCGTTCGTATAAAGCGAATATGCTTTTCACGGACTGGATGAGAGTTTATCGGCAAGATGTGGAAAAACGGGCTTCGGCATCTGCACTTATTTGGGTAGATCGGGTAACTAATGAATTGGAGAAGTACGATAACAGTGTTACCCTTGCAGAAATAGATAGGGATTATATTATGAGATTTCTCAGCCATTTACTAGATAGACCTGCACTCACACGTGACCATAACCAACTGGCCAAAAATACGGTTTTCCTCTACCTCTCTTATATACGGGCTGCACTGAATTATGCAGTTAAGGAGAACCTGCTCCAGTCAAGCCCATTCAAGAAAATCAAACGGGATATGCTTTCAGGTTCGGAAGCCAAACGTGAATATCTTACAGTAGAGGAAGTAAAACGTCTTATTGCAACTCCTTGCCGTCGGGATGATATGAAGGCTGCATTTTTGTTTTCCTGTTTTTGCGGTTTGCGCATTATGGACATCAAAAACTTGTGTTGGAAACACATTAGTAAAAACGGGAACAGGTGGCAGGTAGAAATACGGCAGTATAAAACCGGCGCATTGTTGTATTTGCCATTGAACATGAATGCACGGAAATGGATGCCGGAACAAGGGGATGCTTCTTCTGAAGACCGTGTATTTCCCAAGTTGAGTATTTGGTATAAAAGCATACTTCGCGATTGGGCCACAGATGCCGGAATAGAAAAGAAATTTTCATTCCACGTGGCGAGGCATACGTTCGCAACGCTGGCCTTGACCGCAGGGGTTGACATCTATACGACAAGTCAATTATTGGGTCATGCCAATATCAGACACACTCAGAGGTACGCACAAATCATCAATTCTAAGAAAGACCATGCCATCTCCCTTTTGGATGACGCATTTATCCAATAACTTAAAACAATAGATTTATGAAGCGTAACCGTAGAAATGATTGCCTTTTTTTAAAACAAGAGATTGGCAAACAAGCCGCACAAGAGTGTCGGAAATGAACGTGATGAACTTTTTGCCTTGCTGAAAGAAGCCTCTTTTACTTATCGGAAGGAAGTTATCGGTGAGAGTAAATTGTATGAACTGTATGTGGAGGATTTTCTGAACGGTCATTATTATAGTGACCACCGGGATGCCGCCGGGAAAAACCGACATCGGAAAAACATCGGTATTCTCAGAGGAATACTGACAAAACGTAAAGACCTTGTGGAGCTATTCTTCTCCAATATACTTTTTGCTCCTAACCGCATGGATGAGTTGCTTCGTCTGTTCAACACAACGAAAGCATCCTCCGGTCTGAAAGAAGAACCGGATAAGCCACGCCCTGAAACGAACCTTCCTGCCTTGTCTTTGGGTAGCTTTTTGAATGACAATCAACTGAGCCTCATTGCGCATTGTGCTAATGAGGCTCAACTTTTCACTACCCCTGTGAATGCAGGCATACTGCGTTCTCTTTTGGAAGGCACGTTGCATCAGCCGTTGAAGTCTGCCAATAACCGGTTGGTAGCTTTCTTTTTCGACCGGTTATGTCACCACCGTCTCATTCTCGGACGTTGGGAACATCTGTTGGAACAGGCCGGTTCCATATTGGGTTCCAAAGACGGCCGTCCGCTCAAACACGGCCAGTATTCCAGTGCACTTAGTCTTGCCAAGAGCAATCCAAACAGTATGCAGGAGGTAATCAGCCAATGCGTACAAGCTGTCAGAGAAATGACAGAAAGAAACACAACGGATAACAAGTGACACAGAAAAGGATAACAGTTCGGATAACACTTCCGAACTGTTACTCTCCTTTTTACAAGCATTGAAAAACACATATCTACCTTTGCCCCGAAGCGATAAAGTTTCGGGGTATCACTCCCCCATGTCTAACTCAAAAAAGAATACAAAATGAACCAACAAGAAGAAAGAAACTGTGTAGCGGTGTCCTGTTCATCATGTTTCCTGAAGCTTAGTATGCTCCAGAAACAAACGGAGAAGATTGAAAATATGCTGTTTTGCATCAAGAAAACACTCAATTTCAAAGAAGCCTGCCTGTATATGGGGCTGTCGAGAAGCCAGTTGTACAAACTTGCCAAGAACGGGCATATCCCCCACTACAGACCGTCCGGTAAACTGTTGTATTTTAACAAGCAGGAATTGGACGAATGGCTCTGCCGGAACCAAGTGGAAGAAACCGAAAAAAACTGTCCAAAGGAGATGCCGGACAGCATGAATGAATGTGTTGAACCCGATAAACAATTTGCATCATGACAGAAGCCGGATTTCTTGAAACACTTAAACGGGTAGAAGATGTGGCCGTCATCCTGACCCGAATGGAAGATATAAACGTAGTATTGGGCAAGATAACCACCATTGAAGCCTTCATTGATCGTTTCGGGACGCTTGAAGCCTTGATAGAGCGTTTTGAAAGCGTGGAGAATCAACTCTATTACCTGAAAGATATGCTGAATATTGATGAAGCCGCCAAATACCTGAATATCTCCAAAGGGCATATGTACCGGCTTACCTCCAACCGTGACATATCCTACACCAAACCGAATGGCAAGAACATCTTCTTTGAAAGGAAGGAACTGGATGAATGGAAACGGCGCAATCCAGTCCTTTCACAAAGGGAACTGGAAAGACAGGCTGCTATAATGACCGCCCATGACCACACCGGCAAGCCCAACCATAAAAAGAAAGGGGGAAAGCCATGATACCGACCCACCTGCTTCAAACCGGAAATGACATAGATCGTTCGGTTTATGAACAAATCCTGCAATTCATCCGCCTACGTGTCACCGAGACCTACGCTTTTCCGCCGGAAATTGTCCGTGTCGATGACATAACCATTGCCACGCTCGGCAACTTCAGTGCTTCGGTCGGTAAGCCCAAAAGCAAAAAGACTTTCAACATCACGGCAATTGTGGCTGCAGCGTTGTCGGGCAAAAACGTGTTACGCTACAACGCACATTTGCCGGAAGGCAAGCACAAGGTGCTTTATGTAGATACGGAACAAAGCAAATGCCATTGCCACAAGGTGCTTGAACGCATCCTGAGACTGGCCGGGCTACCTACTGACCGTGAAACGGACAACCTCGAATTTTTCATGCTGCGGGAATACAGCCCCAAACAACGCCGACAGATTATCAACCATGCGCTGGCTTCCGATCCGGGTATCGGTTTTGTTGTCATTGACGGCATCCGTGACCTCCTGTATGACATCAACAGTCCCAGTGAGTCTGTTGATTTGATAAACGACCTCATGCGCTGGTCAAGTATGCACGACCTCCATATCCATACAGTATTACATCTGAACAAAGGAGATGACAATACGAGAGGACATATTGGCACAGAACTGAATAACAAAGCGGAAACCATTCTGCAAATCACCAAGAGCCAGTTTGACGGTAATATCAGTGAAGTAAAAGCCATGCACATTCGTGAAAAGGAGTTTGAGCCGTTCGCTTTCCGCATCAATAACGATGCCTTGCCTGAACTGGTGGGAGAATACTCGTTTACACAAGAGCGTAAGGGCTTCTGCGAATCCATTTCCGATGTACAACACGCCCAGGCTCTCAGGCTGGCATTCAGCGAGGGGGACATAACCGGATACAGACCGCTTATCAAAGCGCTCCAACAGGGATATACCGAAATCGGCTTCAAGCGTGGCCGGAACATCTGCATTGAACTGAACAAGTATCTGATGGGGCGTGGCATTATCGTGAAACAGGATAAGAGCTACCATTACAATCCGAAGGTGCTGGAGTATAGCGGCTGTACCTCCGATAAAGAGGTTTAGTTTAACGTCGGTGTATATATAAGATAAACTTTATTAAACCCGAATAGAAACACAAAAGTTATTATGAACATAGCCCAGACCAAACAAATAGATATTGTGGACTTCTTGAAAGCAATCGGTTGTTTCCCTACAAGGGAAACCGCTTGTGCGGCATGGTTCCGTGCCCCGTATAGGGAAGATATGACACCTTCATTCAAAGTCAATAAAAATCGGAATATCTGGTATGATTTCGGACTTGCCCGGAGTGGCGACATCATAGACTTGGGTATTCTTATCTATCATACCAATGATATATCCCGTGTACTGAAACTGATAGAAAACGCCACCCCGGGAGTACCTGTCAAGGCAAGAACATTCCTGCCCTCTTCTGAGGAAAGGAATGAGATCTTGCGGAACATCCAAATCGGTGCGCTGACTTCGGTAGCCTTGAAGTCCTATCTGGCTTCACGGGGCATTGATATGGAAATCGGAATCAGGGAATGCTGGGAGATACACTATACCTGCCGTGGAAGAGCCTACTTCGCTATCGGTTTTCCTAATATAGCCGGTGGATATGAAATGCGCAGTCCGTACTACAAAGGGTGCATTGCACCTAAAGACATATCAGTGACCAACACCACAAAGACCACTTTGGCATGTTGCCTGTTTGAAGGCTTTATGGACTTTCTTTCTTATTTGACACTAGTAAAACAAGGAAAGTTGCCGCCTCCGTGCAGACAGCCGGATTTAATTGTACTGAACTCGGTGAACAACCTGTCCAAAGCTCTGTCCCGGTTGAAAGCATACAAGAAAATCTATTGCTTCCTCGACAATGACGATGCCGGACGAAAGGCGGTGGATCTGCTTCGGGAAATGAATACGGCTACGGTATATAATGTGATGGAGGCGTTTCCTTATTATAAGGATGTCAATGACCTGTTGCGCGATAAGAAAAGGATGCCGTGAATTGACTTTAAACAAAAGAATCATGTCCTACACAAGTTTATGTGCTGGATATTTTGTATTTTTGCCTAACAATTAGAACAATGGAACAAGAACGATTTAAAGAAATACTGGAAATAGGAGAAACCATTCGGGTGGAGTTTAAACGCTGTGGAAATGGCATTGAAAGCGATACCTATGAAACGGTATGCTCTTTTCTCAACCGTTTTGGCGGTGATCTATTTTTAGGCGTGACGGATTCCGGTCGTGTTGTCGGCGTACCTGAAAATTCCGTATCTTCAATGATTAAGAATTTTATCAGTTGTGTCAGCAATTCGGATTTGATAACTCCTACTGTTTATTTGGAGCCCAGACCGCTTCTCTATGAGGGTAAAACCGTGATACACATTCATGTCAATCCGAGTGCAGAAGTCCATTCCTATAAAAAGGAGATATTTGACCGGGTGGATGATGCGGACGTACACGTGACCAGCACCTCACAAATAGCGATGATGTATATCCGTAAGCAAAGTATCTTTACAGAACGGAAGGTATTTCCATATATAAAAGTGGAAGATTTGCGACTCGACCTTTTGCCGACTATCAGACAAATGGCTGCTAATTCCGCTAACGGTCGGCATATTTGGCAAAAGACGGATGATATGGAGTTGTTACGCTCTGCCGGTCTGTTCGGTACGAATCATGAGACAGGAAAGCATGGACTGAATCTTGCAGCCGTATTACTGTTAGGTCGTGACGACGTTATAAAAGATGTGGCACCGGCTTATGAAACGGATGCTTTGCTTCGCCGAATCAATATAGACCGGTATGACGACAGGGAGATTGTATGTACCAACCTTGTGGAAAGCTATGATCTGTTGATGGAATTTGCCCAAAAACATTTGCCGGATCCGTTTTATCTTGAAAATGAACAACGGATAAGCCTGCGTGGAGTAATATGCAGGGAAATGGTATCAAACATACTCATCCATAGAGAATTTTCAAGTTCTTATCCTGCCAAATTCGTTATTGAGAATAACCGTATATACACGGAAAATGCTAACCGTGCCTCGTGGTCGGGTGAGATAACCCCGGAAAATTTTGAGCCGAATCCCAAAAATCCAATCATCGCCTCCTTTTTCCGCAATATCGGATTGGCCGACAAACTCGGTTCCGGTGTGCGTAATATTTTCAAATACGCCAAGTATTATCAAGGTGGGCATCCCCATTTTTTTGAACAGGATATTTTCCGTACAAGTGTTGAGTTTGAAAGTGAGACTATAAAAGTGGCAGATGCGACTATAAATGCGACTATAAGTGATGCTGATGCGACTATAAACGCGACTATAAGTGAAGAGGATTTGCAGATGTTGAGACTTATTCAAGCCAAGCCTGACATCACCTATACGGAATTGTCCGAACAGTTGAATTTGCATCGTGCTACGGTTGCCAGACGTATCAAGAGCCTTGCGGAAAAAAGAGTCATATCGAGAATCGGTGCCAGAAAAACAGGTGCATGGAAAATTAATATTTCTTTATAAAACAGGAATATATAAAATGGAAGAAGGTATCTACTCTGATACCTTCTTTCATGTATATTAATCTGTTATCTCACAAAAATAATCCAACTCGTCGCCTTTTAGATTCTCCATTGCATATTGTTCGGTCTGTTCCCAAAGTTTTTCATACAGTTCTGAAAATTGTGGTTTTGTTTCATGGTGTTGCCATACTTTATGGTTGAGTACCAATGTTAGCTCCGTGAGATACTTACAATTATCTTTCCATTCTTCAAACGCACGGTTGAAGGTGTCCTGAATACCTGCAAGTCCAAAATGGTCGGCTATCGTAAAATCGTTCCAGAAGGTGGTCTGCAACTCGTAGTCGTTTTCTTTCATAAATTCTCTGAATGTCATGTCATTTCAATTTTAGGATTTTATTATTAATCCCCTGCCGCAATTGAAGTGCAGGGGAATTTCTTCAATACCGGTATCAAGCCGATAGCAGTATGGGCATAATCAATGCTACGGTTTCCATCTGGTCATCGTCGGTTACAGGGGTGATAACACCTGCACGTTCTTGCGTGCTTAACTTGAACTGTACCTCTTTGGTGGTGATATTTTCCAGCGTTTGTTTCAAAAACTCCGCTTTGAAGCCGATGCGCAAATTGCCGCCTTGATAGGCACAAAATACCGTTTCTTCAGCATGGGTGGAACAATCAATATCCTTTCCCGAAAGCACCAACGACAATCCCGAAAAGTTCATGGCCACCTCGCAACGTGCCTTGTCCGCAAATACGCTTACCCGTCTGACGGCCGCCAACAGTTCGTTTTTGTCGAGAATGGCTTTTTTGTCACTATCCGTGGGGATAACGGCATTGTAGTTGGGGTATCTTCCCTCTATCAGCCGTGTGCGGAAATAGTCTGTTTCTGTTTGGAAGGCCATTTCACGGTCAGTAATGAATACCTGCACTTTCTCATCTGACTTACTTGTCATACTGCGCACAATCTTTGCAGCTCTTGAATGTAACAGGAAATTGTACTCTTGTCCGTCATCCTCAACCTTGTAAATGTTCCGTACCAACATGGAGCCATTGGTAGCGGCACATTGCAATTCATCGCCCTTCTTAGTGAAATAGATGCCGCAAAATATAGGACGAAGGTCATCGTTGCCAACGGCATATAAAGATTTGCCGATACTATCATTCAAGACAGATGCTTCGATAGTGGCCTTCACGTTTTTCTCCATTGTGCCAGGAAGGACGTAATCCTTTGCCGGAAATCCCACCATGTCGAACTGGCCGTTGTTGTAGCGGATAACTACCGACAAATTTTCCTCGTCCGCTTCAAAAGTGACAGGCTGGTCTCCTAAATTCTTCAACGAATCAAGCAAAAAACTCGCTGTGACACATATACTTTCGCTGTGTCCGTTAGCTCCGTCCATATCTATGACAGGGAGCGTGCTGCATCGGCTACAATCCATGTCGGATGCCGTTATTCTCAATACACCGTCTTTGAGTTCCAATAGGAACGTGGAATAGATAGGCAATGCCACCTTACTGTTCATTACTTTTGCCAATGCAATTAACTCGGCGTTCAATTCTGTTGCTGAAATTGTGAACTTCATAACTGATTTGATTTATTTCCCTATCATCGGGAGCCTTTGCCCCTTATTGTGAGGAAGTTATTTATGGTGCTCCGACTTGGCAGGTGCGTATGGCACAAACTTTTTGGTTGAAATACGCTTTTTACGCGTGTGGAAAAAGGAAGATTTCAATCACTGGGGCACTGATTATCCGAAAATCCGCTGCCTCCCGCCCTAAAAGTTTGGAGCAATCAAAGCAAGCCTGCCGGAACTTTGCGCCAGAAATGCCTCCGCCCAATGAGGGCATAGATGTGTATGATTCATATCTCCTTGTATATAAATGGTAGAGAGCGGAATACCTGTAATTGTGGTATCGGAGTATGATTGACAGTCTGATTTTTCACTGCAATCATAAACCCGGTTAAAAAAGGAGGCTTTGTTGCTTTGTCTTTCATCGTGTACCTCTATTTCATTATTCCTTTGCGGCATCAATCGAACAATCAACGCATAAACACAATACGAAATGAGTCCATTTTTGACATTTGCCATTTGCCTGAGCATCGCCTACCTCCTTTACTACGGTGCCAACATCGGCAAGGATTTATACGCTACCGGAAAGCAACTTACTTCCAACGAGGAAGTGTTTGAGATTGAAGACGTTCCAGTTGAAACCGCCGTCTCTGTGAATGAACAGGGAGACGGCTTTTTTATTGGCGATGCCGAACCGGAAGAACCTGCGGAAGTGCTTGACCCGGAAAAGGAAAGCGAAAAGAAAGAAACTGCCGAGACAGAGAGACGCATTGCTTCGCTGCAAGAGAATCTGGATGAAGCGGACGTAACGAGCGAATACGGCATCAAAGCCCCAGAACTCCATGAGTTACTGGAAGGCAAGAAAGCTTCGCTGTTCAAACCCGAAATCAATGTCATCCGAAATGTATTGTAAGAAGATTATCCGTTATAGCCTGCCGGTGTCGTGCCTCCTTTCGGCGCAGTCCGTTTTCGCCAAATGTGGCGGCGTGGATTACAGTTGGGGAGCCGATGCGCTGGCACTGATGCACGACTATGTAGTGACCATGATGCTCTATGTGCTGTATTTGACCTATGCCATTGCTGCACTTGTTACTATTTACGCCAGCCTACAAATCTTCATCAAGATGAATGCCGGCGAGGAAGGTATCGTCAAGGAGATACTCATGGTTGTGGGAGCCTGTATGTTCATGATTGGAGCCTCTATCGTGTTCCCAGCTTTCTTCGGCTATCAAGTTTAAAAAATACTCATCTGCGCAGAGAGTACCATAATGTCTAATTAAAAACAAGAACGAATGTTGCAAAAAATTAAGAAAATGATGAAGGGCATCTGCTCTTCCGAAAGAATCAAGATGCTTTCATTTATGCTGCTGGTCGGAACGGTGACAGCTTTCGCCCAGAACGCGGCCGGTGACTACTCCGCCGGAACGACCGCCCTCGGCACGGTGACGGACGAAATCGCCAAGTACGTGCCGTATGTAGTGAAACTGTGTTACGCCATTGCCGGCATTGTGGCCGTTGTGGGAGCAATCAGCGTGTATATCAAAATGAACAACGAGGAACAGGACGTGAAGAAGTCTATCATGATGATTGTAGGAGCTTGTATCTTCCTGGTAGCTGCTGCACAGGCACTTCCGTTGTTTTTCGGTATCTCCGCTTAACGGCGCATGGGAACCCAAACGGACAACAGCCGCTACACGGGGTACCCACTGTTCAAGGGGCTTCAACGGCCTCTTGAACTGATGGGACTTCAGGGGCGGTACATCTATTGGGCGGCCGGAGCTGTCGGCGGGGCCATTCTCGGCTTTATCCTTGCCTACTGCCTGATAGGTTTCCTCGCCGGACTGCTCACTTTGGTGGCCTCTCTCGCCGTGGGTGCCGGATTTATCCTGCTGAAACAGCGCAAAGGGCTGCACAGCAAGAAGAACGATAAAGGAGTATTCATCTATGCTTATTCAAAAAGGAAATGACAATAACCGTAGTTTGTAGAAAAAGTAAAATTGCTTGGCTGTTTCTTCCATGTGTCCTACTGCTCGCATCCTGTGGAAAACGACAGGTAACGAAATCAGCCACGGTAGAAGCGCAACAGACAGCCGGTAAAATTCGGCAAGGCTGGGCTACAGCCTGCCGTCCGTTGACAATCACTTCAGAGGGAATGGAAACAGGACTGCCGGACATCGGGGTGTATATGCATCTTGCGGACGCCACAGACACGGAACGGAACGCCTTTTACGGAGTGCCGTTCATTTATGATAACGGGCGTTATGTGGCGCAGAAACATCATACCGTGACCGCTGACACGCTTGCCGCCATCTATGCCTGTTTCCCTTATCGGCAAGGACTTGCCGCAGATGATAGTCTTGTACTGGCTGCTCCTTTCGGGGAAAACCTGTACGCTGTGGAAACGGCCCGGCATATCGGCAAGGAGATTTCCGTGGAAATGGATTGGCGCAGTTCAATGGTGCTACTCTGCATCGGATGCGAGAGTGACCGGTTGCAAGAGCGGCTGGATGAACTTACGCTTACGGGGGAGAACCTTTGCGGACAGGCTGTCTATCAGCCTTACTTGGGTAAATGGAGACCTGTGGGCAAAGGAGGCACGTTGAACGCCACGGATGCGGACTGCCTGTTGAACAATGGCCGGAAACATGACTTTTATCTGGTGCCTACCGATACGGAAGGCGCGGTGACGATTGCCGCCACCATTGACGGACACCCATACGCCGTGCGGACAACATTGCCTCCCATGCAAGCAGGAAGCCTTGTAAGGCTAAACCTGCGCAAAGGCAAGGAAGGATTGGCGGTGAATGGCAGTTGGGTGGAAACCCGGCGCAAGCTCCGCTACCAGCCTGTGCAGCGTGTGGATTCCGTGGAAGTGGGTCACTACCTGCAAAAAGACGGTGGGATATGTCCTCAACGTGACAGCAATTCAATTGCCATGGTAGTGGAAACGGACGGGAGGCACGGCAAAGCGGTGGCGTTGCGCGACAGCGAGGGTCGGTATTGCTATTCGGGAAAAGTTTTGACTTCCGGTAAAACTTTCCAGACCATTGATGGTAAACGTAAAGAGGGAGTCGTCAATCCCAGGCAAACGGATGAAATCATCGATGAGAACAAACTCATCTTTACTTCGGGAATGCCCTACGGTGAGCAATGCGCCTTCGGCTATGCAGACGGTGCCGATCTTACCCAAAGGCTGATTGACAAGTACCGTCAAACGGAGCATGCCTACCGAAGGAACGGGAGGCTGCTCGCCAGGAAAGAAATGCTTGCTGAAGTGGAGCAGCATCCGGGAAGCTATGTGCCGTCACTTGCGGAACTGGCACAGCTCTATCATCACCGGCAACTCGGAGAAACAGTCGGCTGTGAACCGATGCGAGGAGAATACCTGACCGTCAGCGAGAGTTCGGACAAGACCTTTTATCTGATTGACATGGAGAACGGTATTGTGACCGGAACCTTGTCAAAACAATATGCCAGCTTACGGCTGCGGTTATTTTATCTATTTTGATTCACCTAAAAAACAACACAAATGAACAATCTGGTAATATACAACGAAGCGGAAATCAACTCAGTGGAAATCTGCGTGCTTCCACCTTTATTCAAAGTAAAGGTAGTTATGGACTCCGATACCGATGCCACTGTGACGATTACAGACATTAACGGTGCAGAGGATTTTGCATCCGTGTGCATTGAAACGAACCGGAAGGAGCTTTCCGATGTACAGTTCACCGACAAGGAAAGGCTGTATATCGGTCGGGAGGTGGCACGCTGTATTGCGGCAGACATCGCCCTGTTTGTGGGACATGGCATTGTGCCTTATGAGTGCTACGATGAGCATCCTACGTTTGACCTGTTCAAGTTTTCGGATAAATGGGAGAATGATTTAGCTTTCGGAATCCGAAAGGTTTATTTCGCCCGATGTGACGGAAGCCAAAAACAATAACGCCCATGACGATTTATATTCTACTGATTCTTGCGGCTGTAGGCACGGGTATGGCCATATCGGTATATGCCTTTGGCACAGGAGGAAAGCGCAAGCGCATCTTCCAAGACATTTACTTCTCCGTGGAAGACAACGAGGGTGTCGGCGTGGTATATACCAAAAACGGAGAGTATGCGGCTATCCTGCGCATGGAGAACCCGGTGGATAAATACTCCGCTGACATAGACGGGTACTATGAATACACCCGGCTGTTCACCGCCATTGCCCAAACACTCGGCGAAGGGTATGCGCTGCACAAGCAGGACATATTCGTGCGCAAACCGTTCTGTGATGAGAGCGAAAGCAAGCGCGAATACCTGTCCGAATCCTACTTCCATTACTTCAATGGCAGGGAATATACGGACAGCCAGACCTATCTGACCGTGACGCAGGAAGCGCAAAAGAGCCGCCTTTTCTCTTTTGACGGCAGAAAGTGGCGTGACTTCCTGGTGAAAATCCGCAAAGTGCAAGACCAATTGAAGGATGCCGGTGTACGTGCCGAATTTCTGACAAAGGAAGATGCCAGCGAGTATATCGACCGCTATTTTGCCATGGATTTTACCCACAAGACACTCTCAATGAACAATTTCAAGGTGGATGAGGAATGTGTGCGCATGGGTGACCGGAAATGCAAAATATTCTCACTTGTGGACGTGGACAGCATCAACCTGCCCAGCTTGGTACGTCCCTTTGCCAACATCGAGGTGAACAACACGCAGATGCCTGTTGATGTGATGGCGGCCATTGACCAAATCCCGGAAGCGAGGACGGTCGTTTACAACCAGATGATTTTCATTCCTAACCAAAAAAGGGAGCTTGCACTGTTGGAAAAGAAGAAAAACCGCCACGCAAGTATTCCCAATCCGGGCAACCAAATGGCCGTGGAGGACATCAAGCAGGTACAGGAAGTCATGGCCAGGGAGGGAAAGCAACTAGTCTATACGCACTACAACCTGGTGGTGTGCTGCGACAGTGATGCCGACCTGCAAAAGCCCACCAATCATCTGGAAAACACGTTCGGACGTATGGGCGTCCATATCTCCAAGAGGGCTTACAACCAACTGGAACTGTTCGTCAATTCGTTTCCGGGAAACTGTTACGGCATGAGTGCGGAGTATGACCGCTTCCTGACGCTGGGCGATGCCGCCGCCTGTCTGATGTACAAGGAAAAAATACAGCACAGCGAGGACACGCCGCTGAAGATTTACTATACGGACAGGCAGGGCGTGCCGGTGGCCATTGACATTACGGGAAAAGAAGGGAAACACAAACTGACGGACAACTCCAACTTTTTCTGCCTGGGGCCTTCGGGAAGCGGCAAATCGTTCCACATGAACAGCGTGGTACGCCAACTACACGAACACGGAACGGATGTGGTGATAGTGGATACAGGTAATTCCTACGAGGGATTGTGCGAATATTTGGGTGGGAAGTATATCAGCTACACCGAGGAAAAGCCCATTACGATGAACCCTTTCAATATCACGAAGGCGGAACTGAACATCGAAAAGATAGACTTCCTGAAGAACCTGATTCTGCTGATATGGAAAGGTTCGGATAGTAAAATTTCGGAACTGGAGTTCCGTATCATCGAGCAGATTGTGACAGACTACTACGATGCCTACTTCCACGGTTTCAAGGGCTATGACCCGTTGCAGCGTGAGACCCTGCGCAAGACACTAACCGCCGCCGAAAAGCGCAAGGGTACGTGGAGTGTGGAGGAAATGGCGACACTCGGTAAGAAGATTGATGCGAAAATCAAGTTGCTGGAGGAACGGCGAAAAGCTTTGGCGGTGGCTTCGCTGTCGTTCAATACCTTCTATGAATACTCTTGTGAACGGTTGGAGCTTATCTGCCTAGAGAACAACATCACGGAAATCGACTACGACAAATACGCATACATGATTCAGCCTTTCTACAAAGGCGGCAACTATGACAAGATTCTCAACGAGAATGTGGATACCACGCTGTTCTCAGAGACCTTTATCGTCTTTGAAGTGGATGCAATCAAGGAAAATAAGAAACTTTTTCCTATTGTCACGCTTATCATCATGGACGTGTTCTTGCAGAAAATGCGTCTGAAAAAGAAGCGAAAAGTCCTGGTAATAGAGGAAGCATGGAAGGCAATCGCCTCGCCACTCATGGCCGAGTACATCAAGTTTATGTACAAGACGGCAAGAAAGTTTTGGGCAAGTGTCGGCGTGGTGACACAGGAGATACAGGACATCATCGGCAGCGAAATCGTAAAAGAGGCCATTATCAACAACTCCGATGTGGTGATGCTTCTTGACCAAAGCAAGTTCAAGGAACGCTTCGACAACATCAAGGCTATTCTCGGACTGACGGAAACGGACTGCAAGAAAATCTTTACCATTAACCGACTGGAGAACAAGGAAGGACGCAGTTTCTTCCGGGAAGTATTCATCAGGCGTGGTACGACCAGCGAAGTCTATGGCGTGGAGGAACCGAGGGAATGCTACATGACTTACACCACCGAACGGGCGGAAAAAGAAGCGTTGAAACTCTACAAGGCAGAACTGAAATGCAGCCATCAAGAAGCTACGGAAGCCTATTGCCGAGACTGGAAACGGTCGGGTATTGAAAAATCGCTGCCTTTTGCACAAATGGTAAATAAGGCAGGCAAAGTATTGAACCTGAAAGAAAAACAATTCTAAAATCATATTATCATGCAAGAAGAAAAATTTATCAGCGAGTTTTGGAAATCCAACGAACGTAGCAATTTCTCCAAGGAAGCAACGGTACTGTTCTTCTACCTTATTTATATTTGGAAGAACGAGAACAAACCAGAAAAGTTCTATGTGCATCCGGCGAGCCTGCTTTGCAAGGTACGCGGATTTACCGTAAAAGATGTGCTGTCAGCCAGCAAGGAACTGCAAGAGCGGAACTACATCAGCTTCACGGCACCGGAAAAGGACTGGTGTTCGGGGGAATACAGCCTGTGTATGGAACGAGCAGGACAAGGGAAAGAGATAACGGCTAACGGCAAATAACCCCTTACCCCCCCACCTCGCCATGTATAGAATCCTATTGCTTCTGACCTTAGCCTGCACCTTTGTCTTTCCAACAAGGGCGCAGTACGTGCGTGTAAACTACGACAAGAAAACGGTGGCCGCCATGGTCGCCGCCTATGGGACGGAAACGGTGGCTGAAGCCTACTACAATGAGCAGGTGAAAGCCATACTGGAACGGTACAACGCCGCCGAAATCGCCGCCGCCGGAATTTTTACATCCAAATTCCTTGACCGCAAGGGATTGACGGAACTAGGTATCTGGAGCAGCCACACGGAGAACCAATACTACCGGAGGATTTACCACCTGGTAAGTGTCAAAATCATGCCGAAGATATGGACGGTAGCCGGGATGATGCTCCGCTCGCCCCAGACCGCCCTTTATTGGGGAAGCTACCTGATGAAAATCTGCACGGAAGTGAAAACGCTCTGTATGCAGTTTGAGTCGGTAGTGACCAATGGCAGCCTGTCGTTCAGCGACATCGCTTTCCTGCAACTGAATCCGCAGGTGGCCTCGCTGTTCACCCTGTCGGAGAATGGCGGTATCGACTGGGAAACCTTCCTTGACGATTTGGGCGACGTTCCGCACCACTTCACCAAAGAGAACCTAAAGGCTGACTTGGACAAGCTCTATAACATGGGGGTGAGTATCGCCACTGCCGGTACGGAGAACTTAAGCGGACGTATCTTGGGAGAGAGCAGTTTCCACGACCTGTTGCAAGGAAACGTGACTGCCATTGCCCACGCCGTGGAAAACAGCTACGACCTGTACCAAAGCCTTGACAATTCGGTAGGTAGCACGTTACTCTCCTTAGTCGGAGGACCGGAGAACGTAGCCGGGCTGTTCCAACTCGACAATTACAATCTGACGGCGTGGATGACCGATTACCTGCGTGAGACGATGGGGCAATACTATACCCAACGGTGGTACATTTACCGCAAGGATGCCGGCCAGGAGGTGCTTTGCGACTACTCCCCTGCCACAGACGACAACAGCGTAATCAATGGTGGGGAATGGGCACGCTTCAATACTTCCGATGCCAACTTTTACCCGAATACCGCCCAGACCGAACAGGTGCTTAGCAATTCGGAACGATATGCCGGATGGTCAAGGGCGCAGGTGGAACAACTGAACCGCCGAAACGACGGAAACACTTACAGTATCAGCTATTACCGCTCCAGTTATATCATATCCAAAGGAGGCAAGCAGACTAAGAAAGCCTATGCATACAGCATCAAGGTGACGAAAAGCTGGAACCATACAGAAGAAGTGTATGAGGACGTGTTCGATTCATATACCATGGACTTGAACACTTTTAAAGGGCAGCTTCAAGCCCGCCTGTCGGAATACAACGAGAACGAGGAAGGCACCGTGTATTACATCGGCTCCGATGCGAAAAACTATTACCAGGCTACCGATGAAGCGAAGCTGAAAGGCAGCGAAAGCGTAATGATAAGCGTAACCTGTCACGAGGGGGTAAGCCTGATTTCCGGTATCACCCAGTACAAATGCCGCAGTTGCGGAAGCAGCCTGAATGCCCACTCGAAGGAATGCGTGATGCGAACGTCCGTGTCGGGAGACGAGGTACTTGACTTGTCCGGCTTGGATGAACTGGAACAGGAATACAACGGGGAAGCCGCCGTGCTGCAAGCCCGGATAGACAGACTTAAGGTAGAAAATGCGGAACTTGTCAGGCAGATAGCTTCCGCCACTGTGGAGGAAGCCGCCGTGCTTCGGCAAGCCTATAACCGTAACAAAGACGAGATTGGCCGGATAGAGACGGAACTTTCCGTCGTGCGCCGGAAGCAGGAGGAACTGGCACAGGCCAAAGAAGAAGCCGCCGCCGACAACGACGTGCCTACCGATGATTACTACCGTATTCCGGCTATCATGCAGGACTGCAAGGCCGCCTACGACCTGACATGGAAAGGCGAAGGTTGGTGGTCGGGCTATACCTACCTGCGTGAAGCTGTCGCTCCGAACATCAACGGGGTGATTACATTCCGTGCCTCCCTGCAGATTGCCCGGAAGCCGAAATACTTCCTCGGCATCAAGATACACCGTGCCATTATGGAAATCAGTTGGGAGCTGACCGCCGAATACAGCGATACGGAGGTGGTGGATATTATCCAGTTTGATCCAGAGAAAAGCGAGACTGAGAAAAAGGACGAAGTGAACAGCCGCCTGTCGGAAATCGCCCGTGAATACCCCTCCTGCAAGATAAGCACGGAATACTTTCGAAGCGAACCGCCGGAAACGGACAATACTGGCGATACCTATCACCTGCTATGGTCGTCAGACCGGCTGGAAATCGCCCGCCAGGTACATACAAGGCTGAGCCATATCTATGCCGACCTGGTATCGCTGGAGAAAATGATGCACTACAAGCTCTCCATTGTGGACGTGCTGCGTGATGCGGCTCCCTATATCAATGACGAACGGGGCAGGCGGCTGACTTTAGTGGAACAATGCCGGAAACGGTGGTTGCACGGGGCGGCTGAAAACCTGCACTCCGTGGACTACAACGGCAAATACGAAGATGAAGAAAGGGGGAACGGAAATGAATGACCGGACACGATACCTACTCCTGTTGCTGTTGGCGGTGCTGCCCACCGTAGTGAAGGCGCAATGGAACTTCGACATTCCTGTGGTGGAAGCCTATATCAACGACCACAAGCAGCAACGGAGCCTGTTGCTGGCACGCTCCACACTGGAGCTGAGCAACCAACTGTTGCATGAATACAGCAGCGATGCCGCCGTGGAATACAAGGAACTGAACATCGACCTTGACAAATACACGAGGGCGTTCGATGTGATTGACGTGCTGTACCAGTCGCTCCGTACCTCGCTGAATGTCTATTCTACTTATGACACAGTGAGTGACCGTATCAGGGATTACAAGGATCTGTTGGACGATTATCGGGAAAAGGTATTGGAACGGGGGAAAATCTCTCCGGCCGACACCTTGCTTATCAGCGTGAACCTGCGCTGCATACGGAAGATTACCGATGAAGGGGAATCGCTGTACCGTTCGGTGGCTGACCTTGTGCTGTACGCCACTGGTGCCGCCGCCTGCTCGACCTCAGACCTGCTGTTGATACTGGAGGGTATCAATATCGGACTGGATAACATCGAAGCGCATCTGAACCGGGCATACTTTGAGACTTGGCGGTATATCCAACTGCGGATTGGCTACTGGAAAGAGAGCATTTATCGGAGGCAAAGCAAGCTGGAAATCATAGAGGGGGCGTTTGGACGGTGGAGGGAAGCCGGTCTGAATCCGGGAACGAAATGAAAAATTAAGAATAAAGAATGAGGAATCGGACATGAAGAATCGGAAGATGGGGAAAGGAATTTTAGTAGTGGGGCTTGTGCTCTATGGGGCGATGGATGTGGTGGCGCAAAGCGTGACCTATAGCCACGATGCTGCCAAGATGAACCAGATAACGGTGGGTGAAATCGGCTCCGGGTCGCTTACGCCCGGACTCTATTACCAAGCGTTGCACAAGTCGTACAGCAAGAGTGCGGCGAGCAAGAACAAACTGTCGTACCGTACCCTTGCCGGGGTGAACCTGTATAACCAGGTGGATGAAGCGGAAGCGTTGGACTCGGCAATGGTGGCACGGGCGAAAATTGAAGCCCTGAACGTGGCTGACCGTAGCGGCGGTGCGCTCGATGTGGCTTGGGCAGCGGAGGGAGGAAAGATAACCGACAAGATGGGTGACTTTGGGCGGAACATCAACCGCATCCTGCAAACAGGCGGCAACGGTGATGACCAAAGCTATTGGAAGGAGCATTACCAGATGTTCCAATGCGCCATAAGAGCCACGCAGGACGCTTATATGCCCAATGCCCAGCGCAAGAAACAATACCTGCGCATCTATACGGATGTGGCAAGGAAGAACGAAGAACTTATCCGCTACCTCGTCCGGCTATCCAACGCACGCAAGACCTCAGAACTGCTTGCTGCCACCAATCAAATAGAAAACCGGAAAGCGCAAGTAGTGGCTGCCGCCATGGGGCGGTGGCGTTCTGCCGGATGGACTACCGTGGATGGCAGGGAATGAAAAAGGAAAGGGAAAAAGAATTTATTAACTCTATAAATAATGACAAACATGAATCATCAAAACCAAGTGTTCAATCATCCGCAATTCGGGGAGATTTGTACCGTTCAACAGGAAGAAGGGAAAGTGTTGTTCAAGGCTAATGATGTGGCCCGTTCTTTAGGGTATGCAGAAGCTGCAAAGGCCGTCCGTACCCACTGTAAGGGGGTGTCCGTTTTAGACACTCCCATTGAGAATCAATACGGTACGGTTGTAATGCAACCTACCAAGTTTATCAGCGAATCCGATGTATATAGATTGGTGATGCGCTCCAAACTTCCGGAAGCTGAAAAGTTTCAGGACTGGGTCTGTGAGGAAGTGCTGCCTGCCATTCGGAAGGACGGGGCTTACCTGAGCGAGAAAGCCCTGCAACGCGCGGTGACAGACCCGGAGTTCTTTATCGGACTTGCCAATGCCATTCGGAAGGAGAAAGAGCAACGGCTGGAGATAGAGAGCTGTTGCACGGAACAACAGCTTTTGATTGACCGCCAAAAGGAAACAATCGAGGAGCTTGGCAAGCGTTCCGCTTACGCAGAGACCGTATTGCAGAACAAGGACTTGGTGGATATTACACAGATTGCGCAAGACTACGGTCTTTCAGGACGCCGTCTGAACGCTATTCTCCATGAAAAAAGGGTGCAATACAAGAGCGGCAAGCAATGGATTCTCTACGCTCCCTACAAGGGGAACGGGTATGTGGGTAGCGAAACCTCCCAGTTGGAGAACGGTAAGACCGTGATGCGTACCCGGTGGACACAAAAAGGCAGGCTATTTATCCATGACTTGCTGAAAGCGGACGGCATATTGCCGGTACATGAGATTGAAACGGAACAAACGGAAACATCCTCTAATATCCAGTAATGTATGGCAGACAATATCTTATCGGATTTCGGCATTGACATTCTCGAAGAAGAAATAGATGATGTGATATTCCAGACCAATGAGTTCCTGTGCGATGCGACTTTCACCGGCTCACAAGGGCCGTTTTGGTGGATCCTCCAAATGTGCATGGCGTTGGCAGCACTCTTTTCCATTATTGTGGCGGCGAACATGGCTTATAAAATGATGGTGAAACATGAGCCGCTGGACGTGATGAAACTATTCAAGCCACTGGCAATCGCTATCATCCTGTCGTGGTGGTATCCTCCTGCAGATACCGGCATGAACCGGAGCGGAAGCAGTTGGTGCGTGCTGGACTTCTTGTCGTACATTCCGAATGCCATTGGCTCGTACACGCATGACCTGTACCAGGCGGAAGCCACACAGATAAGCGACAAATTCCAAGAGGTGCAGGAATTGATTTATGTACGGGACACGATGTACACGAGTTTACAGGCACAGGCGGATGTCGCCCATTCGGGGGTGAGTGACCCCAATCTGATAGAATCTACCATGGAGCAGACCGGAGTGGATGAGGTGACGAATATGGAGGTGGATGCAAGCCGACTCTGGTTTACCTCGCTGGTAAGCGGTGCAACTGTGTGCATTGATAAAATCGTGATGTGTATTGCGCTGATTGTCTTTCGGATAGGCTGGTGGGCAACCATATACTGCCAGCAAATCCTGCTCGGTATGCTGACGATTTTCGGACCGATACAATGGGCATTCTCGTTATTGCCGAAATGGGAAGGTGCATGGGCAAAGTGGATGACACGTTATTTGACGGTGCATTTTTACGGAGCCATGCTCTACTTCGTTGGTTTTTACGTGCTGCTACTGTTCGACATCGTGCTGTGCATACAGGTGGAGAACCTGACGGCGATAACGGCGAGCGAGCAGACGATGGCCGCCTACCTGCAGAACTCCTTCTTCTCGGCAGGCTATCTGATGGCGGCAAGCATTGTAGCCCTGAAATGCCTGAACCTTGTGCCGGACCTGGCGGCATGGATGATACCGGAAGGCGATACGGCATTCAGTACCCGAAACTTTGGCGAGGGTGTGGCTTCACAGGCTAAAATGTCCACCACGGGGGCGATAGCGCACATGATGAGATAAGGGATTATGAAAAATTGAGAATGATGAATGAAGATTTTCTGAAAATAGGGAGTGAATTAAATAAAATAGAAAAAGCTGTATGGTAATCAAAAACTTAGAAAACAAAATCAAGCTGGTGACGATATTCTGCGGATTTTTCCTTGCCGGATGCGTCCTTATCAGCCTGTCAAGCATCTGGACAGCAAGGGTGATGGTAACGGATGCCCAACAGAAGGTATATGTATTGGACGGCAATGTACCTATCCTTGTGCAACGCACTACAATGGAGGAGACCCTCGATGTGGAAGCGAGAAGCCATGTGGAAATGTTCCACCACTTCTTTTTCACGTTGGCACCGGATGACAAATATATACGCTACACCATGGATAAGGCGATGTACTTGGTGGACGAGACCGGACTGGCACAGTACAATACACTGAAAGAAAAGGGATTTTACAACAATATCATGGGAACGAGTGCGGTATTCTCGATATTCTGTGACAGCATCAACTTCAACGAGGAGAAAATGGAGTTTACCTACTATGGCCGCCAACGCATCGAGCGGAGGACTTCCATTCTCACCCGTGAACTGGTGACCGCCGGCAAACTGAAACGGGTACCCCGGACGGACAACAACCCGCACGGGCTGCTGATAGTGGACTGGCGCACCCTGCTGAACAAAGACATCGAACAAAAGAATAAAAACAATTTCTGATATGAGCTGGAAAAAAATGATTTTCGGCGAGAAGATGCCGGACAAGGACGATCCGAAGTATAAGGAACGGTATGAAAGAGAGGTGGCGGCAGGTCGTAAGGCTGCCCGGCTGCTGAGACTAGACAAGGCGGCAGGGGGCGTGCAACGCTTCGCCTGCAAGCACCCCAAGTGGTTTCTCGCCATTGTGTTCGGCATTGTGCTGACCTGTTTGGGACATAACATCTATCGTATGGTAGCAGTGTATCAAATCCACCGGACGGAGGAACGCATGACTGCCACGGAACACCAGGAACAATTATTGAAACAAAGACATAAGACGCATGATGATAACAGACAAGATTAATTTCAAACAGCCGAAGTACGTGCTGCCTGCCATACTCTACCCGTTGCTGCTGATTAGCGGTTATCTGATATTCGACATTTTCGACACGGAACCGGCAGAAACGGGAAATACGCTGCAAACCACGGAGTTCCTGAACCCGGAACTGCCCCAGGCACGTGTGGATAACAACGGAGGCATCGACGGCAAATATGAGAGCATGGTGAAATCATACGGCAGAATACAGGACTTTTCCGCCGTGGAGAACATAGAACGCAACAACAATAAAGATGACAAAGAAGCATACGAATCCAAATATACGGAAGACGACCTCGCCCTGCTCGACACGGAAGCAGACAGGCGGATGGAAGAACTGGAGCGGCTGCGTGAGATGCAGGAACGCTTGCGAAAAAGTGCCGAGAAAGGCGAAGCAATGAACCATGACACCGTTTCCCTACCATCGCTTGATGAGCATGAACGCATCGCCCGAAGCGAGCAACGGCGCAAGGAAGCATTGGCGGAACTGGACAAGGCTCTTGCCGAAGCGAGGTCGCAGGGCCGAAAAGGATTGGAACCTACACCGGATAATACTGACACATCCGTTTACAGACCGGTGACGACAGGAACGGTGACGGACAGAAATGTAGAAGTGAACGGAAACGCCGTGCATGAGCTTGGCGATGACGCGGAGACCGGACAGGTGGTGAAAAAAATCAAGACTTCCTCCGACTACTTCCACACCCTTGCGGAGAACGAGCCGGAACCCAAGCTGATAAAGGCTATCATTGATGAAAACATCAAAGCAGTGGACGGCTCACGGGTACGGCTCCGCCTGCTCGATGATGTGGAAATCAACGAGACAGTAGTGCCCAAAGGCTCGTACCTCTATGCCACGATGAGCGGCTTCGGCAACCAGCGTGTGAAAGGCAGCGTGAAAAGCATACTGGTGGACGATGAACTGGTGAAGGTAAGCCTGTCGCTCTATGATACGGACGGGCTGGAAGGGCTGTACGTGCCGGGCAGCACTTTCCGGGAAACGGCGCAGGACGTGGCTTCCAACGCCATGAACAACACAATGAGCATCAACAACGGCACTTCGGGCAACACTTTCTCCCAATGGGGTATGCAGGCTATACAGAACGCCTACCAACGGACAAGCAACGCTCTATCGAAAGCGGTGAAAAAGAACAAGGCCAAACTGAAGTACGGCACATTCGTGTATCTGGTTAATGGCAGGGAGAAAAGGAAATAAGGTCTTAAACGAGTATAGCATATGATAGAATTACATCGGCTTTGAGAAAGAGAAGGTTTATTATGACATCGCCAACAGGCGCATAATGGAAGCATATACAATAACTAATAATGTAATAAATAGAAAATAAAATGAATGTACGAATTAAAATCTTGAATCTGGTGGCCGGGGTGCTGGCGGTTTGTCCGCTGGCGGCACAGACCACGTATGAGGAAATGGAACAACTGACAGTGAATGAACAGGTGACAACGGTGATAACGGCTACCGAGCCGGTTCGCTTCGTGGATATTTCTACGGATAAGGTTGCCGGAGACCAACCTATCAACAATACAATCCGGCTGAAACCCAAAGAGGCAGGGTACGAGGACGGCGAAGTGCTTGCCATAGTGACCATCGTGACGGAACGCTACCGCACACAGTACGCACTGGTTTATACTACCCGACTAACGGAAGCGGTAACGGACAAAGAGATACACGCGGCAGAGACCACGGCTTACCATAACCCGGCAGTGTCGCTCTCCACGGAGGATATGTACCGGTTTGCCCGTAGGATATGGACTTCCCCAGCGAGATACCGGAACGTAAGCTGCAAGCAACACCGTATGAACATGCGCCTGAACAATATTTATACCGTAGGCGATTACTTCTTCCTTGACTTCTCGATAGAGAACCGTACACGCATCCGTTTCGATATAGACGAGATACGAGTGAAACTCGCTGACAAAAAGATGTCGAAAGCCAGCAATGCGCAAATGATAGAACTGCAACCGGAAATGATACTGGAACAGGGTAAATCGTTCCTGCACGGCTACCGTAACATCGTGGTGATACGGAAAATGACCTTCCCCAATGACAAGGTGCTGACCATTGAACTAAGCGAAAAGCAGATTTCGGGGCGCAATATCTCGCTGAACATCGACTATGAGGATGTGCTGAGTGCGGACAGTTTTAATGAAGTCTTACTTAATGAAGAATGAGGAATTAAGCAATGAAGAATTTTTATTATAAAAAGATATTTGCGGCAGTGGTAATCCTGTTTACTACTTGTGTTCCGGGATTTGCGGACGACCATAAAGGGAGGTTGCAGATTGGCACCGGATTCTTGTATGAGCGAGGCATGGACTTGACGGTGGCTTACGAGCATGAGACACGCTATCATAACGCTTGGGAATATTTCGGGAACGTATATCTGAAATGGGACGAATGCGCTTCGTGCGGCCACGTGTGCCCGAAGTCGTTCTGGAACAACTACAACACGTGGGGCTTGGGCGTAGCCTACAAGCCTTGCGTGACACGAGGACGCAACCACCACGGCAACCTGCGCATAGGCGGTTCGCTCGGCTCTGACCGACACGGCGTAGTGGGCGGCGTACACGCAGGATATGAGCATAGCTACTCCTTACGCAAGGGGTGGCAGGTGTACTGGCAGGTGAAAAGCGATCTGATGATTGGCGGGGAGGATTTGTTTCGCACGGGAGTGGTTATCGGGGTGAAGCTGCCGGTGAAATAAAGAATTAAGAATGAGGAATGAAGAACCGGCTACCTGACACGATAATGAATAATGGCAGGGATAAATAATGAATACGGATAATGATAAATAAGATACAGAACATGAATGGAATAAAGATACGAATCGGAGGAATGGCGAAAGCTATATATAATAAGATAGGGAAAGGAATGAGACCAGGGAGAATGGCCTTGGGTATGATGCTGGCCACTATGTTGGGGTTGGTGGCTTGTGATGAACATCGGGATTTCCCGGACACCGGTATGAAGGTGGGCCATATCCTTTGTACAGACGGTGAGGTAATGAGCTATGAGGATTACAACCAATCGGGAAAGGAGGCCATAGCCGTGGTGTTCCACCTGAACCGGGATGAAGCGGTGGCAGGAAACGGATATGCAGTCTATCTACATGACCTTGCGCCGGAAGCCTTTGCGGACAGCATCGGGATTGTACAGGGCACATCGGCTGACCCAGCAGCCTTGGACGGCAATGAGAACACGTTTGCCTTGTATGAAACAACGGAAACCGCTTCACCGATGGCCGAGCAAGTTTTTGATTTATGGAAATATGGGCAGAGTGCCTATGTACCTTCGGTGGCACAGATGCGCCTGCTGTATGCCAGCCGTGAGGCGGTGAACCCGTATATCGAGCGGTGCGGCGGTGTGCCTATCCCGGACAGTGCCAACGAATGTTGGTACTGGACTTCGACCGAAGTGGCCGGACAGGAGGCCGCCAAAGCATGGCTCTACTCGACCGGCAGCGGTGCGATACAGGAAACTCCCAAATGGCAAGCGCACAAAGTACGTCCGATAGTCACGCTGAATGAATAACCACCCAACAATATCACTATGGAAGAGAGTAAAGAATTGCAGGGAGTATATAAGATATTCCGCACAGCAATCTATGTATCCTTACTTATAGAGTTCTTCATGTATGCCATTGACCCGGAAATGATGGACTATTGGAACGGGGTGGTATGCGATGTACATAGCCGTATTAAAAGCTGGTTCCTTTACCATGACGACCACTTGGCTTACAGTAAAATTGCCACGTTCGCACTAATATGTATCACCTGCGTTGGAACGAGAAACAAGAAACACTTGGAATTTAACGCACGGAAACAGGTGTTGTATCCGTTGGTATGCGGCATCGCACTGCTGATTGTTGCTGTATGGCTATTCAACCTTACGACAGACTTGCGTCTATATTCTCTCCGGCTGAACATCATCTTATATATGGCGACCTCAGTAGTCGGAACAATATTGGTACACGTGGCCTTGGACAATATATCGAAGTTCCTGAAAGAAGGATTGCTGAAAGACCGGTTCAACTTGGAAAACGAGAGCTTTGAGCAATGCACGGAACTGGTGGAGAACAAATACTCGGTGAATATCCCGATGCGGTTCTACTATAAAGGAAAGTTCCGAAAAGGCTGGTGCAACATCACCAACCCGTTTCGTGGCACATGGGTGGTCGGCACCCCCGGTTCGGGAAAGACCTTCTCGATTATCGAGCCGTTTATCCGGCAACACTCGGCAAAAGGCTTCGCAATGGTGGTATATGATTATAAATGGCCTACCCTTGCTACCAAACTGTACTACCATTATCTTAAAAACCAGAAACTCGGCAATCTACCCGAAGGGTGCAAATTCTCGGTAATCAACTTTGTGGATGTGGAATACTCCCGAAGGGTGAACCCCATTCAGCAGAAGTATATCAATAACCTTGCTGCTGCCTCGGAGACGGCCGAGACCCTGTTGGAATCGCTGCAAAAGGGCAAGAAGGAAGGCGGTGGCGGCAGTGACCAGTTCTTCCAGACCTCGGCGGTGAACTTCCTTGCTGCCTGTATCTACTTCTTTGTGAACTACGAGAAAGAACCCTACGACAAGGAAGGTAACAAATTGCGTGCAGAAATGACGGAGGAACCACAGACCAAACGGCTGAAACCTACCGGAAGGGTGCTTGACGCACAGGGGAATGAGGCAGAGCCTGCCTATTGGTTGGGCAAATATTCCGATATGCCGCATATCCTTTCATTCCTGAATGAAAGTTACCAGACCATTTTTGAAGTACTGGAAACCGACAATGAAGTGGCTCCGCTGTTGGGACCGTTTCAGACAGCCTTGAAGAACAAGGCAATGGAACAATTAGAGGGTATGATTGGTACGCTGCGTGTCTATACCTCCCGACTTGCCACGAAAGAGAGCTATTGGATATTCCATAAGGACGGTGACGACTTCGACCTGAAGGTGAGCGACCCGAAGAATCCGAGCTATCTACTAATCGCCAATGATCCGGAAATGGAGAGCATTATCGGTGCGCTGAATGCATTGATATTAAACCGACTGGTAACGCGCGTGAATACCGATCAGGGGAGAAATATCCCGGTGAGCATCATCGTGGATGAGCTACCAACACTGTACTTCCATAAAATAGACCGGCTGATAGGTACGGCACGAAGCAACAAGGTAAGTGTGGCGTTGGGCTTTCAGGAGCTTCCGCAGCTTGAAGCGGATTATGGCAAAGTAGGTATGCAGAAGATTATCACCACAGTGGGCAATGTGGTATCCGGTTCGGCACGCGCGAAAGAAACCTTGGAATGGCTGAGCAACGACATCTTCGGCAAGGTAGTGCAACTGAAAAAAGGGGTGACGATAGACCGGGATAAAACCAGCATCAACCTGAACGAGAATATGGATAACCTTGTGCCTGCCAGTAAAATTTCCGATATGGCTACGGGCTGGATATGCGGACAGGTGGCACGCGACTTCACAAAAACAAAAACCGGAATGCGAGACCAGATGAACATACAGGAGGCTGAGGAATTTAAGACCTCAAAGTTCTTCTGCAAGACAGATTTTGATATGGCATCCATTCAAAAAGAGGAATCGGAATATATACCCTTGCCAAAATTCTATACGTTCAAATCCAAAGATGCGAGAGAGCGTATCTTATATGCCAATTTCATTCAAGTAAATAAGGATGTAAAGAATATGATTAACGAGATTTTTCGGAAAAAGAGAGCTATCTAAAAAATATTCCATATTGGTAGAATACAGAAGAATGAGTATGCAAATAGAAAATTAATATTTCTCTCCTCATCTGTTTTTTTATACAAATTCGATGTAAATAATTGATTTACAAAAACTTTTATTCAATAAACAGTCCTAGTTATGTTTTGAGACATGTTAATTAATCACAAAATGCTCATTGATTATTTTATAAACAGTCCGTACTGTTATATATTTGCAAAAAGTTGCAACTTTAAAAACATTTAACAGTTTTGTAGATTAAAAATTAAATTCATGAAAAAGATTTTTTTTGTTATCGCCGCAATCGTTGTGAGCTTACTTTTGCACTCATGTGGAAATGATTACAATGACGTTTTAGAAATTGATAATTCTATTATTCAAACTCGTGCCTTAAATGTTGATAGTATTGATAAAGGAGAGATTATACCTGTGCCAGAATCTCCTCATAAACGAAAAGATCTAAGTCTTTATTTTATAAATGAGAACAGTTCATTTTTTGATATAAGAGAACTTCCTGTAAACATAATTGTAAGAGAAAACACTCATAACTCTGAGGCGAGATATTTAACCTCCAATGGAGTGCAATCTGAAGTAAGCATGGAGCCTAGGAATGACTCTGATAATCAAAAATTTAAGTTGTACATAATGCCATTAACTGGATATATATACATCAAGGATTATCAAGATCATTTGTTGTCTTTGGGAGTATATACTAATGCTCCAGATGTACGTGTTTTATATATTAAAGATGGAACTTCTTCTCAGGGAGCTTGCTGGGATTTTCTCAAGGGAGAGCAAAGAGAGAAATCTAATATATTAGAGAATGCAGATGCGATAGCACAAGGTCCTGGTGGAATGTGGGATGTATATAATGAAGTCATTGGTGTGAAAAATTCAAAGATATATTTTGATAAATATAGAAATAGTGCTACGCAAGAATTTGAAATTAGATTAGTTGAAGATTTGACTATAGTTAGCGGTCCAACATATGATTTGGCAGGAGTTACACCTGAAGAAAAGCCAAGTTATATATTACGTGGTACAGTTCACAATAGATATACAACTCCTACTCAGATGACTATTCAATATACAGAAGGAGCAAATGTATCATCCTCATTTCAAGAAAGTAATTCATATACTACGACTGTTAACGCAAATACTGGAATAAATACTCCCATTTTTTCTTTTGGTGGTAGTCTCTCATCTAGCAATACTTATGGATTTTCATATACAAATGGTACTGTAAAAAACATTTCATATATGTTTAACCAAACAGTTACTGTAGAACCTCTTTCTTCTGTAAGAGTTACAGCCGTTGTCAAAAATTACCATGTGTCTTGTGATTATAATGCTCTTGTGGAAGGTCGTTCAGGGAGACGTTTCACTATTTATGGAAGATGGAATGGTATATCTTGTGCTGATGTTGATTATGAAATTGAACCTTTAGATGCTAATGGAAATGCAATAAAAAAAATTAGATTAAAGGGGAAGATTAACGAACCTTTAGACTTAACCAGAAAAGCGTTGAACTATTAATATTTTTATTATGATAAAGTGGCTGTATATATTACTTTGTTGCATAATTTATTCTTGCAAGCCATTACATATAATCACAGGCAATAATAACTATATAGCAAAATCTAATGGCGTAGTCATAATGGCAACTTATAGCAATGGCTACGTCCTTGATTCATTGGGAAAAACAATCGCTACTTATAGTAATGGCTACGTCCTTGATTCATTAGGAAAAACAATCGCTACTTATAGTAATGGTTATGTCCATGATTCGTTAAGAAAAACAATCGCTACTTATAGTAATGGTTATGTTTACACCATATATAGGGAACCTAAAAAATGAAAAACATTGTAATATTAGAGCTTCTTTATAGATAAATTGCAGAAATCTATTATTCCTGAAATACAATAATAGATTTCTGCAATTTAAAATATAATCTTTAATGAAGTAATTTTTTGTCATTCTGTAATGACACCCGCTAAATGTTTGCAGATTTTTCGCTTTGTTCAAATGATAATACAAAAAGAAAATGAAAAAATACTTTTTGAATGGCCTAGGGAATATAACTCTAATTTACTCTTATTCGACATCTATATTGCCATATTTTTTCAACTCTCCATTCCTTAATAATGGCCACTGCGTACCATAGACATCTGTATAAACCAGATTAAATATGAAGCACGGTTATTGACAAATGCTTAATGGCCATTTTTTTGCTTCGATTAAGTTGATTCTTATTTCACATATTTTTTAGTCCAACGAAATCTTTTTGTCTTACACTCAAAAAAACATTTCTATTTTCTTGGGGATATTTCAGTATATTCCTAATATAGCCAATCTATTTGAGCTACACTATAGGATGATGATAAATGCGGAAGTTTCATCAATCAAGTTGTTATCAACACTAATATCTGTGAGAAATATTTCAATGTATATTGATTAGATTGCCTATCTACTTGATTTTTGGTAGTTCGGCAGAAATTTTCTCTAAATATTAATTCTTCTGAGATTTGCATATAACTGTTAATCGCCTATTTATCAAAATAAGCAAAAGTAGTATTTGTAATAATACGTAGTTAAAGAGCAAATTATCATTTATATATCAGGAATATAAACTAATTTGCATGACTTTGTATTAAACTCTGCTGACATGTAACTACTCAGCAAATAATTTCATCATCTGAAAGCTATCTGACACAAAAGCCTTTCAAATAGATAGAATAGTAAATGATTCATATGCAAATAGAAAGATTTATGTTCTGCTTTTCATAAAGCTTTTCTACTTTTTCTATTTATTATTTATGTAAATGACTGATTTTCAATTATAATTATTCGCTGAGTAGTTACGCTGACATTGTGTAGTTATAATTAATGTTAATTTATTTACAGTATAGACTGTTTGCAATAAAAACATATTATATTTGTTGCTGTATTGAACCAGTATTCTAGAATAACTCAAAATCAATTATAAAAAAATGTTTTTATGAAAAAGTACAAAGAATATAAAGATGAAACGCCTGAGAGGACTATTAATCTCATCAGGTCTATCTTGACGGATTTAGATCTTTTGCTATTGGATAGCAATGCTAATTGTGACAATATATTTGCATGTAGAGTCATTTTAGGAAATCACGATTTAGCCAAGCTAGGAATTGGAATGAACGGTAAAGGTTCTACTTTTGAATATGCTTTAGCAAGTGGATATGCTGAGTTTATGGAAAAAATACAAAACCGATTTCTTTGCGATTATATACATACTTTTTATGGAACAAAGGAGTTTGTAAATACTCTCCCACCTGACTCTATGTATAAGAAAAAAATACATAAAGAAAATGTTGCTCTAGATTTTAGATATGATGAGCGTGAAGAATATTGGACTTTAGAAAAAGTATTAACTTCATTTGGAAGTGAATTAATGTTGTTGTATCATGCAAATAACATAGAAGAACTTAAATCCATTTTAATTGATGTGATTAAAATAGAAGAAAATCACATTTTAATGATTCCTTGTTTCTCAAAAAGAGATAATGATGAAGTATTTGTTCCCATTGATTTGATTTTGCATGCTATTGGATCAAATGGTATGACTGCCGGTAATTCAGAAAGTGAAGCCTTGCTACATGGCTTTTGTGAGATATTTGAACGATATGCACTAAAGAATATATATTATGGAGAATTAACTCCTCCAACTATTCCAATAGACGAATTCTCAGATACTCCTGTCTATGAGAAAATCAAATACCTAATAGAAAAAAAAGGATATGAGATAATCATTAAAGATTGTTCTTTAGGAAAGGGGCTTCCTGTTTATGGAGCTATCATTATTGATAAACAAAATCATTTATATAACTTTAAACTTGGTTCTGATTTCGTTCCTTATATAGCCGTAGATCGCTGTTTGAATGAAGCTTATCAATCAACCAAGGGATTTATCGGTTTGCCTATTGATTTTAGTTGGACTAATAATCAAAAGAATACACTTAATGAAGAGGTTGTAAATTCCAACTACCATAGAATACTTGAATCTAGTTCTGGAATATGGCCTTTATCCATATTTTCACCAATACCTTCTTATGAATATACAGGTGAAAATCCAACTTGGGGTATCTCGAATGATAGTGATCTTCAATATTGTTTCAATATTGTAGAACAACTAGGTTTCAATATTTACATTAGGAATAATTCGATTACGGATTTTCCAACTTATTATATCATAATTCCTGGAATGAACCAAGTTTTATTTTCAAGAAAAGCTTACGAAGAAAAATTTCGATATGGAATATTGGGATATATGAAGTCTTATCCTAAATTAGTAAATATGTCTACCGCTGAAGTAAAAGAATTAGCACAAGGTATTGAGTCCCGAATCCAAGGTGGTTATACAATTGATATCACCCATGATTATTTTCTTTTTAATACCCACGAAGGTATTCTTAATTTGGATATTAATATCTTTCTCTGTATGTTGTTCTATTTTGCAGAGGATTATATTAATGCAAAAAAATATCTCAATATATATATTAAGCGCAAATCAATAAAGAATCAATATTTGTCTGCTTTTTCCGACTTTATCCAGTTCGCTAATATAGATAAGTTACCTCTTGATGAGGTTGAATTTATTATGAGTCAGATTCATGGGAAAAAGCTGGCCGCTGAAGTTATATCAGATTTATCAGCCCCTCAAAATATATTTCAACATTACGATTTTCCAACTTGCTTTAACTGTGAAAATTGTAAAATAGAGAAAAATTGCCGATACTTTGAAATACTAAGAATAGAAAAAAAAGTCAATGAAATGTCTGTTAAGAATAAAATTTCTTATAAACAAATCTTGAAATTATAAATACTTAAATAGGCGGTGCCCGAAAGGCCTTAAAAGAGTAGGGAAAATTTAATAATTTATTTTTATTATGAACACACTTAATGAAAGCACTAAGTCGTTGAATACAATGACAGAAGTGCAAGAAGAACAAATTCAAGGCGGTTTGAAGTCAGCTCTTCAAGAAGAAGCTTATGGCGTTGTGGCCTCTGTTGCTACAGAGTCAGACAATGGCAGTCTTTCACCTTGGACAATCACTTTCTAAAAGTTGATTGAAGATTAATTGAAGATTGCTCAAAATCTAATTTTGAGCAATCTTCTCCTAAAAGGAGTAAGCTAATTTGAATACATTCTTTGGTTATATAGTATTCTATGAGATTTCCTATTCGTAAACAATATGATGCAATGGATTGCGGACCGACATGCTTGCAGATGATTGCAGAATATTACGGACAATATTATTCATTGCAGACTTTAAGGGAAAAATCTTATTTAACGCGTAATGGTTCTTCTCTTAAAGGCATTAGCAGTGCTGCAAAATCAATAGGGTTCAAGACAGAGTCTGTATGGATGAATTGGGAGCAATTGATACAAAATACCCATTTACCTTGCATTATCCATTGGGACAATAATCATTTTATAGTAGTTTATTCTATAAAAAGTGAAAATAAAATTTTAGTTGCAGACCCAGCTTTTGGAAAACTTACTTATAATAAGGACGATTTCTTAAAGCATTGGATTACCGATAAGAAAAATAATGTTGGCATAGTCTTTCAACTAAAGCCAACATCAAAGTTTTATGAAAATAAACCAGATACTCGAAAGGACTTTCCCTTCAAACGTCTTTTTAAGTATCTAAAGCCGCATAAGAAATATTTATGTTTCCTAATGACAGCTTTAACTATAGGGTGTTTTCTAAATTTATCTCTCCCTTTTCTTACCCAAGCAATTGTCGATATTGGTATTACTACACAAGAAAATAGTATTATATTGATTATTTGTATTGCCCAATTGATGTTAATTGCAGGACAATTAGGCAATGAACTATTCCAAAGCTGGCTAATGCTACACATGACGCAGCGAATTAGCATTACATTTATTTCTGATTTTCTTAATAAATTAATGAAATTACCCATTGCGTTCTTTGACACAAAACTCACAGGAGATATTATGCAAAGGATAAGCGACAATAATAAGATACAGAAATTTTTAACAAGTACATTGATTAGCAGTGTGTTTTCATTTGTAACATTTACTGTTTTCTCTATTGTTATTGGGCGATATAGCTTAAAGATTTTTCTTTTTTTTCTTATTGGAAGTAGTATTTATGTTATATGGATTCTAAGTTTTCTTAAAAAGTGCAGAGTCTTAAACTTTAGAGAATTTAGAGAGGCTTCATCTAATCAAAGTAATTTAGTGCAATTGGTAACTTCAATGCAAGAAATAAAGTTAAACAATTGTGAAAGAGGGAAGCGATGGGAATGGGAGAATATTCAGTTTAAGCTTTATCAAATCAATATAAAATCTTTGGTAATTGCTCAACTTCAAGGAGCAGGTGGAGCCTTTATCAACCAAATAAAAAATGTCATTATCTCATATCTGGCAGCAACATCTGTAGTAAAAGGGGAAATGACTCTTGGAATGATGATTGCCATACAATATGTTCTTGGGCAGTTGAATACTCCATTGAATCAATTCTTAAACTTCATAAAAGAATCGCAAGAAGCTAAAATTAGTTTAGAACGTATTAATGAGATATATGATAAACCGGATGAAGAACCTGTAGGGGTTAGTAAAATTACCAATATACCTAGTTGTTCTAATATCATATTCCAGAATGTAACTTTCTGTTATGGAAATCCTGAGGCAGAAAAGGCCCTTAAAAATATTAATCTTATTATTGAGGCCGGCAAAGTAACCGCCATAGTAGGAACAAGTGGAAGTGGAAAAACAACTTTACTTAAATTGCTATTGGGATTTTACCATCCAACTTCTGGTATCGTTTGTATTGGAGAAAAATCTTTAACAGATTATAGCGAGAAATACTGGAGAAGATGTTGTGGGGTGGTAATGCAGGAAGGATTCATATTTTCAGATTCAATTGCAAAAAACATAGGCATTATTGATGAAGAGCTTGATTATGACAGACTACACTATGCAGCACGGCTGGCCAATATCGATTCTTTCATTAACTCACTCCCACTAGGATACGAAACCAAAATTGGGAGTGAAGGCTGTGGATTAAGCAATGGCCAAAAGCAGCGAATATTGATAGCAAGAGCGATATATAAAAATCCAAATTATATTTTTCTAGATGAAGCAACTAATTCATTAGATACCACAAATGAAACTATCATCATGGAGAATTTGCAGAAATTTTACTCGGGAAGGACAGTTGTGATAGTCGCACATCGATTAAGCACAGTTAGAAATGCTGATAAAATAATCGTTCTTCATCATGGAGAAATAGTAGAAGTAGGTACTCATGAAACGTTAATATCACATCAAGGTGTTTATTATCAATTGATTGAAAATCAATTGGAACTCAATAAGAATGTATAATTATGAATGAACAAAATCCGAAATTAGAAAAAATAATGAACAAAGTTCCTGGTGGGTTGATTATTAGTGGGATAATGTGGCTTATTATGTGTATCTTAATAATTGCAGGTATGTATTTAATAAAGTATCCGCACTTTACTTACATATCAGTCATATATAATGGAAACCAGAATAATGAACATAAAAATGAATTGCTTTTCACAATAGAAAACACTGATATTGGGATATTACAGTCTCATATTAAGGGAAGCCGCGTTTCATTGAAAATAAATGGAAGACTACTATTAGGAGTTATAACAAATATATTTGCGCAAGGAAAAGATGAATTCATTGAGATAAGTATTACTGATATAGATATGCAGAAAATACCTGTAGGAAGCAAAGGACAGATGGCAATCATGATGTCTAAAAAACGAATGTTTGAATTGATTCCTTTTCTAAAAAGAGCTAGTAAATAACAATATACACTATAAAAATGGGAAATATATTTAACATAGAAGAATACTGCAAGGATACTAAAAGTACTCTTAGCATGCAAGATGTGGAAATTAATGATTATAATAAAGACTATGTGATTTTAGTAGCTAAAGAAACTGGAGCTTGGGCTACTATTAATAAGTCATGTATCTATCTTGTTGAAGAACTATTAGAAAAAGAAATTACCTTGAATAAATTTAAAGAAACATTTCCTGAACATATTCAACTATTAAATTTACTTTTCAATTCAGGGGTTTTAAAAGTTAATCATACATCATCATTCCATGATAAGTTAAAAAGGCGCCAATGCAAAATATCCAGTTCCAACGTTTGCCAAGTTGTACTTAGGTATACAAAGAGTTGCAATTTATCATGCTCTTATTGTTATGCTCATACAGATTTAAAACCTCCTACATCAATGAGCAATGAAACTGTTTTATACATATTGCGCAAATTGAGTAAATCTTATCCAGAGAAGGTTCTTAATTTATCATTTCACGGTGGGGAACCATTGTTGAACTATAATAAACTTGTACCTTTGGTAAAGGAAATAAGGAAAATTTCTGAAAATATTAAATTCTACATACAAACTAATGGAACTTTAGTAACAAAAGAGATTGCAGGTTTTCTAAAAGCAGAAAATTTTAATGTTGGAATAAGCATAGACGGGTTTGATACCGCTTCTAATTCACATCGATGCCAACTCAACGGGAGTAGTTCATTAAAACAGTCGCTTATTGGACTGGATTATTTGTTGGCTGCTGGAATTTCCCCCGGAATGTTTACGGTAGTCACTGCTGCCAATCAATATAAGCTATTAGATCATTTTGATTTTTACGTAGGCAAAGGTATAAAGAAATTCAATTTTAGCCCTATACTTCATTCTGGGAAAGCAGCTGATAAAAAATATGATGTGAACATTAATCATTTGATTGAAACAAATCTCAAATTAATGGAGAAAATCAATTTGATAAATAATGAATGTAATAATATTGAAGACTATATTTCTGAAGTGAATATTAGTAATCTACTGAATAATTTGTCATCTTTGAATATTTATAATTTGTGCACATTGGCTCCTTGTGGAGCCGGTCATACAATGCTGGGGTTTGATATTGACGGTTCATTCTATTCCTGCGATTATTTTATCGGTAATTTAGAATTTAAAATTGGCAATATTTATGAAGTAGATGACATAAAAAATAGTATTTTCAGAAATCCATCAGTTCAAAATTTATTAAAGAGAAATATTGATAGTATTAAAGAGTGTAGGATGTGTACATGGAAAAACGTATGTACATATCATTGTGCTTCAGATTCCTATTTTAATCACAAAACACTATACAAGCCACATAGTATGTGCGAATATGTAAAAAAAATTATTCCTCGAATAATAGATTTATTATATAGGAAAAAAATATCTATAAATAACATTCCGCCCTGTTGATAAAGGGTGTTAAAATATTTTTCTATGACTATATAAAAATGAATTGATATGAAATTTATAATAAGTGCCATACTTTCCTTGTGTATTAACAATGTATATGCACAGAAAATAACCGGAGTAATTACAGACAGAGATAATAACCCGATTGAATTTGCAACAATTGTTTTACAGACAACTGATTCTGTATTTTTGAATTCTGCCTATACCGATTCCGTTGGGAGATTCAGTATAAAAACAGATACACTTCCTGTAATTATAACCATTCAACATCTGATGTACGAAACGTATCAAAAAAAATGTAACACAAAGGCTATTGGCTCTATCCAGATGAATGAGAAAAGTCAAATGTTGTCTGAAGTGTCTATAATAGGTGAATATCCGCTGGTGAGAGTCATTGACGGAAAAATGACTTATAATATGTCGCAGCTTTTAACAGACAAAATGGCAACTAGCATCTATGATGCCATATTGAAACTTCCTGGGATTCATATACAAAAGGGTACTTTTCAACTGATAGGGGCAAATAACGTGACTATCCTAATCAATGGAAAGAAAACCAATATGGATGAAAACCAATTGAATAATCTGCTAAAAAATATGCCGAAAGAGCGTATTCGGGAAGCAGAAGTAATGTATAGTGCTCCTCCCCAGTATCATGTACGTGGAGCCGTAATAAACCTTGTACTTGACAATGCGATTTACGACACCCAGCAATTGCAAGGACAAATAAATACGTTGTATAACCAAGGGTATTATAAGAATTTTCAAGGAGGTGTCACAATCCTATATAACACTCCTAAAACCTTGACAGATTTCCTCTATTCGTTCGGTTACAACCAGGTTCGCACAGGACAGGAAATTATATCTCAACATATATTCAATGATCAGGTATCTGATATAAATCAATCCGACCGAGGTTACTCCGTCAAGCCTATCCATACCATTCGTTTGGGGAATGATTGGCTAATCAACGACAAGGACAAAATCACCCTAGCATACACTGCAGAAATTCAGCCGTGGATGCGGTCTTTCAATTCTTCTAATGGAACCTACTCAGATTCGGAAAATAAAAAAAATACGGATAAGCCAGTGCAAATGCACAATATTGCGTTGAACTACACCTCCGGATTTGGGTTTAGCACAGGCATTGACTTCACTTCCTATAAAAACCATACGACACAGCATTACCGGGAAAGGATGGAAGGCAAGGAAGATTTCTTTGATGCCCGCTCGAAGCAAGATATTCGCCGTCTTTCATTCTACGCAGATCAAAGCCATTCACTGGGAAAAGGCTGGACATTGAATTATGGTACTAAATTTAGTTTCGCCTCAGACAAGAGTTCTCAAATCTATCATTCCTCTGTCAGCCATAATTGGTCAGACTATGACAGTGACAGCCAATTGAATGAGTACACTTATGATTTATACGCAGGTTTCTCCAAGCGTTTTGCCAACAATCTCTCCCTGAATGCTTCCTTGACCGGAGAGTATTATAAGCATAAGAAAATTGACTACCGAAGCCTATTCCCTATGATGGAAATTACTTATACAGCTAATCCTGTCTCTGTTTTTCAACTGTCAGTTTCTTCTGATAAGGTTTATCCGAGTTATTGGGAAATGCAAAATACAACATCTTACCTCAATGGATATACAGAAATACAGGGAAATACGGATTTGAGACCTGCAAAAAACTACTCGTTTCAGTTAAACTACATCTGGAAAAGTAAATATATTTTTACATTATTCGCGAATTATACAGATGATTTTTTCTGCCAGATACCTTATCAGTCCTCCGACAGATTGATGCTGATTTATAAGACCTTGAACTTTAATTATTCAGCGAAGTTAGGGTTTAACATGATGATTCCGTTTCGGATAAGCAGGATATTTGAATCCAGATTTATCTTAAACGGATATTACGACAAAATGAAAAGCGACCATTATTATGACCTAAGCTTCACGAAAAACAATCTAGCGATTTATACCAATCTTGATAATACATTTACCATATCATCGAAACCCAATATCAAGGCGGAATTATCCGGTTCCTATATTTCACGTAACATTCAGGGGCCTATGACTATCAATGCCATGTATCGCATTGATACGGGTATAAAATGGACATTTAATCGTAACAAAGCGGAATTATCTCTGAAAGTCAACGATATATTCAACTCATGGGCTCCGAAAGAACTTAACCTCCAATATCAAACACAGAATCTACGGATGAAAGAAGTTGTGGATTCAAGAAGGATTTCTTTGTCTTTCACATACAGGTTTGGCGATTTCAAACCAAAAGCACACAAAGAAGTAGATCAATCACGGTTTGGCAAATAAGCATAAAAAAATTAGATGTACTAAAGTAAATAACAGAAGCTATTAGATTACTCGAATAAGCATTTTATATAATAACAATTAGTTATGCAAATACTAAGAATGATGATATGTCTGTTTATGATAAATGGCACTTTTGTATTGAAGCCAATCTACGCCCAAGAACATTGGGGTAAGGAGGACTCTATAAAACTATCTAAAATGCTAAATGGAGAAATGCCAATATATATAAATAAAAAAATCAAAATAGAATTTGAAAAATCGCTTTTAGAACATCCTCAAATAGAAGATAATGATGAGTGGAAAAAATATCTAAATTTTAAACAATCATTGACATACCATTGGTTATCCCCAATTGACGATGATATATTGACTAATCATTTTTTACAAACTTACAATAAAAGAATGAATGATAATTTGTTTTTCATGAATAATCAAATTATAAATATTTCCCAATATTCCAATATGTCAATACCACTTGCGAAGAGAATTCATTTCAATGTTTATGGGATCAAAGAATTAAGTGAGAAAAAAGTACTGCCCCATCCTATCTCCTTTTTTCCTTACGAGTTTGGAGCAGGTTTTTCATATGATATTAATCGCCACTTAAAAATAGGAACGCAAAGTAATTATCAATATAATTCTATTCACAAAAAGTGGGAGTGGTTTATGGGACTTGGAATAGTTGTGGTCTTTTGACAACTTCAGAGAATTCTATTTTTAAGGTATTATTGCACTATAGAAAATTTGCACCATAGCAAAACTTCATGCGTAGCAAGAAATATAAAAAATATATTTTGAATATTTAACTTACAGTCTATACTGTTTATTGATGTTTTTTCTATTTTTGTACTATAAATAAACGAAATATGAAAAATAAAATTACCATACTGGGAAACTTAATATTTGATAATTGGTTTCTATTTGTAATAAATACATTGATATACATATATTCATTGTATTTAGAGTTGAAATATATATTCGTAGATGACTTCTATCGATTATCAGTATATAAAAGATATGGGAATGAAGAGGAGTTTCTCAAATTTCTTTCATCAGAAAGATCTTTAGATTTTCTAAATTATTTATGGATGCCAATACACGTTATTGGAATTGCTTTGTTTACAACAATATGCATATTCTTGGGCTTTAATATTATGGGAATTAGATTAGCCTTCAATAAGGCTTTTAAATATTCCTTGCAGGCATCAATAGTATTTTCGTTCAACTATTTGTTATTGACTCTCTTGAAAATATTGGGTGTCGTAACTTATAATTACAACACTGTCGATGATGTGTATTTTGTTCAATCATTAGGTCGCTTGTTCACTCGCTTTAATTGGCCAGATTGGGCTTATGGCATTTTAGGCAGGATTAGTATTGTAGAGTTTCTTTTTTATTTTGTACTATCAATAATCATAGCAAAATCAATAAAAATCAACTTTAAAACAAGTTTATATAAGACCGGAATATCATACGGTATTGGTTTGTGTTTTCTTGGAATAATAACAACCTTTATTGGTTTTATTATATAACAATTATTATTAACTTATTAAATTAGTTTTTTATGAAAAAAGTAAGCAACAAAGTTTTGTCCCGTGCATTTGGGGGTAAAATGTTTGGATCAAAAACAGAATGCGAACGTTGGGAAGGCGGTTGTAGATGCCGTCAAGTCTATTACACATTTTGGGTAAAATCCTATGGAGCCTGGAACCCTGCAGCCGATTGGCAGTGCAACTAACCAGTAGGTAAATAAGAGATATATCTTCATTGGCTGCTTTTTATTTAATCTTTAAGAATTAATAAAATAGTAAAGCCAATTGATGGTATATCTCTTTTATTTTTGCAAATTATGAATAGAAAAAAATATTGTATTGCAACAGTAATATTTATAGTGGCGTCCACCATGTCACTCTTTACAATTTCAATAAGAAAGCATAGTTACAACGCTTCTCATTCATTTGATATGAATTCTATCCATATGGATATAGAAAACCGGAATATTCAATTATCTATGCAGGTCACGAAAAGTATTATGTGTATATTTTTTAACACAGAATGCGATTTATGTGCCAAAGAAATTCTTTATATAAAAGATAACTTAGATATATTTTCACGTAAATACAACCTCGTTCTAATATCATTTGAAGATAGACATAAATTAATAAATTATAAAAATGAAATTATATCTAAAGATAAAACCTCTTCATTGATATTCATATCCGACAGTAATTTTGAACTTATTGAAAAGTACAATGTATCTGTATTTCCGACCATTTTAGTTTTCTCTAAAAATGGAATAGAAGAAAGTAGATGTACTGGTATAAATATTGATTTTTTAAAACAACTAAAAAGTAATATGTAATGATATTAAATATCGATCAAGCGAAGAAAGTATTTACGCAACAAAAATCAATTAATTTATGCGGGATAGCTTGTCTTATTTCTGTATGTAAATACTTTAATATTAATGTCAATGAAGCGGAAATATTGAGAAACAGTGGAACTGTACATACAGGCACAACCCTTTTGGGCATAAAAGAGTCAGCAGAAAAACTCAATTTAACAGCAGATGGTTATAGATGCAGTATTGATGAATTAAAGAATTGTGACACAATTTCGATATTACATACGGTTAACAAAGATGGTTTTACCCATTTTGTAACCTGCTTTGGGTATAATAATATAACTAATCAATTTTTAATTGGTGATCCGGCAAGTGGGTTATTTCATTGCGACGAATATTATTTAGACTCAATATGGAAGTCAAAACTTTTATTGTTATTTGATAGTAAAAAAAGCACATCTAAGAATAACAGAGACAAAAAAAGCAACAATTATCAATATATTTTTGATATTATAAGTCGAGATATACCACTCCTACTAGTTACATTAATCTTAAGTATATTTGCATCAATTTTTAGCTTAGTTCCAGCCATCTTTATTCAAAAATTGGCAGACGATATTATTCCTCAAAAAAATATGATGCTCATTTTTTATGGTATCATGCTTTATGCCTTAATACTCGTAATTATAGCCATAATATCATATATAAATGAAAGAGTTATTATTAAGCAAAACCTATTATTCAATGTAAGGATATTGCGAAATCTTTTATTTAGGGTCTTTCATTTACCCATAACTTTTCACAAGTCACTAAATACTGGGGAAATAGTATCAAGGTTGAGCGATACTGAGCGAATTCAGAATTCAATAGTATTGCTTATAAATTCAGTTTTTATGCAAATAATCATTTTGTTTGTATCTATATCCATTTTATTCTATTATGAACTAAATATAGGAGTAATTGCACTATTAAGCATACCTTCGCTTATTTGGTTGTCATATTATTATAGTTCTAAAATAGGAAAGAAGCAAAAGCAAACAATGGCAAAATATGCCAAATTTGAAGCATATTCAATAGATATACTTTCCGGATATTTTGCGATAAAAAGTAATGTAAAAGAAAAACTGTTTCATAAAAGGCTACTTGAATCATACAAGTCTGCTCAACTAAAAAGAACGGATCTCCAAATACTTAATTCTCAATATAATTTATACACTAACTTAATTGTATGTGTATTTTCAATTACCGTTGTTTTGCTAAGCTCGTACTTTGTGGTTATCGGAAAAATTGAAATTGGAGTTTTATTTGCAATTATTACTATTTTGGCTCAAATTCTTCAAGCATCCATAAAAGTAGTTTCATATATGGTAAGTGTGCAAGAGGCAAAAGCCGCTTATAATCGTTCTCTTCTTATAATTCAGCATCCTCTTGAAGACAATAGTAAACATATAGATATAACAATAACTTCTTGTAACATGCTTGCATTAGAAAATGTTACGTTTAAGTATCCGGGACGAGAAATTTTACTTGAAAAAATAAATTTAACAGTCAGGACAGGTGAGCTTTTATCTATATTTGGTCGGATCGGTAGTGGGAAAACAACGATAATTCAACTGATTCAACGTTTTTATGCACCAAGTGAGGGTATTATAACATTTAATAATGCAGATATTAATAAATTTGATTTGCATAAATGGAGAAGACAAATAAAGGTCGTTTCACAACAAACCAAATTGTTTATTGGAACAATTGCGGATAATATATCTATGTTTTCTGATTCGTTGGAAAATGTAGAGTTATTTTGTAAGACAATGCAATTGGATTGGTTTTTCAAAATTGAAGATTTGAAATTGCATAATATGGTCGATGAGAATGGGAACAACCTTTCGGGAGGTCAAAAGCAGCTGATTGGGATTGCAAGAGCCTTGTATCAAAGTGCTCCAATTTTAGTATTAGATGAACCAACAGCAAGTATGGATAAAGAGTGTGAGCTTGAGGTGATCCAATTACTTTTTAGGCTAAAAAAAGACATGATAATAATAATGATAACCCATAAACCAGAAATAGCAAAAATGAGTGATAAAATTTATATATTGGATAATAAGCACATGACGGTTTGTGATGACTATTTACTCTTATAATGATAAAATACCCTAATAAAAATAAATCAATATTATTGTTGGTTGCTATGACGATTTTATTTTTACTGAGTTATACCTTATATATAACAATAGCAACTGTCACTATGAACCAATAGTTACAGTTGCTATTGTTTTATTACGCTTGATATATCGTAGTTGTACCAATTACTATATTTTGTGCTTTGCATAGTCAACTAGTTTCCAAATGTAATAACTTCTATTTGTGTAGAAGCAATTCAGGGAATAAAGGAGCTTTTTGTAACTATGCTTTGATTAATTGATAAATTTGCATAACCTCCCTTTCCAACTGTTCTATTTTATATCCATCAGTATAAACAATGCCACTTAGATAAGATCCTAAAAATACATTCTCAAATATACTTGCAAAAAGTTCTACATTTATATCACTTCTAATCTCTTTTAGCTCTTTTGCTTTTTCTAAAATATTCATCCAAACCACTTTCTCCTGAGAAAGCCAATTGAATGCATATTCCCTCATTTTAGGTAATGCAAAAAATGCAGAAATTGTAATGTTCATCATTGCAGTGTTCACATTAAAAATTCCGGAAGCTGCCATTTCTTTTTTTTCCTTTTGACAAGATTCTATAAAATGAGTCAATGTAAGTATAAGACTAGACTGGGGAGTTTTAGGCATAGAAGAGATACTATTGACTTCAAATATAAATTTTTTGACTACATTTAAAAATAAATTTTCTTTTGTTTTGATATGATATAAAATTGCTCCGCGACTCAATCCTGTAGCTTGTTCTAAGTCTGCGAATGTAACTCGATCATATGGTTTTGACGTAAATAACTTGAAAGCTTCAATTAAAAGCTTATCCTTTGTAGATTTTCCATTTCTCATAACATTTTAAGTTTATCAGTATGTTCTGTTTACAAAGGTATTGAATATTTGTCGAATACAAATATATTTGTCTCTCTTTTCAGGAAATTAATAAAAAAAAACATGTCATAAAGAAAAAAGACTTATATTTGCACAGTCTATACTGTATAATACATAACATTATGAGGTACGTTATAAACATAACAAAAAATAAGACCAGTAAAGATGGTTCTATTTTAGGGAAAGTCCTTGACTTTAAGAATGAAATGACTTTGCATGAACAAAGCGAGTTGAATGTATATAAAAAGCATCCACAATTAACGGCTTGCAATAGAGAAGTTACAATCTATAATAGATACACTCAACAAAAAGTACAAACTATCATGTTCGGCTCAAATAGCTATTTAGGTGCTACTATCTTTCCTGAAGCTATTCAAAAGGCTATTGAAGTGACGAAGGAATTAGGTATAGGATCTGGTGGAGTTCCGTTATTATCAGGTACATTTATGTATCAGCAAGAATTAGAACATCTTATTGCTAAAATGTCAGGTATGGATGATTCTATTCTGTTTTCTTCCGGTTATACAGCCAATTTAGGAGTTATTTCCGGATTAATACGAGCGAATAACCTCATCATACATGATAAGCTTAATCATGCTAGTCTACTTGATGGCACAGTCATGTCTGGTGCAAAAATGATTAGGTATAAACATGGTGATATAAGTCATTTAGAAAGTTTATTAAAAGACAACAGTCCTAAATATCCCGAAGGCATTCTGGTTGTTACAGATGGTGTATTTAGTATGGATGGTGATATCGCAAAACTTCCATTAATCTTGGAGACTATAAGGAAATATAATGCAGTTTTACTTATTGATGAAGCACATGCAACAGGAGTGATAGGTGATAATGGGGCTGGAACATTATCGCATTACGGAATTACTGATAGAAAAAATATTATTCTAACTGGAACACTGAGCAAAGCAATTGGAACAGTGGGTGGGTATATAACAGCCTCACAAGACATTATAGACTATTTGCGAATATATGCAAGAAGCAATATGTTCTCAACCTCATTGCCTCCCAGCGTATGTGCTGCTGCTATTGAGGTAATAAAAGTAATGCAAAATACAAATATAGTAGAACGACTCAAACAAAATGCAAAGTATCTACAACATAAATTTAGAGATGGAGGATTTAATATATTGAATACTGAAACGCCAATTATTCCTTTGGTCGTAGGTGATCAAGCCATTTTGACTCAAATGGCCAAAGATGCTTTTGATAACGGATTTGTCTTAAACTCTATTTTTCCACCAGTCGTACCAGCCAATTTGACAAGATTTCGAATAAGCATAATGGCAAACCACACACAAAAAGATATGGATATGTTATTTGAATTGATGATTAAATTATTTGATAAATACAACGTTCCACGATTCGTGAGATAATCATTCTATAAGTTGAGGTGTGTTCATTCTCTCAATAAAGAAGAAATTTTAGAGAAAATCATAATCAAAAAAGAAACGATATTAAATGTTCTAATACAAGTATACATTTTGTGGCTAAAAACTTTACCAAATACAATAAAACAAGTATAATGTCATTGATGAGGGTCAAAACTCCATTTTGAAAAGATGAACTTATAATTTGAAATTTGAGCATCCTAAAAGGCTAAAGAAAGGGTCATAGCATTACTCAATACAGAGTCTGATACGACCCTTTTTAGTATTTGTTGTTACAATCTGTAACTTTGGGGAGTATTCATTTTGGTTTTGACACCCCTCATCAATTACTGCAAAAAAACGGCTCTAATTTTTAATTGCAAATATAGATTCAAGAAAATAAGGGTATTCAAAAGTATGCAGTCTTTCGTAATAACAAGTCGTATGATATTGTTCTACATAAATACTTCGAAATAAAAAACCGCATACCAAAGAATCCATTTTAGAATTTTGAACTTTTTTATCCATTTGTGCTGCTAGTTTCCAGTACTTCTTATCACATGCAATAAATGCTAACATTCTTTCTTTAAAATCTAAAACATACAGATTAGCTTGTCCTGCAATGTGAAAGAAAGCACTACAAGGATTGATTAGAATTTCTTCTTGGTCGAACCAAGATTGTATCTTCACTAAATGCTCATTCTTTTTATTCCAATATTCTTGTAAAGAATAAGCCTCGTCAGGTATAACAGGAAAGAATATATTTAAAGGAGAAAAAAAATACTTAGCTATTACTTCCTTAAATATTGTTTCCTTATCTTTAAAATGATAAAAAATTGCTCCACGCTGCAACTTAGTAACACGTTCCAACTCAGGAACTGTCACTTTTTCCACATTCCTCTGAAGGAATAGCTTAAAAGCTTCCTTCAGAATCAATTCTCTTGAATTCTCTACAGGTTTATTAAACCAATCTGTCTCTGCCATAACGATAGGGTAAATTGTTTATTTAATTTCTTTAAGCAAACCCTTTACCATATCTAATATATTGAAAGGCACAGAGTCCGCTCATTTTGTAAAGAGAGGCACTGGTATACCCGAAAGACAAAACGAGCGACCTGTGCCGTATTTAAACAAATACGACACACTCGCTTCGTATATCCTTGTCTTTCTTGAAAATTACCAGTTTTCTCTTTACAAGTCCACACGAACACGAACTGAATGAGATAAACTCATTCTACATAAGAATGGTGATATTACACACCAACTTACTGCAAAGATACACAAAATATTATAATGTGTGAAAGTTGATTAAGGAAATAACGAATTTTAATTCAAGATGGTTGGAAGTAGTATATTGTTTCCAATAGATTATAAAAAAAACAGCCAAACTCTTAGATAAGAATTCGGCTGTTTTTAGATGTGTATGTCTTTTGGATATATACTATAACCAAAATGGGTCTTCTTTCCAATTTGTGGTAAAGCCCATTGCTGTGGTATCTACATTCGGGAACTCCTGTAACAGGGACTTGAAATCTTGCACCAGTGTATTTTCAGGTTCAATTGCATTAAGCCAATAGATAAGGCAGCAAAATACAGCATAGAAACGATTGGCCATTTGCGGTTTGTCCGTTATCCAGGTATTTCGCAAGGTGGCGGGTAACTGTGGTATGACAGGCATCACCCTGTTCCAAATACGTTCATGATGGGCGCAAGCATTTCTTAACGCATTGACCGCCTTCATCCAACTTTCAAGCATTTCATGCTGTGGTACGCCATACGAACGGGCGATTTTCTTTTTGATAGTCGTATCGGCGAAATTGAAATAGAGCTTAGTCAAGCAACCGAATGAAACCAATTCCAATATTTTCCATGCCGGAGGATAACCTTCTTTGCCGTATTTAACACAATGCTCCTTGATAAACTCGTCTTTGGAGCGTTGGAGTTCTCTCTCCAGCGTACTTAAGTTCTCTGTAAACTTATGCTTGTCTGTGGCCAATTCCGGCTGGATAAACCAAAATGCGCCATGGCTTAACGAGAAATGATTGATAATCTTGGCACGCAAGGACACTTCTATTTGTTGTATTGCAGAGAAAATAAGCATTCTTAGCCGTGTATCGAACAGATATAGTGACACAGCCTTGCCAAATGAGGCTCCGGACTTGTATTGGTGCATAACCGTATCTTGCTCCATAGGACGAAGATATGTCCTGAAACGGAAATAGCTGACATTTTCAAGAAATGCCAACGCCTTGTTGTCGTCAGTAATTGACAGTCCCCTATCTTTTAATGTTTGGATTAAAGCAGGAACTTCAAGAGGGGAATTTGTATAATCCATAAACGTATATATAAAAAAAGTTCCGCCCTGGTACGCTGTTCTACGGGAAGCGTGGCGGATTCTAGCAATGCAAATGTACGACTTTCTTTTGGAATATCCAAGAGTTTCGGACAAATCAATTCATTTTTAACTATTTTAAAGCCTGTTCTTATCCCCATGCGATCGGTTCCACGTGTCGTAATCGGAATACGTAGGGGTATCATCCCAAAAGGATGATTTCTTTCTTCTTTTGCGGTGTTTGGGCTTTTTATCGTAGTCATCCCCACCGGAAAATATGCTTTTGAGTATTACATAACCTACCAAAAGTATTATCAGAGCGTCCATATATTCATGTTTTAAGTGTTTTAAAATCAGTATGTAAAGTTACAAAACAATATCTATATAATCAAATAATCACAGAGAAAATTCGCAAGAAAAACGCTGTCAGAAAATACCTAAACGGGCGACAGCTTCCTCTTTTGTCTCCCGGACAAACTGCAAGAGAATACCGGGATTGATGTAACGGTTTTGGAATTTGCAGGTAAGGTGCATATGGGGACCGGTACTGCGCCCCGTGTTGCCGGTAATGGCAATCACCTCGCCGGGCATGACGGAAGCCCCCCGACGAACCAGCACTTGGGAAAGGTGGCAATAGCTGACGGTGTAACCGCCGTGACGGAGGGTGACGAAGTTACCCGAACGCCTGTCGTACCCCACCTTGACCACCACGCCCGACAACATGGCGTAAGCTTCTTCACCTTTGGCACGCAGGTCGATCCCGTTGTGCCGACTGCGCTTCTTGCTGAAAGGGTCGATACGGAGACCATAAGGCGAAGTGACAGTAATACGCTTCAACGGATAGGAGACGCTCATGTATCGCCGTACCCACTCGCCATACTCATTGGCAGGGAATTTCCCTGCCGTAGAAACAGACTCCTTATTTGGATTGGAAACCTTTTCTACAGGAGGAAGGCCTTTTTTTGTGTCTATGCGACAGACCGGTTGCCGCCTGGCTACGGTGTGGAACTGCGCTTTAGCGGACAGACACACCGACAGCATGGATAATATAAGAATCGCTTTCATACGGACAAAGGTAGGGAGAGAACTTCGACTACTTTATATATAAAGGAGGAAAAGCACTGAATTTTAACCTTGTATAAGCCATCATACCTGGGAATCATACTCGCAACCAACACACGCCAGAATGGGTTGAATTTTCCGTTTGGAGTATGATTGACAGTCTGATTTTTCCGTGTTTCCATAAATAACTTCAAAAACGGAACGATTTATCGTTTCCGCCCAATACAGGTGCAGACGATGAATTTATTTTGCCCCCAAAAGTGAACTTATACCCAAAGGATTATGAACTATCAACACAAATTCAAAGAGGAAGAAATACCTTACGGCATCCTCAAAAAATTCGGACTGACCCGTGAAATGATTGGCGACTTGCCGCAATCGGTGTTGCAACAGGTATGTGACGGCTACCGTTCACCAGTGCTGCCTATCCATATCACGGATGAAGGAGGGAATATCATACAAGGGCGCACACGCTTCGCATTGGTCAGAACCGAAACAAGGGAAGCGGACATCCTGTTTTATCCGGTGCTTGCCCAAAGTCGATTGGAACAGTTCAGCGAGGCAAACTGCCAAAAGCTGGAAGCCGGGAAAGCGGTGATGGCTACCATGACCGATGCGGACGGCAGACAGGTGCAAGCCTTCCACCAAATAGACGAAGGCACCGGACAGATTCTTTCCGTGCCGACACCCGTCATCGGCCGTAACCTGCAATACTTCTGCGATTATTTTGAACTGAGCAACGCCGAACTGAACTGTCTGCAGAACGGTGAGCCTTTGACACTGGTTGACGAAGGCAGTATGCTGACACTCGGTATCGACCTGCATGACCCTACCGGCATCCGCATCGGTATCGGGGATGAACGCCAATGGCGTGAACAGAACAAGAAGGGGTTGAAAAAATACAACTTCGGGTGCTTCGGCTGTTGGGTGATGGACGAACAGGGCAACCTGGACTATGTGGAGGAAAAGGAGTACAGTGAAGAGATGTGGGAGGAAATGAAGAAGAACGGGGCAGGCAAATTGAAAATGAAGAATTAAGAATGATGAATGAAAAATTGGAAACGGAAAGATTCTATCCGGAAGAAACGCTTGTGGAGAAGGTGCAGAGCGGCGTGTTCGGATGGCTGGGGTATGTGACCCACCACTCCAAGGCATGGAAACAGGAGTATGAGCGGTATTGCCGCCTGCGTGAACTGCCGATGAATGACGGAACCGCCTGGAAGTTCCTGCAAATGAAGCAAGAGGAACTGGAGGAAGCGATAGCGAACGGAGACGCTTGATTGAACCATTAAATAAGAGAATACAATATGTCTATCCGAAAGAATACCAATCCCCGGCCGTTGGATTTACCGCCGGAAATGCAAGACCTGTTGCTGCGTAACGGTATGCGTGGCTACCTTGCCGGAAGCAGCGAAGGGTTTGCCTTGATTGTGCAGGGGCATGATTCGCCCTTGCTGACCTATCCTATCGGCGAGAAGCAACTGCGTGCGCTGACCGACTGGGGCACGAACTCCGCCAACAAACGGTGTTACAATACCTTTGCGAGCATCGTGGCCGCCGACTTCGACCTGCCGAAAGACTTCGTACATGCCCGGAACGCCAACGGACGGGTCGCCATGGGACTGCACGGCTACCGTACCGGTGCCGGAGAGTATGGGCGTGTGGGAATGCCCATGCGTCCTTTCCATCCGATCTGCCACGGCTTTCTCGGCTGGACACCCCGGCAACAAGGGGGCTTCCACCTGCGGCGCATCGGCGGAGACCTCTACTATCCCGGTGCGCCTATCGTGCCAAACCGCCCTGACGGACGCATGAAACCGGGGGAACTACAATCGGGCGGCTACGGCTTCTATTACAAAGGACACGCCACCGCCCCGGTAGCGGAGAGGGATGTGCTGAAAGAATTGCAGAGCGTGGTGACGCCCATACACCCCCGACAGAGAAGCACCGAGTCTGCCAAGCCCTACAAGGAACTGGTAGCCTCGCCGGTGTATTTCACCAACGAGAGATGGCAGGAATGCCTGGCAAGCCACGGTATTATCGTGGATAGCGAGACACGAACGCTGACCGTGCAGTCGGCTGCGGTGGATGCGGACCTGCAATATGACCTGACAGAGGAGGAACTTGCCGCACTGACCGCCAACACATTGGAAGAAGCTACGGCGGAAAAACGGCTGGAAATCATCAACGGGGTAATCCAAGACGATTATGACGGCAAAGTGACGTTGGAAATGCTGAATGGCAGGGAGACTGTGAACCTGTCCTTGCACCCGGAGGTGCTGGAAGATTTGAACAGCCGGTTGGCCGTGGGGCAACAACAGGCGGAAAGGATTGCCGGCGGTATGCCGGTGGAAGCGGAACGGGAGCTGCGAGAGGGATTGCCGAGGGGCGGCGTGGCAATGAACGGCAACGACCTTGCGGCAATCCGTCCCGACAAAGGCTGGTACCGGGAAGGAAAGCATGGCAGGGAGGTGACAGTGGATGACATCCGTGTGGAGCCGTCCGGACAAGAGGGAACATACAAGATGACCGCCATTATCGACGGCGAACGGGTGAGCCACGAGATTACGCAGAAGCAATACGACAAGTTTATGGCTATTGACGACTACCACCGCCTGAAGCTGTTCTCCAAAGTGTTCGGCGAGGTGGATATGAAGTCGAGAGACCGGACCCCGTTGGGAACGAAAATCGGTGCCGCCCTGCTTGCCGGCGCAGCCGTGGCTGCGGAACTGGGGCATGACCACCACTGCCATTCAAGACCGGTGATATTCGCCGAACATCACCACCACGGGCCTGCGCTACACCCCTACTTCAAACCGGGAGTGGATACGCCTATGGATGTGGCCACACGAAACTTTGAGGCGGCGGCGAATGAGCATATCCGCCACGAGATGCGCCACGGAATGTAAACCCATAAAGAGAACACAACACAAACACACCTTTATATTATGTCGGAACTGACCTATGAAGATTTCAAACAACGCATCAACATCCAAGAGGTGTTGCAGGATGCCGGGTATCATTTGAACCGGAAGGACGGTATCCGCTACCCCTCTTACGTTCGCCTGGACAGCAACGGCCGCCGTATTCGTGGTGACAAATTCATTGTCACCCGGAACGGCATGTGCTGCTTCCAACCGCCCGAACAGCGGAACTACAACATCATCTCCTTTATCAAGGAGCATCCGCATTTCTTTGCGGAATATACGCCGGGGATGTCGAAGGACAGGCTGGTGAACCTTGTGTGCAACCGCCTGCTGAACCAACCTGTCACGGAACGGAATGCCCGTGTCTTGAATCCGGAGAAGCAAAACAAACCCTTCAACGCCAATGATTACGAATGGCAGAGCTTTGACTTGGGCAACTGGGAGAGCCAGAAGAAATTCTATCCTTACTTCAAGAACCGTGGCATCGACCTTGCCACCCAACGGCTGTTTGCCGACAATATCTTCCTGACCACCAAGCTGCGGACGGACGGGAAGCGATATACCAACCTCTCGTTTCCCTTAACCCTGCCGAACAAGCCGGATGAAAAAGCCGGATTGGAGGAACGAAGCCGCCCGAACCGGGAGGGAAAAATGGTGTATAAGGGCATGGCCGCCGGAAGTAACGCCACGCAAGGAATATGGATAGGTAATCCGGGACACTTGGCTTTACCTGAAGTGAGAAACGTGTATTGGTTTGAGAGTGCGCTCGATGCGATGGCTTTCTGCCAGTTGAACGCAAGTACACTGAATATGGAAGATTCGGTGTTTGTCTCCACCGGAGGGTCGCCGAGCCAGCAACAATTCAAGGGGATGATGGCAGAGACACCGACTGCCACACACCACCTTTGTTTTGACCGTGACCGTTCCGGACAGGTATTCGCTATCAATTTTGCGCTGACCCATGCCGGAAGGGAGTTCTCCGGTTACCTGTCGAAAGCCGGGAATTTAATCGTGCAAGATTGCAGTGGGGGTTATCAACGCCATGAAATAGCAATGGAACCGTTTGACTTCAAGAAAGTGACAGCGAGCCTGGGCATAGATACCTTGAAACCCGATTTGGAAGATGCGGTTCTCAAATACATGAAAATGGGTGACGGATATTTGCAGGAGATGTATATGAACCGTAGGGACAATTATGAAACCAGCCGTACTGACGGTGCGACAAACAAGGAGGAACTGGAGGAAATGGAAAACGACCTGCACGCTATCTCCAAAGCTCTACAAATGCTATCCCGGTCCGGCACACCTGTGATGGGAAGCATCATCTATGAGCCGGCGGCTGAAGGTTACAAGGACTGGAACGACCAATTGCTTGACAAACGGATGGAAACGGAAGAAAAGGAACTTGATGATTGGGAAATCAGTGGCAGGGCTACCCTGAACCGCGCCTTGTCCGATTTGCCCGAAGTCAATCCCGGACATATCCGTACCGGCCTGTATGATGAAGCAGACCATGAAGCCGTACGCAAACGGATTGAACGGGCAGAGAAAGTCGTGCAATCTTTTGAAGTCAATGACAGGGGAATGCCGGACAAAGGTTTCCAAGAGATGTATGAGATACAGGAAGAACTTGCCCGGTTGGAAACGGATATAACCAACTCACTTTCGGGCATGAGAGAAGAATACCAACCCCGTTTTCACCGATAATCCCCATGAAGCCTATGCAGACCGCCCACTACGGAACCCTTGTCATCCGACCGCATTCCATGCAATTTGCCATTGATGAACTGCCCCTGCTCCTGCTTTGCCTTGCCGGATACGGCTGTGCCTGGATAGAGAACCTTGCCGGTAGCGGTATCTTGTCAGGGGCTTCCGTGCTGTGCAGCCTTTACCTGCTGTACCGGTTCATCTACCTGCGCCGTACCGAATACCTTATCAGCAGCGAACAGATAATCTACCGGCATGGCGTGTTCAGCCGAAGCTGCGACTACATGGAACTGTACCGTGTAGTGGACTTCAGGGAACACCGCAGCTTCCTGCAACAACCGACCGGGCTGAAAACTGTGAGCGTGTATTCGGGAGACCGCATGACCCCCAAACTGGATATACGCGGCGTGGAATACCGGACGAATCTTGTCGATCATATCCGTGAACGAGTGGAAACCAATAAACAACGAAAGGGTATTTATGAGATTACAAACCGTTAGCCTCCTGCTGCTTATGAGCATTCTGTGGGTACAGCGTGCAGTGGCACAATATGTGCAGACTAATCCGCTGGAGTGGATGGCACTTGCCGAAGGAAATGAGGCTATCAATGGAGAGATAGAGAGCCAGACGGACGGGCAACTGCGCACGGCTGCCTTGCAGAACACCATTGCCGCCGAGTTCAATAAAATCCATGAATGGGAACGGAAATACAGCAGCTACCTGCAAACGGCCAGCGGGTATGCTTCCTCGCTGAAAGCCGCCACCACGTTGTATGAGGACGGCGTGCGCATCTTCATTTCACTGGGCAGGCTACGCAAGGCTGTAAGCAATAATCCGCTGGGCGTCATCGCCACGTTGTCGATGAACAACCTGTATATCGAGACCGCCACGGAACTGGTGACGGTCTATACGCTGCTGCGGAATGCCGTAGCCACCGGAGGGCCGCAGAATATGCTGACCGGTGCGGAACGGAGTGAAACGATGTGGGCGTTGGCCGATAAATTAGGCGCATTCAACAAGAAACTGAACAAACTATGTCTGAGCATCCGCTACTATACGATGATGGACGTGTGGAACAACATCACCTCCGGAATGATTGACCGGGACAACAGCGAGATAGCGCACCTTGCCTTAGACCGGTGGAAACGGGCGGCAAGAGCGGCGAGGTATTAACGTAAGAAGAAAGAGCACATGAAGAAATGGCTTGGATATTACATCGGATTTATCCTGCTGCTATTGGCAGGGACGGCGAAAGTGGAGGCACAGATTGACCCGACACTGGCCGGGATGATATTAGGCTACACCAACAAGGCGGAGAAAGAGCTAAAAAGCCAAGAAAAGGCGATGCTGATGCAGACAACCGGACATCTCTGGATGCGGGAAGAAGTGGAAGGCACGACCGATTTGCAACGGACATTCAACAACTATCTTGATTCGTTCCGGGATATCGTGTGCTATGCGGCACAAATCTATGGCTTCTACCACGAGATAGGACGGCTGTCGGACAACATGGGAGACTTGTCGAAGCAACTTAGGCAACACGCTGAAGGGGCTTTTGCCGTGGCACTGACACCCCGGAGGAACCAAATTTACCGTGACTTGATATTGGGAAGCGTGGAAATCGTGAACGACATCCGGCAGGTGTGTATGAACAACACGAAAATGACGGAGAAGCAACGCATGGAGATTGTATTCGCCATACGCCCCAAGCTGAAACGGATGAACAAGAAGCTGAAGCATCTGGCACTCGCCGTGAAATATACCTCGTTTGTTGACGTATGGGCGGAGATTGACGAAGGGAGCCGACCCAGGCCAACGGACAAGGCTGGAATCGTGCAGGCTGCCATGCGGCGATGGAAACGGAGCGGAAACCGATAACAAAACAATCAAAGGAATCATATAAACACAATCAACACGACAATGGGAAAATGGTCAACAATCTTAGGTATAGGCAAAAAAGTAGCCAACCACTCGGCAACACAAACTACGGCACGCAGTATCGGAGGAGCACTTGTGCATCCCCAACGCACACTTGCAGGATTGGGAAATGCCACCAAAACAGCGGTAATGGGTGGTGGCATGGGATATCTCGCTTGGGAGAAACTTGTGAATGACAAACCGGTAGTCCGTGCGGCGGCAGACCTGCTGGTCGGGGAAGAAGCCGTTGACAAGGGACTGGAAATGGCAGGGAACGCTACAAATAAAATAGCGGATGCGGCAGACAAAGCCGGGGAAAGCCTGCAAGAGGTAAGCCAATCGGTGTCATCGATGGGTGCGTCTTGGGGTGGTGTGGGTACTTTTCTGCGGAACATGACCGGCGGCAACGGCATGGATATGTTGGGGAACTTCTTCGGCAATCTCGGTAAGGGGAACGTGTCGGGACTGGGCATCTTCGGACTGTTGGCTTCTGCCATGCTGGTATTCGGACGCTTCGGTTGGCTTGGAAAGATTGCCGGGGCGTTATTGGGCATGATGCTGATTGGTAACAATTCCAAAGTGGCACAACCGTTGACTCCTGCGGTGAGTGAAGAACAGGGACGGCCGGGAGGAATGAGAAGGTAATGAAGAATGAGAAATTAAGAATTTACTTCTGAAGACAAACACAAAAGAGACACAATGAATATCGGATTATTGGCAGTAGATAGCCGTTACCCTAACCTCGCACTGATGAAAATCAGCAGCTACCACAAGGCGCAGGGCAATCGTGTGGAGTGGTACAGTCCGCTCAGCCGATACGACAAGGTATATTTGGCGAAAGTATTCACCTTTACGCCGGATTACGCATATTTCCTGAACGCCGACGAAGCGGAACGAGGGGGAACCGGCTATGACATAGGAAAGGTACTACCTCCAGAGATAGACAGAGCCGTACCGGATTACAGCCTGTATGGAATAGACAAAAGAACGGCTTACGGCTTTCTGACACGGGGATGCCCGAACCGGTGCAAGTGGTGCGTAGTACCCCAGAAAGAAGGGAATATCAATCCTTATATGGATATAGAAGAGATTGCGGTGGAGGGGCGTAACCGTATCATCCTCATGGATAACAATGTACTGGCCTCGGACTACGGACTGGGGCAGATAGAGAAGATTGTCCGGATGGGGTTGCGTGTGGACTTCAACCAAGGATTGGACGCCCGGTTGGTAACGGATGAGACAGCGAAGCTACTTGCACAGGTGAAATGGCTGAAACACATCCGCTTCGGTTGTGATACACAGGCGCAGATAGCGGAATGCGAGCGTGCCACGGCTCTGATAGATAAATACGGATACAAGGGGGAATACTTCTTTTATTGCATCCTGCTCAATGATTTTGAAGAATCATTTTCCCGTGTGAACCATTGGAAACAGAAAGGGAGGCGTTTTCTGCCCTACTGCCAGCCGTACCGGGATTTGCACAATCCCAACCAAAGCATTCCCCAATGGCAGAAGGACCTGGCAGGCTGGGCCGATAAGAGATGGATATTCCTGAGCTGCGAGTTCAAGGACTTCATACCGAGAAAAGGATTCAAGTGCAGCACATATTTCAACCATAAAACGGAGACGAATGAAGGTTTTGAGCTTGTTTGACGGAATGTCATGCGGACAGATTGCCTTGAAACGACTTGGCATCCGGACGGAAACATATTACGCCTCCGAAATAGACCGACACGCTATCCGGCAAACCCAACTGAATTTTCCGGACACGATACAACTCGGCGATGTCACACAAGTGGACGTGCGCCAACTGGAGCCGATAGACCTGCTGATAGGCGGAAGCCCCTGCCAGTCGTTTTCCTTTGCCGGGAAACGAGCAGGGATGTCCACCATAGACAAGGAGGAAATCTATACGTTGAAGCGTTATTTGGAATTGAAGCGTGAAGGCTTCCTGTTTGAAGGGGAATCATACCTGTTTTGGGAATATATGCGTATCCTGACAGATATTCGCATGTACAATCCTGATGTGCTGTTCCTATTAGAAAATGTGGAAATGGGCAAGAAATGGGAACGTGTACTGAGCGAGGCTATCGGGATATTCGGGGTGCATATCAACTCCGCCCTGGTGTCGGCACAGAATCGTGCCCGCATCTATTGGACGAACATACGGACAAAAAAGGTCGGGCTGTTCGGTGAACTGCACGCCGACATTCCGCAACCTCAAGACCGGAAGATATTCCTCCGGCACATCGTAGAGGAAGAAGCGGACAAGAAATACTACTTGAGCGAAAAGATGATGGGCTGGCTGAAAAGGCATGGCGAGAAACGGAATACCGACATGAACGTGCTGGGAGACAACGACAAAAGCCACTGCCTGACGGCTACCGCACAGGCCAAAGGAAACCTGACCACGAACTATGTCTGTATGGCCATGCGTGGACGAGAGACCTGCCTCACTTCCCGGAGGACGGAGTATGGCAAGCGGATACGCAAGGCATACGAAGCCGGCAGCATTGCCGAACTCCGAAAGAACATCCAACAGCTTGAACCCCGGACAGACGGCAAGACAAACTGCCTGACGAGCGTGCAGAAAGACAACTTGATATGGGCTGGTCTGGCCGGATGCAGGCCGGACAGAAAGGGAAAGACAGGCACTTGTTCCCAAAATCCGCTCCCCTTTGGAGAAATATGTATGTCGTGCGGACGCATCCGCCGCCTGACACCCACGGAGTGCGCACGCCTGCAAACCATACCGGAATGGTACCAATGGAAATGCAGCGACACGCAACAATACCGTATGTTGGGAAACGGCTGGACAGTGGAAGTGATTGTACACATATTCAGCTTCTTAAAAGATAACATCCATATAAACATCGCCTGGCAACAGGCTTGAAACAAAAGACAATGAACTATACGCAAGAAATGAACCTGGTATCGAAAAGCGGCTATTGTATGCCGTTTGAGGAGAGTAAAGGAGAAGTGAGCCTGACGCTGGGCTACGGGAAGCAGATCCACCCAATGACACAGGAGGAGTTTTTCCACCATGGTGTGGACTTCGCTACCCACCGCTATATCCTTACCGCCGTAGCGGACGGTGTGGTGTCGGGTATCGGCAGCAACCCCACGCACGGGCTGTACCAAGTGATACGCTACGGTAAGTATGAAGTGACCTACGCCCACCTTGCCAACGCACTTGCCCCCTTCGGCGCACGGGTAAAGGCCGGCAGCGTGGTGGGTATCAGCGGAGACCTACTGCATATCGAAGTGAAGTATGACGGGGAGGAAATCAATCCGATGGAGTTCCTTGCCATGCTGTACGGCAACCTGCTGGCAATGCGGCAGCAAGGACATCCGGGTATGCCGGAACTGGAGACGATGGAAATGGATATTCCGACAATGTATGACGATGACCGGGAGGAAATCGAGGAACTGATGCTACGCTTCTACCCGGAGTACCTACTGGAAGTGGGCAACGGCGGCTACCGTGTGCCGGAGCATACGGAACAATCGCTGCGCAACATCTTCTCACAGTCCGCCGTGAAGAACTATTTCTATGAGATGATACCCTCGCTCGCCAACCCGTTGGGGATAGGAGACCGCTCGATGCCGATAGCCGCCAAAGTGCAGAACCTGCTTATCAGCGACTTCCTGAACTACCTCGCTTTGCGCCACGAGATTTTTCTTTCCACGCTGAGCGAAAACGATAAAAAAAAACGGCCGACCAAGCCATAGCGACTTGCGGCATGGTGGACCCGCTTACCGATTTGGAGATAGACGTGCAGAGTTTTGACATTCCCCGGCTGGTGACGGTATATCCCGACAAGGCCGGAATGCGGTGGTGGACGAAGGCATGGTTCAATAACCGAGAAGAAGGCGAAGCCTCCGTGGAAATCAGCCGGCAAGTGGCGGTAAAGTTCATCCAAAACCTGATTGACAAGGATACGATGCTGGAAGAATACTTTCCAAAACAGATGGAAGTGTACCACCACGCCATAGAACAGACCAAAGAACAACTATTGCAACAAATGAATTTGACATGAGCAAACCCCGACAGACCCAGCATTTTGCAGAAATCGAATATTGCCTGCAAAACTACTTCAACAGCCAGCTGGCTCCCGTGATGAAGGAAGCCCAAACCTACCTTACGCAAAAGCAGGTGGAAGAAATCGGTGCATACCACGCCAGTACTGCCGGCGTGCTGCGCTCTCTCGCCAACGGTGCGAACGGAATGCCGGACGACTCCTTGCCGTATCTCCGGCAGACCGGCGAGTGGAACAGCAAGACAACAGAGGATTATGTGGCAATGTGCCGGGAACGGATAGCCGCCACCCCGGAAACCGTGGAAGACCTGAGCCTGCTTGCCGGAGAGTGGCGCAATGCCGTTGTAGCGGAAATCGGTAGGGAACAGTACGAGGAACTCTCCAAGGAACTGGGTGGAGACCTCGCCTTTGCCTACGTGGACTACCGGGTGGAACAGATGATGATTGACCGAATGGCGGTCGAGCAGATGCCGAAATCATCCGTGGAGTATATCCTGCGGAAAGGTGCGGAAGGCAGCCTGCTGGGATTGGCGCAAGGCATGATGAAGTCGCCCCTGCAACAAGAGATAGAACGGCGTGGCGAAGCCGCCTACCGGCCAAGCGGTGCGGAGAAAGCATGGGGTACAGCGGTGGGTGTCGGCATGGACACCGTGATGATGGGCGGTATTTCCTCGTGGGGAAGCCTTATCAAGCTGGGCGGCGTGGAAGCGGTAAGCTATGCGGTGGGGAAATTCATGGACGGAACGGAGGATGCTCCGGCCATGACGGTGGAGGATTGTATCAGCCGTGGCGTGTTCGGCAGCGAACATAATGTGTTCGCCGACTTCCGTGCGCAAGGCAAGGTCATAAAATCCTACGAAAACCCTTACATACTGTCGCTCAACGAGCGGTTGGCCCAAAAGATGGGCATACTGACCGAAAAACCGCTTTGGGCGGAACTTATGGAAGCCGAGGCGCAGGTTCCGCATGGGTGGCCATTCCCGGCATACGAGCCTTCTTCCAATGAGCGCAAACCCGGACACGGGGATGTGCCCATGGTGGTGGCACCTGGACGGGAAGAAGAATATCTAGCGATGATGCAAGAGGAAGAGGAAAAGGAACGTGTCGAAACTGCGAAAAGGGAAACGGAAAAAACGGCTACGGAACAAGATAATATGGCGGACAAGCATCCTACGGAGAGCGGTGAGACGCAGGGAAAGAGGAATGAAAACGGCTGGGGCGACTTGTTCGGCACTTTCGGGCTGGACGGTCTGGACGACATCGGCCAAAACTTGGGCTATGTCATTTCCATGCTGCCCGACATCCTTTTCGGGCTGTTTACCGGCAAGTCGAAATCACTGCTTCCGCAAAACAACCTGTTGCCCATCGCTTCCATATTGACCGGTATGTATGTACGGAACCCGATGCTGAAGATGGTACTGATAGGCATGGGTGGCGTGAACCTGTTGAACAAAGCCGGGCATGAAGCCCTTGGACGGCAAGGGAACAAAGTTGTGCAACCCTACAAGGTATATGCCGATGAGCCACTCAATCCACGCATCGCCAACCCGGTGCTGCAAGGGAACAGCCTGATTGCGGTGATTGACAAAGTGCCGTGCAGCATCCAACTGACCGACAATGTGGTGGATGCCCACCGTAGCGGCGCATTGCCCCTGAACACACTCGCCAACGCCGTGCTTGCCAAGCACGATGAAATGCAGCAAATGGCACAACAGAACTACCGGGCCGCCGAAGCGGAACGGGACGAGGGCCGGGAACGCACAATCCTACTCAAATAATCAAACAACCCTATAAACACAACAGCAATGAAAGAAAAAAGTCCACGTGAACAATCGGCCGCCCACCAACAGACAGCACTCCTGATAAACGCCCTGAACGGTGCGGTTGCCGGTAGCGGCTACTGGCTGAATGCGGCGGGACGGAATTTACCGAAATTCTATCCGAAGGGTGTAGCTGTCAGTCCGTTCAACTCCCTCGTATTGGGCATGCACACCGACCAAAGCGGCTACAAGACCGGACTATATACGATGTTCTCCGACGCAAAGCAGCGTGGAGAGGCAATATTGCAACAGGAACACGGCGTGCCGTTCAACTGGTACAAGTGGGACAAGTACGTGAACCGCCATAACTCGGAAGATATGCTGTCTCGTGAGGCATACAAAGCCTTGCCCGAAGCACAGCAGAAGCTCTACAAAGGAGTGCGCCAACGGGAAATCATGGTCTTGTTCAACATCGACCAGACCACTCTGCCGATGGCGGATGCGGAGAAATACCGGGATTTGCAACAACGCTTCGGCAGCCGTGCAGACCGGGGCTACCTGCAAAGCGAGGAACGACAACTGCGCAGCACGGTGAACCGGTTCGTGGCGCAGGTCAGGGAACACCTGCTTCCCGTGCGCAAGGATGCCGCAGGCATGGCGCACTTCGATACCGCCAAAGATGCAGTCTATATGCCCGAAGCGAAACAGTTTGAACACTACGAAGACTATGTGCAAGAACTGATGCGCCAAGTGGCAGGTGCCACCGGACACGCCCAACGGCTTGCCCGTGAAGGCATGGTGATGCAAGGCGGCAAAGCCCCCTCGGAAGATGCCATACGCTATGAACGGCTGGTAGCGGAACTGGCCTCCGGCGTGAAGATGATGGAACTCGGACTGCCTGCCCGGTTAGCGAACGACAGCCTGCCCTTGGTGGAACACTGGACACGGGAACTGCAAGAGAATCCGCACTACATAGATGCTATCGAAAGCGATGTGAACAATGCGCTGGGGGTTATCCGAAAGGCGGAACAGGGTGAGAAAGTGGAATATGCCACGCTGCGCACGCAACGCCAGACCTCGGAAATGCAGGAACGGCAAGGGCCGCAGGTGGACGCCCGTGAGAGTGCCATACTAGTGGATATTCTCCGTACCGGAGGAATGGCGATAGACGGACGCAACTTCCCTTCTCCTGAAGCCCGGAATGCGTTTCTGGAAAAATTCAATCTGGGTTATTACGAACGGCAGAAGAACGAAGCCTTGTTGAGGGTGACGGACGAAGATGCCGATGTGGTGGAGATAGCCTATACCGAAGCACTCGCCTACGGTGCGAAGATTGCCACGGCGTGCCGGGAATACCTGCCTACAGAATGGAACACGAAAGGAAACTACCGGATAGCAGAGGAACTGAAAAGCGTGCCTGACCGCTCCACCAAAGAAATGGTGGTGGTGCGCGACAGGGAGACCGGGATTGCCGACGTGGTGCTGCCTGCCGGTGCCACCACAGGTGGCCACGTGATACTGTCCGCTACGGACAGACGTCCGTTTTACCTGACTCCCGATGAGGTAATGCCTGCGCAGGAACGGTCGGAACAACAGGCAAGGGTCGTCACCAACAACCTGCCCGGATTCTCCAAGCAACAGATAACGGGCGCATTGATGAAGCAAGGAGCAAGCTATGTGCGCTTCTTCAACAAGGACGGCCTGCTGGGGTACCGTCCCGATGACAGTTACTTCAAGGACAAGGAAGTGTTTACCGCCAAGCTGACCGGCAAGGAGTTGCAAGTGCAGGCGACGCTTGATGTGGCGGAGGCGGTAGATAAAGCCACTAACGTACAGTTTGAGCGCATACAGATGTTACGTGATGACAATAACCGTTGGGCACTCTACTTGAAGCCCGTAGAGGGGGAAGCCTTCAGCATCTATCCCGATAAGGAGGACTTAAACCGCTTCTTCTCCGCCGTGAAGCAGAATGAACGGCAGTCGGCACAGGGGGTACGTATGGAACTGGCGCAGAAATATTATGCGCTCGGCACCGACCGCCCCGAACTAAGACAGGACTTGTTCGGCACGGCATCTACGGACGTGGATGTATCGCTTATCAAGCGTGTGAATATCTTCCGGGCCAAAGACGACAAGTTCCTTTGTGTGCCGCAAATCGAGGGAATGGGGAAAATTGAGGCTCGTGAGGTGTCGAGGCTGCAATGGCAACGGATCTGGATTGCGGAGGATATGGCCGGATATAAGACACAGTTGGCGGCCACCTTGTTTGCGGACGTGCTGAAACAGGCACAGGAAGCGAAACAGGCGAAAAGCCAAGTGGAGACTTCGGAAGTGGAGCATGGAAGGGAAAAGGAACAAGTGAAGGCTGACGGGGCGAAAGGACAGACGGACTGGAGGAATTTTGAGGAGTTGAAAGCCAAACACTCCGATGCCGTGCTTCTCTTCCGCTGCCGTGACTTCTATGAATCCTACAAGGAGGATGCGGACAGAATGGCAAACGTGCTGGGGCTTGACGTGTCGGAACGTGACGGAGGGATTCACGTGGCTTCGTTTCCCAAAACGGCATTGGACACTTATTTGCCCAAGCTGGTACGGTCGGGAGTAAGGGTCGGAATCTGCGATGAACTGCCTCGTAAGGGAGTGTCCGAAATGGACACCCCCGTTGAGAATGAGCAACGTCCGGCACGACGGATGTAGTGTGTAACGTATGAGAGAAACATATACCTATATATAATAATGAGCAAGAATCAAGAATATGCAGAACGGTATGCGAATTTTGCCATGGTACAGATGCGCAAGTACGGTATTCCGGCTTCGGTGACGTTGGCACAAGGTATACTGGAAAGTTCCAACGGACAAAGCCGACTGGCACAGAAAGAGAATAACCATTTCGGTATCAAGGCGACTGCGGCATGGATAGAGGGTGGCGGCAAATACGGGCTGTACACTGACGACAAACCGGATGAAAAATTTTGCAGCTATGCTACGGTGGGTGATTCCTACGAGCATCATTCCCGCTTCCTGAAGGAGAACAAGCGGTATGCGGATTGCTTCAAACTGGCGGCTGACGACTACAAGGGCTGGGCGCAAGGTCTGGAACGTGCCGGGTATGCCACCGGAGGGAACTATGCCGCCAACCTGCAACGGATTATCGAGGTGAACGGCCTTGACAAGTATGACCGTATGGTGATGGAAGCAGGGATTTCGCAAGGCAAGGCTGCCACGGAGCACTACTCCTTCCCGGTGAAAAGGGATGAGTTTCTGTTGGTGACTTCGCCTTTCGGGATGCGTGAAGATCCGATGAATCCGGACAAGCAACAGATGCACAAAGGCATCGACATCCGGACAAACCAAGAAGCGGTGCTTGCTACGGAGGATAAAGGAAAGGTGGTGGCAGTCAATCTGAACGCTGACACGCCGGGCGGTCGTTCCGTGACCGTGGAATACGGGCGTGCGGACAACAGCAAGGTACAGGTAAGCTATCATCATCTGGAGACGGTAGGCGTAAAAACAGGTGAAACGGTGAATGCCGGGCAACAGCTTGGCGTGTCGGGCAACACCGGCACACGGACAACCGGCGAACATCTGCATCTGGAGGTGAAACAAATCCATGTGAATGGAACCCTGCGTGAGGTGAACCCTGCGGCCTACCTTACCGAAATAGCGCAAAAAGGAAACATCGGGCTGCAACTGCTGTCGGACGGCAAAGACCTGATGGCAAAATTCCGCACACAAGAGAACGAAACTCCGTCGATAGGCTTGACTGATTCTCCTGAAGATTGGATGAAAAAACTGCTTTCCTCGGAGGACAGCGGTGTCCGGATGAGCGGTAATGATCCGATTATGGAGTTGGTAATGGAAATGTTTACCTCGCTGATGGCTCTTGCCGTGCAGATTGACAGCAAGGAACAGGATCAACAGATGGGGGCTGCGACAAAAGCGGCTTTGGAGAAACGCATAGACCTTTCCTCACTTGTTCCCTCGCTGAGATCGTGCGAGCTGGTGATACAGGACAACGCAAGGCCGATATTGTACGCCCAAGATGCTACCGGCAGTTACTCGCATGAACTGACTGCGGCTGAAATGAATCGGTTGTCGCTGATACTGAACCATACGGATATGCCGGACGAGAGCAAACGGCACCGAATCGGTACGGCGGTGAACCATATACTCGTGGCTGAACGCGCTGCCAGAAGCTATGAGCAGGGAATGGAGCAACGTGGGCAGGCGGAAGGCTTGCAGATACGATAATGAATTTAGGAATGCAATAGTTGTATAATAGTTTAAAAAAGTAATTTATGATTAAGTGTAATGTGACAATCAACGGCATTGTGAGCCGCACGGCTTCCATGCGTACCAACAAAGAGGGGAAATCTTATATTAGTTTTGCCGTGAAAATAAGCATTCTTGCCAAGGCAGGGAGTAGCAAGCAAGTGGAGGTGTTCGTGTCGAAGAACGGAACGACTGCGGAACTACTTTCTTATGTGACCGGTCAACGTATTGAGTTGAAAGGGGTGCTGACTTTCCGCAAACGTGAAGAAAACCTGTATCTCAATTTCCATGCCGACAGCGTGGACTTCCACCCACAAAGCGAGCGTGATGCGATTGAGGGCACTATCGAGTTCCGGGGGACGGTGGGTAAACAAGTGGAAGAAAAGAGGGATAAGAAGGGCAATGCTTATTCGGTGTTCTCCGCCTTCAGTACAGAGAAGCATGAGGAAAACTTTGCTTTCACATGGGTACGTTTTATCCGTTTCTCCGCAGAAAAAGAAAGTTGGCTCCAGCCTAAGGCACGTATCTGCGCCAAAGGAGTATTGGAACTATCTATATATCTGGACAAAATCAACCTCTCCTGCCGGGTGGAGGAAATGGCAGAATGGGTGAAACCGGTTATGACCAATGGAACTGAGGATGAATTACCGTTTTGAGTATGGCAGGAAACAGAAGATATAATTCGGATGGGCCAAGTGCGGAGGAACGTGCGCTTGAACGGTTTACGGAGTTGATGATAAAGAAAATATCGTCTATCAAGGGGGATTGGAAGAAACCATGGTTTACCGAGGGCTTTATGACATGGCCGAAGAACCTCTCCGGTCGAGAATATAACGGAATGAATGCACTCATGTTGATGCTGCTTTGCGAGGAAAACGGTTACAAACTTCCGGTGTTTTGTACCTTTCAGCGTGTGTCGGGGCTGAACTATTCGACTGACAAGCAGGGAAACCATAGGCCATTGACGGATGCCAATGGGGAGAGGCTTCCGCAGGTGTCTGTCCTGAAAGGGGAAAAATCGTTTCCCGTATTCATTACCACATTTACCGTAGTGGATAAAGAGACGAAAGAGAAAATCAAGATGGAGGATTATCGGAAACTGTCGCCGGAAGAACAGGCGAAGTATTCGGTCTATCCCAAACTGAACGTACATAATGTGTTCAATGTGGCGCAGACCAACCTTCGGGAAGCACGTCCGGAACTGTATGAAAAACTGTGTGAACAGAACAACCTGAAACGGTCGGCTTCGCTGGACGATGAAAAAATAGCGTTTGCCCCGTTGGATGAGATGATTGCGGAAAATCTGTGGGTGTGTCCGATTTCTTTGGAACATCAGGATAATGCTTATTACAGCATTAGCAAAGATGCGATTGTGCTACCGGAAAAGAGCCAGTTCATCAATGGGGAAACATTCTACGGAACATTGCTGCATGAAATGACACACAGCACCGGGGCTGAAGGACGCTTAGACCGTATCAAGCCAGCCGCATTCGGAAGTAAAGAATATGCACGTGAGGAACTGGTGGCCGAACTGGGTAGTGCTTTGGTGGCATCACAGTATGGAATCACCAAAACAATCAAAGAGGATAGTGCACTGTATCTCGGTTCTTGGCTGGATGTATTGAAGGAATCTCCGGAGTTTTTGAAAACCACATTGTTTGATGTAAAAAAGGCTTCATCGATGATTGCACAACGGATTGATGCGGTGGCTGAGAAAATTGAGGCAAAAGCCCGGCCGTTCTATTGCTCTGTGGCATTTCTTCAATCTCAGGATGATACGGCAAGATTGGATGCATTCAAAGATAAAGGAGACTTTGAGGGGCTACTGAATGAAGCCACGGAGTATTATGACGGGAATGGCATGGATGAGATGTATACTTACAGATATCCGGCACAGCATACGCATGATAACGTGCTCATTGAAAATGAGAAATGGGCATTGGTCTATAACGGAAGTGTCGGAGGAACTTATGACCTGATGTTGAAATATAGCGAAGAAGAGGTACGTGACCACATCCGTCGCTATGGTATCGGAAGGGCATCTGAAGATGTCAAGAATTTCGCAAAGGATATGGTAGCAAAAGAATACCTTTCAACAGTAAAAGTACGTTCGCCGAAGTTCGAGATGCCTACCGGTGACATTCTATGCGTTTACTATAACAGATTGTCTGATACACTGGATATAGGGACAGTCGTAAACGGTAAATTTACGGAAAGGCACAGCTTTGCCTATGACCATGACAAAGACCTTACCGACAACCTGCAAAATGTCCGGACGGCTTTGGAAGCAATGCCCGAATATCAGTACCGAGGCGATGTTGCCGGCGAAAGGGTAAATCCTCAAATAGACCTCATGGATGCGGATAATGATGGCAACACGCAGGAGGTGGCACATGAGGAAAGGGAACAGGAGGATGAGTATGTGCCTTATCGGAGGGGAAGATAAGATGTTGAGTGCAAGGAGTGTATGGGCACATTCCTTGCACTGCTCTTTTTATTCTTCTATGAGCGTTAATTGCTCCGGACGGTCGGCAAACCAATAGGCATCGCTGTCAATATATACGCATCTGCCATTGACTGGCTTTCCAAAAGCCAACACTTCGTGGGGACCGAATACTACTCCGTGGTCGTTGGTGAAGATAACCCTGTCACCGACGGATAAATCCCGGTCTGTGTAGGTGACTTCGGAAAGTCGGTCGTAGAATATCGTACCTTCCGCTTCATACCGGGCTTTCCAACGCTGGAAATCCTCTTTATGACTCATGGTCATGCCAAAGGGGAATAACTCGGAGGGGAAAACTTCGGCTTCCGAATGGTCGGAGGCAATCAGGATAATGCTATCTTCGTCAATTTCCTTGGGGGCGGAAATCACTTTGTAAGCTCCTGAAGCCTTGCCGTTGTCGGGGGCGTTCCAATAAAGGGTGTTGCCGTTCTTGATAAAATCGTACTTGCTCATTGTGTATAATTATTTAGTTGAAAATCAATATAAATCATTCTTGTGTTGCCACTTCTAAACCACATTTTTTTGTCCTGCAATTTTCCAGCCATAAACTGCTGCCACATCGGGATATAGGGAACGTGTCAGTTTGCGGAAACCTCTTTCGTCTATCTCACCGTTGTAAATCTTGGCTGCTATACGTTCGGCTGTTTCTTCGTCTTTGGCTATGCGGTAAAGCACATAGTTGGTGCCATCATGGTGGTGCAGTATTCCACGTATGTTGTAGGCATCGCCGTACCATTCGGCATCCTCGCATCGGGTATGAAGTATGTTGGCAATGTTGTTACCAAAAAATTGAAAGGCATTTCTTCTGCCTTGCCATAGCCCTAAATCGGCAAACGCAATAATAATGCCATTTACCTTTTTATCAAGGTTGCCTCTTTCATCGGACAGGCCTAAATACACTTCGTCTGCCCATTCTTCATCAGTGAGTTGGTAATCCTTATTTTCCGTAATGGCACGCATATTTTCCAAATAGTTTTCACGCGCTTCATCATCATAAAGCATTTCGCTGCTCCAAATCATTTTCTTTTCCATTGTCTTACTCTTTAAATTGTTGGTTATGCACTTCCCCTTTCATTAGAGAATTTTTATCTCTACCAGGAGTTCTATTTTTACGTGCAATCCCATAACGGCTTGTCAGGCAAAATAAAGGCAAGGAATTTGGGGATTTTGATGCCGGGCTTGGAAAGCCTATTAAAATATTCAAATAACGGAGTGGTACTTGACGGATTTTGCGAGCCGTAACTTTGCAGAGTAAAAAGGAAGGCTTGGTAGATGGGAATGGCGGATTGAGCTAAAAGAGGTTAATTTGCTGAATTTATGGCTATGATTACAAAATAAATCTCATACAAGTTTGTTTTCTCAAATAAAAAATGTACATTTGCAGTATAAAATTATCCCCCTTGGTTGGGAAAGACCAAGGCTCGCCCTCGATTTCGAGGGCTTATTTTTTATATGACTATGGCAGAAAAAAACAAGCAACGAGTAATCATTTACATTGACGGATTCAACTTCTATTATGGATTAAAGACCGCTCCGTGGAAGAAGTATTATTGGCTAGATATTGTCAAGTTGATGGAGTCTTTCTTACGTCCTAATCAGGAATTAATAGCAGTAAAGTATTTCTCTGCTAGACCGACAGACGTAGGTAAACGGAAAAGACAGGATGCCTTTTTCCAAGCCAATAAGGAGAATCCGAAATTTAAGTTGATATTGGGAAAGTATCTAAAAAAGGAAATCGAGTGTTTCAAATGCCACAATATCATCCATACTTACGAAGAAAAGGAGTCTGACGTGCGTATAGCTACCCAGATTGTGGCCGACGCTTTCCAACATAACTGTGACCTTGCTATCATTGTTTCCGCAGACAGTGATATGATACCAGCCGTTGAACTGGCCAAAGAAGCTAAAATCAATGTATTTATCTATTTCCCACCTCATCAGTATTCTAGTAACTTGGCTACAATGGGAAATGGAGCACCCATTCAGATGTTGCGCTATGAAAAGAGGTTTAAGCAGGCATTATTGCCAGATAAAATAACGCTTGCCAATGGATTTGAACTTTCCATTCCAACGGAATGGAAAGTTTTACAAAGAGGAGAAAAATAACATCTCATTGCTATTCAAGGCAGGGATAGAGATACAGTTTTTTTATAATAATTGGATTCAATAAATGGCAGTATTATTTGACAGTTTTTCATATAGGATAAAGGAAGTCGAATCTGGTATATGTTATGATAGATGGCATTTTGGAAAATATCCAGAACTTACTATGCCTGAACATTTATATTATTTGAATCGAGTTATAAATTGTTTGCTAACACATGATAAAATCATTATCAGGACAGATTCATTGGAAGAAATTATAGACGTTTTGGGTTTTGAAGCCTTTAGACTTTTATATGAAAGGCAAGAACTTGTAATAATTGATAATTGGTGGTTTCCAGCATTCATGATAGGAAATGAAAATTTGCTATTTATGAATATGCATAAGAGTAATTATTATGATAAAGTTATTGAACGAATAAATAACAAATATGGTTTTCAGGCATCTTTATTTATCAAGCAAGTATTTGAAAAGGTAACTTCTGATTCAGAATCGGAAGAATATGTATATTGGGATCATATTGCCCAAGAAAATATGTATGAGGATTTCACAATCAATAATCAAATTAGAACCTATTTAAATATAGAATCTGAAAACATCCTTGACATTAACGAAAAAGACACATGGAGTGCCGTAAGATTATGCCTATTCGAAAGAAGTATTGTGTGGGGTAGTTATTTACAGACTGATGAAATAATTTTAGAAGATGAAGCTAAGTATTATTTCATGCAGAAAAACAATCTAATTCCAGAACAAACTCTTAATGATAGAATGAACAAATATCTTTTTGCAAGGAATATTCCCAACTTATCTTTGCTTTATTACAATAAAATAATTGATATAAAAAAAATTATTCAAGTAAGAGATCATGCTTTTGGAGGTTTTTATAGAGATTGGCTACAATCGAATAACTATAATATAAATGAACTGGAGCGAATCCTTTTAGGAGGTAACTCATCTTCACAAGCAGAAAAATGGTTTAGATGGGGACTGGTTTCTGTTACAGGACTAATCCTTCCGGCTGTGGGTGGATTAGCTGTCAGTTTACTAAATGAAAAAATTCCATCATTCTCCCAAAAGATTCCAAATATTTTCTTCGATCATGTATTATCTCAAGTTTTTAATACTAGAAAAAACAGGAATGCTTTGCTTGCTTTGAAATGACATTAGTTTGTCGAAATTTTCAATAATTCACTTGATTGTTTTTTCCCACTACTAAATAAGGCTACAAATATTTGGTAATTTCATTTGAGTGGATGTTTACAAATAAAGTTGATTAAAAAAATCACTATATTATTTTTATCTTTATTTCAAAAATTAGCCGGCTGACCTTCACAGGCTAACCGACTATCACACAATATAAGTTTTTTATTATGAACAAAAAGTAATCCTCATTTTGGGGGAGAAAGCAATCTTACACAAGCGTTCCTGTTTGCCTCATTGGGTGAATAATCGTCAATCCCCCCTTCTGAAACAATTTCAATACGGTTGCTTGGCACGGCACGTTTGATAAGCTGGGCCTTGATGTATTCCGCACGGCAAAGCCCCAATGAATTGTTGAGCGTTTCATTACCCGTGGCATTGTCTGCCGCTCCTGAAACCCGGATATGCAACCTATGCTTATTGGCAATCCGGGCTATCCCGTCAAGGTTGATGAGTTGCGAGGTATCAGTCAGATGGCCGGTATTCAGGACAAAGAAGAAATAGATAGGTGCCCCGACATACAGGCTGTCGGAAACAAGCTGTGAGGCATCACTATCTAAATGGTGGGTATGCTGTCTTTGTGAAACAATTTGCTCATTGGTATGTGCCGCCGGATGAGCGGAAGATGTAGAGTCGCTTGCCTCCGTCAAGGGTGATTGATTCAACCTTGCGCGAAGCGAATTTAATCCGCTGTAATTGTTTCTCGGATAGCCGGAAGAAGCGGTTTGGCTTTCTGCGTTGCCGACAAGTTCGGACAGCTTATCAGCGTATCGGTCTAACAGACCTTCCAACTCCAGAATCTTCTTCAACTCGGCGATAATGGCCAGGTTCATGGCATTGTTTTTCTGTAATCCCCGGTTCTTCCCTGCCAAACACAAGGCATGAACAGCCAGTTCCTCATTCTGTCTTATATAAGGAACAGGGTCTATCACCTTCCGCCAACCGACCTTGCCAATCGTAAAGGAGATTCCTGCCGTCAGGCCCACTAAATTATCCCCGAATTGGTCTGAAGCACCATAACCGTCGAAGTCCTTGAAAGTCGTGGTGCCACCCAGTTCCGCAAGCAAGTGGAAACGGTCTGTAAGACGGTATCTGCCCTGTATGCCGTAGGAAAGAGCAAACGGATGGTGGCCGCTCCCCTTGTGGTGGATGATACCGGCTCCCGCATAAGGGATGAGACTCCAACGGCACGGTGTATTGCCCCTATCCAAGCCTGCCAATACATTCCAAAGCAAATCCGCATGGCAGAATTGATATGATTGTGTTTCCAACCGTGAATCCTTGAATCGGAAACCCTGATAGGACAAGCGACCTCCTATAGCTGGCGTGAACCATTTGCCTGCCGAAACAGCCAATGTAGGCTTCATCCTGCCAAATAAATCTTCACACCCTAATGGTGAACCCAAGAAAGCGGAAGTACCGCCGGAAACATTCAGGAACCAGTTATCTTTCCACGTGGAGACGGAAACGACATCGATCAGGTAAGAAGGCTGTACCGTTTCCCACTTCTCCTTGAAATACTCTCTGTGACGGGTACACACCGTATCGGCTATATTCACATTGTAAGCCTGTGCTCCCATCGAAAATGCCATTGGCAACATAAACAAAAATATTCTCTTCATTCTATCTAAAATTTGGTTTGTGATGCAAAGAAACAACGTGACCGATCTATGCCTGAACGTATGGAAGCCTATCACGCCGTCTTTAACAAGTATTCTTTTTTACTTCTCCCAATCAGACTGTCAATCAGACTTCATGGAGAGTGAATTTCTCTTATTTTTTACGGACGCTCTTTCCACCGGCAGGCTTCATCATCCGGTGTGCCCTCTGCAAGCAACGCCTTGCCCATGTCCGGTCGTCCTCGTCCTCCTTCCTTCTCCAGGGCAGGTCGCTTCCCCCTCCGCCACCTCCATGCCCTTCGGCAAAGGTGGTGGCCAAATCGACATAATTGGCGAAAAGGTAAATGGCGCACTTGAATATATCTTCGCCACGTTCGGCCATGTCCTTAATCAATGAATCATCGAACACGCTTTGCGCCTCTTTCCCCAAACTTTGGAAATGCGTCCTGAACTCCCGGATGATGTCACCGACCATGGCTTCCGCCAATCTGTATCGGACCTGGTTCTCCAGATTATAAGTAGCTAGTCTCACTTCCTCCCTGTAACTCTCCACCTTGTCTTTCGATTCGGCCTCCAGTGTTTTCAACTCCGACAATTTGCAGTCGGCTTCCGCCAATTTCTCCCGTTTGTCGGACAGGTTTTCAAGTACTTTCTGAAGCTCATAATCAAGCTTAGCGATGCGTTTCTGGAGTTCTTCGGAATCCCCTTTGCCCGTCCTCAAATCAGTGGCCACTGTTCTGATTTCTTCCTCCAATTCCAGTTTCTTTTGTTCCTGATTGGCAATCATGGTAGATAATCCTTTCACTCTTTTTTCTGCCAGACGGATGTCCGAATGGAGTTGTCGAAGCAGCTCACGGTCGTTCCCAATCTGTTTCTCCAGCGCGGTACATTCACGGCTCAACGCACGCCTGTATTCTTCCGTTGTGCGGTGCTTGGTGCCGGTCACGCTCACGCTGTCTCCACGGTTCAATCCCCACTTCCCATTGACTTTGGCAAGCTCGTCGTGGAGTGCGAACAGACGCTCTTTGAAGTCATAGATATTTCCTCCGAAAATCTTGTTGAACGAAATCTTATTCCGTTCATCTACCGGTATCACGGTGCAATGCACGTGTGGGTTGAGTTCGTCAAGGTGTACATAGAAGCCTATGACATTATCCTCCCCCCATTTGTCACACGCAAACCTGTACACGTCCTGCGCCCAAAGTTCTATATCCTTGTTGCGCCGGATATGTGAGTTATCAGCTCCATGCGTGAGGTTTACTTTCTGGCCGCCAAAGGCTATCTCGTGCATCCTCTCCCTGGAGCCTCCAAAGATGATATTCGCCACAGTACGGAACTTCGGTTCGGTAAGCCCGGCGTTGGGGTCTTTGATACTACGCTCACGCAAGGTTTCCGCCATGCGATCCGGTATGGATTTGGACTTATCCACTGGCACGACCTTACCTCCTTTGATGACTTCAAAGTTAAGCCGTTCACGGGTGCGGTCATAGTTGCCGTGCTTCGATGCCCATTCCCAACCTCTTTCCGTCCAGTTGCGCTGATGCTCGTCGCTTTGACCGGTGGTCATGCCCTTTCCGGGCCTGATGTCCATAACCTGTTTGATGTTGTTCGCCATGTGTCCTATATGCTATTTTTACAGCTTGCTGCCGCCTTTGCGGTCTCTGCATTTTGCCCGTCCGGGGCAAAGTGCGTATTAGGCTACGTGCTGGAAGCACTTCCTTCCGGACGGGCAAGCCCGTCGTAAAACTGGAGGTCAAGACCTCGCATGAGGGTTACGCTTCCGCAAGTGGAAATAAGGGCATACCCGGTGAGTCTAAAAGGAGAGGCAGCAAGCAGGGTTCTATTGGTTGGTTTGGGGTATTTTCCCAGCCTTCTCTTGATTGATTCCCTCAAAATAGGGAGCGTAGTATTCCCAAAGCAGGCGGAGGTCTTCTGAAACCTTGTCTGGTATCAAGGCTAATAAATATTCCGGAACTTTCGGGCATTGTACGTCAATCAGGTTCAGACCTGCCGATGCGAGTAGTTGAAGGTATATCGCCACATCCCTGTGGCAAACCTCGCAGTACACTCTCTCCAATGTGGCGGAAAGCGTTGGATTGGTCGGAAACAAGTTCGTCCTTTGCAGGATTATATGGGCGAACAGCTTATGCAAGCGTTCCCCGATGCCGGCTCCGCTATCTGTCACCGGCATGGATAGAACATGTTCGGTAGTTGTGATGAACTGTACAGCCGATTCAGCCATTTCCTCCAGGCACAGGTAACCACATATCCACTTATTGATGCGTTCTTCCTCCGGTGACATCATACGGGGCTGCAAGCCTTCCGTTCCCGGCAACGTGTAATTCATTGTTATTAGGAAAAACTTCTTGTGTGCGTCTATCCTCGCCATGCCGAAGTTCTCCAACGCATCGAGGAAACTGCGCGTCGTGGCACGGTGCCATTTCCATTGCCGGGCAAGCTTGCTGACGGTCGTGACGAATTGCCCTTTCCGCAAGGTGACGTTCGTTCCGAAATAGGTCAGGCTGTCACGGCTTTCACCGGATGCCTTGTCGAGTAAGTCACAGAGGGCATCCATTTTGGAGAATCTTTCTTCTTCATCCGAACGGAGGAACTCAAGCAGTTCCTTGTCCGCAATTATTCTGTAATTGATGTATTCCTTCTTCATGAATTTATGATGATTATATAGTCTTCGAACGGTAATAAAAGCAGGGAAAACATTATCATTTCTTCCTATACCCCCAGTTTCGATAATGCGGAATGATACTTTCAGGATTCTCTAAAAACGATTGTCTTAAAAAGGGCTTCTTTACCATGCGGCAAACCGACAATGAGGGGTAAAACGCCGCCCCGAAAATCAGTGCGCCAATGGTAACGCCAAGCGACAGGAAGTGAGGGGTAAACAGGCAGACAACAGAGAATACCGCCACTCCGAGAAGTGTCCGCTCCTGCTGCAAAAAGCGGAATACCCGTTCTGAAATCCGATGGGAGAACAGCAACAGGCATACCACGGACGAGGGGGCCAGTTCCAACGGTAGCTTGAACAAAGAGAGGTGGTAGAAGTGGAACATGAGCAGGGTTGAAAGCAATACCAGCCTGTAACACTTGCGGAAGTTATGGCTGAATGCCATACGCAGGTAGAACTTAGTCATGGACGGTTTGGACTTCTTTCTGTGATAAAAGAAAGGAAGCACTAAAAACGTGAGTAGAAAAAGCAGATAAAGGGATTTTACAATCATGGCTATCTATGTCTTAGGGTTCTAATTCGAGTTTAATGAAATGATTGGAAGCAATACGGACAATATCTTCCACATCAGTATATAGCAATGCTTCCGATTGGTAGCGTGACTTGAAATCGGGATTGCGTTTCAATGAACGCACGGCACTGTCCAATTTGTATTCCGGTATGCTCAATACATGGCCTTTGGGATAGACGCTGTTCGGGACTTTCGCCACCAAGTACAGGACACGGCAATGCACCGGATGCAACTCTCCACCCTTCTGGACGGAGAACGTGCTTTCCCTGTCTGCATCCAGCACATCAATCCATGTCCTGTAATCATGGATGACGGATACCAGTTTTCTATAAATACTCTCTTTCATTCAGATAAAATCTCTTAACAGTTCTTCCTCACTCCGCGCAAACAACATATGGCCGTTCTTGATGACCTTCAGCAGTTCTTCCCGAAGTTCGCAGCCCATTATCTCCAGAGAATCATAGAGGGTCACATACAGGGTATCACATTCAATGTTTCCGTTTGCCGTGGCATTGAGCTTATACATCCGGCCGAAACGTGGATTGGAATAGGCACAACATTTCTGGCCGAAATCCGTGGACGTGGATGGCAGGTAGTGATAGAGCAATATGAGTTCCATTTGATCCTCCAGTTCATCAATCAGTTCTTCCAATGGGTACACCTTTGGCAAGAGGAAGGTCAGCACGGCACTGTCCTCATAAATCTCCGCTTCTTGAAATTTCCCCGGAGAAATCAATGCCGGCATTTCCAGACCTGCCAGCGTGACGAACCGGTCTATTTGTTCTTTCTGCATGATATATTGTTTTGATATTAGTTGATATTCGTGATGTATGCCTTGATAAGAAGTGCAGGCAACTCGTCCACCTCCAACGGGAAGTCGGAGTGCTTCAACTTCCTGGTTGCTTTGGAAGTCTCTTTGGCCAACCTGTGAAGTGCATCGGTTTGTTGCACGGACAACAGCGTATAGGATAGTTCATCGAAGGAAATCCACGGTTGAACCAATATCCAAAGATATGCCGTTAAGCGGTTACTGTCGGCTATGTACCTGTTACGTTGTATCTCGTCCAAACAAACGAGGGCATTTTGCAGCAAACGGCGGTTGTTGCGTACCGTCAGGAGGATAACCAGTTCTTCCTTGTGGAATAGAGGCTGCTCCTTCATGGAGAGGTCTATGATATGCCGTATCACTTTTCCGGTCTGTGTCGTGATGTCGTCCAGTGGAATATCCCCATAGGCAGGAAAATGTTCCAGAAAGGAACGGAATGCCATATCTTCCTCCTGCAAAAAGGTGATAATGTCCGCTTTGGATTGAAAGCCGTCTTTTAATGTCCGGCCGAGCATCTTCTGATACTGGACTACGGTCTGTTCAGCGTTCGTGCCGTAGGTTGGAACGCTGTCCAGACCTGCATAAAACTGGTGTGCGGAAGTTACCAATGGCAGGGAAAACGTATCGACTTCCACTCTATTCAGTGACTCTATGATTGTGAGGTAATCCGTAAAAGCCCACTGCCGTTTGTCAATCAGCCTGCCCATATAAAAACGTAGGGAATCATGGATGATTTCCAGTCCGGCCGATGCATGGGCTGTAAGACTGTCACGGATAATACAACTTGCCACGGAATCATCCAACGCATACCATTTCCGTACTAATTCCACAAGTCTGCCGGTGGTAATATTTTCCGCATTTTTTACTTTTCGTAAAAAATCTGCATAGGCATCGAAAGCTTTTTCGGAAGAATGGAAGCCATGTTCCGCAGAACGATTGCAAGAAGCCAACAGGATTATGGCCAACAAAGCCACCCATGTTGTGTGTAAAAGAGGACGGTCACCTTTGAATAACAGGCGGCCAATGCCCAGATGGAAACAAGATGATTGTCTCCGTGTCTGTCGTACTGACAATGTTTTTGTCACTAAATGCAATTTCATATCGGACTTTAGCTTTGTGATTTCAAGAAGCAAAAATAAGGTGTAATATCCATATAATAAGTATGTAAAATGCAAGTTTACAAAAGCTTATGGAATTATACTCCAAGTCTGATTTTTGCAACTTTGTGTAAATCAACCAACGGATAACAAATAGCACAAAAAACATTTTTCAAGCTATCCGGTAAAAGAGAGAAAGAATACATAGAAATACTTTCAAAAAAGAGTGGCAACATGGCAAACAATCTGTCTGACACGCTATGGAACCTCGATATGAAATGATAAAAAAGGTTGTCCGAGCTGCCATTTATGCGGCTTTGTGAGGTATTTGTTATACCTTTGTACTTAAATAAATTAGGAACGAATAAATATGTCGAAGGTAGGATATGTAATAAATTATGCCGGGTATGGTACGGACGTGGATAAAGAATGGATGAAGCGTTTCGGCTGTACGGAGATTATGGAAGAAAAGCAAGAGTGTGGCCCGTTACGTGCAGAATGGAACAAATTGCTTAGACGGCTAAATAAAGGGGATGAACTGGTTGTTCCCAAATTGAGCTATATCATCCGTGAGACACGGCAGCTTTCGTATCTCCTTGAATATTGCCGTCTGAAGGAAATCCGGCTCATATCTATCCATGACTGCATAGACTCCGGCAACGAGCTTTTTCCAGAGACACAGATGTCGGATATACTCAATGTCGTGGCATTGCTGCCCAAAGAAGCATTTGATGTCCGCAAATCCTCTGATGCAATCCGAAAGGTGAAAAGCCGCATGAGAACATTGTCCCCGGTGGATTATAACCGCATCGAGCGGAAAGAGTGCGTGGTGAATATGTATAAAAGCGGCCACCTTATCAATGAGATATGGAAAGCAAGTGGCTTCAGGAGCCGGAGTTCCGTGTTCCGGGTGCTGAAAGAAGCCGGGATAACATTGAACAGAGGGCGTAAAAAAGGATAAGCCTTTATGTAGTTAAAAGGGGGCTAAGGTGCAATGATACAGCATGGATGGGATTTATCTCCCCCATCCATGCTGCCATTTCGTAGTACGGCTTTTATTCAATAACCCGAATACGTCTGTTATAATAAACACCCTTGAATGCTTTTACAACAGTATCATAGATTTCATCGCACGATACGGCATCAAAGCAAAGCTCCATCGTCCAGAAATCAAATTGAAATTCCACCAATGTTCCCGAATAACGGTCTGACGTATTGTAAATGGTCACGGACATATAATCGACCGTTCCGCTTTGCAATTCCACCCAATGCCCGTAATAGGAAAACGAGTCATTGTTTGACTGGCTGTTAAGGGTGATTTTGTTTATCAATCTGCTTATGAAATTATATCTCTTTTTCATTGCGGTATCTGTTCATCTATTCCCACCGTGAAGCCTTGTCCGTCCTCATTCATAAACTCATAAAGCCTTTCAAAGTCATGCTTGACCTCTCCATGGCGGAAGTTTTTCATGCACTCTTGAATTTCAACTTCCATTGCGGCTTTGGCTTTCTCCAAAGTGCTGTAAAGCGTATGGCAATCGGAAACGCTTTCACCGCAATCAACTAATGTATAAAGTATGTGGATGGTGTTCGTTTTCATTTTTGTAAACCAGTTAGATGTGAGGTATATATCGTTCGTTCTCTGCTAAAAACTCTATAATTGCTTTAGCCTCTTCGTGCGAAGCCCTGTTACGGTCATCGTATCGGCGTTCTTCGTCAGCCATGACCTTCAGACATTTCCGGATTAATCGGTACAGCAGTTGTTGGATAGTCGGGTGCATGAATGGGATGGAAGCAGCAAATACGGAATGATTGAAACTATAATTATTCAACATATTCTCTACTTCTTTTGCAAATTGGTACTCCTTGGTTGCTTGGATGTTCGGAATTTTTTCCATTGTCTTTTCTGTTTTAATGGGTTACACATATCTTTCCCTGTCTTCGGCTTCTTTCTGTCCTGCCGGTTCGGAATTTATGCTGCGGTTTCCAATCATCGGCCAGGCTTATAGGTACGGTCTTTTTTGCCAATTACTCTTGCATGACAAGGAAGAATTTGCAAAAAATATATTTCAGACCGGAGTGTTAAGCCACGATGATAGACCTTTGCAGCCCAAAATCTGAGCGGTGCGGACAGATTGGATTCCGAAAATACTTGATGAGTATAAAAGGAATAATAGGTTGGTTTAAAAGGGAACGATTTGCTTTCGGGCGGGTCGGATAAGAGTCTGTCTGGCAAACAAGAAGGTGACTTTTCATATCTTGGGCTATACCGAAGATACAGGACAAAATAGGACGTGTCACCGTTTGCCCATACCATAACCTGCCTTCCCATATTTTGTATGGTAAGGTTGGCTGTGGTACAGACATTCCACTGATATGGGTGGGGAAAGCAAACCGATAAAAGAGGAAGTCCAAATGATATAAAAGGAAGTCCGACAATCCCTTCGGGTTCTAAAAAAGGTAGTTGGTCTAAGCACATTATAATAGGAAAGCCGGGGAAGCAAACCTTATTTGGCTCACTACCCCCAGCCCTGCATATTCACACTTGCTAATCAAACCAGTCGGGATTATCTGCTTTGAGTTGGGTTATCAACCCGCTATCATCCGTTGTCATTTTACATAATGTTACCGGGATTAAAGAAAGCAAGTAGTGGGCGGATTGCTCCACCCTTGCTACTTATTTAGGCTGCTACTTCGGATTGTTGTTTCTATGGGTTGGGGAACTCCTTCAGGTTGAGGATGTCCGGCATCTTCTGTCTGCTCCAACAAAGCGACTTTCTTTTCTTCAATGCGTTTATGGCGGTTTTCGTACACTTCATTATACTTGTTTGTGATGTTTGCCAACTCTTCGGGCATATGTTTTTTTGCAAAGTCAAGCAAGAGTGCAGCCGTGCCATTGTTCCTAAAGGCATCCTTAAAATTAGCAATCAAGAAATCCCTGCGGATAACGGCTTTTGCTTTTGCCGTAAGATTGGCTATGACGTTCATCTTTTCTTCATCTTTCAGATAATCACATTCTTTGTCAATGCCGACGGCAGCATAATTTTCCTTACGGAGAGAGGACAACAAGAAGAAATACATCATCCTATCTTCATCAGCACCAAATTTTGTTTCCGTTGTATCAATTTCCTTTATCACCCTTTTTACATCATCTACTGTGTTCTCAGTGGCGATTTCCTTGTTACGCTTGTCTTTCTTTTCCAGTTTCGCTATTTGTGTGGCTATTGTTTGTGTAACCTTATTACTTTCAGCTATTTGGGTTGCGGTCTTTTCCACATAACAGAGTGTGATGTCAGCCTGCCCAATCTTGGCATAAAGTGTAATCTCTCCGGCTTCGCCCTGCCTGCTGATTTCATTGCATATCTCCATATAGTCTGCTTGTTCTTCCTCGTAATCCTTTAGTGCTTCCTCGTAATCTTCGGAGTTATCGTAATCTCCGATTTGTGGTTCTATCGGATTTTTAGGAAAAGCTATGCAACTATTTATTGTTTCAACGTCATAGCCCGAAGCGATGAGACGTTCAACCGTGGTTGCATTAGTGCAATATGGGTCACGGCAAAGGATTATATCGGGCTGTTGTTGCGCAATCTGAATGGCTTTCTCTTTCAGAAAGGCTGCATTCATTTCTGCAAGACAAGTGCGGTTAGAGCATTGTCCACAACCACCGTCATTGAATAGCAAAAGGTTATTGGTGTTATACCGGCAAGAAGCACATTCGGTCTTGTCGAAGTAGTAACGCTCCAAGTCTATGGTGAATTTTTGCTCGATAAGCTCTGCTATCTCTTTGGCTTTTCGGCCTCTCCAACTGGAATAGTGCTGGATGCCTTCTTTGAGATATTTCTCGTACACCTCACGTTGCACATCTTCCCCATATCGGCATATCTCAGAAGCCACACTAATGGTGATAACGTCTGCATCCAGCAATTCGGCAAGTTCGGGAATGAGGGTGGAGAAATTCAATCGGGTACGGATATAGTTCTCGCTTTTACAAAATAAGACAGACAAGGTTTCTACCGTATGCCTCCCACTATCAATGAGTTGCTTATAAGCATTGGCTTCTTCCGTAGGAGTAACGTCTTTACGCTGCAAGTTCTCTGTGACCGCCATTTCCTGTGCTTCTTCGTCCGAAAGTTCGGATATGATAGCCGGAACTTCTTCCAAACCAGCAATAACGGAAGCACGGTATCTGCGTTCGCCAAAGACAATCTCGTAACGGTCTGTGTCTGCAATAGGGCGCACGGTGATAGGTTGCAATACGCCTTGTTGCTTGATGCTTTCCGCAAGTTCGTCCAGACCTGTTTCATCGAAACGCTTGCGAGGATTGTAGTTACTCGGCTGAATGTTTGCCACTGACACTAACGTGATGTTTCTTTCTGCTGCTGATTGATTAGCTGTTGTCATAATCTTTGTAATTTTAAAAGTTTGATATTATGTGAATATTTGTTTTTTCCCTTTCATCGGTTTCTTTTTGTCGAAACCGTTTTGGAGTTTTACAATGCCACACACAGCTATCGGTATAGCTTCATGCGGCGGCTTTTCTTGCCAATTACGCTCCGAAGGAGGAAGAATTTGCAAGAAATTCATTTCAAGCTGGCGGCATCAAGTGCGATAGCAGACTTTTGCATTAGGAAAACCCAACCGGTGCCGACTTAAAAAGTGACAGGAAGAAGGGTCAGGGAAAGAATGAGTAGAAAAGGACTATAAAGTCTCTATATATAATAGGTATGTGGAGAATGGTATAAAAGGAGGGATAGAACCTATAAAGGTCTCCGGCTTGGGTGGGTAGAATAATCAGGGTTTGCCGGACAAACAAAAAGCGGCTTTTTCCCGAACTCCATGCAGAGACAACTCGACGATTGTCGAAGTCCCTGCATGGAGTACCGGAATGTGCCGCCGTTTGTCCTGCCTCTCCCCGTGTCTGAGCGAAGTGAAAACTCAGGGAGAGGACAAGCCTTATCCTATGAAAAATCCGGGTGGGAAAGCCGGTGGAAGCTATGCTTATTATAAAAGGTATGGTCGCAATGAGGTATTACTCATTGAGTTGTTATAAAAGGGAACGATGGCTTGTAATGTGCCACCGCATCATAGAAGAAATTCCCTTTGCCTTGTCTCACGACAAAACAAAGGGAATGGTTAAAATATACTGTATAAATTAAGCTGCGATTACTGTCACGGCAGGTTGTTGCTCCAACTCTTTCAAGGAGTTATCAATCTTCCGCTGCAACTCCTTGCACTCCTGTTTCAGTGCATCCAGTTCGGCGGTCTTGCCCCACTTGCGGCTGAAAATCTGCTGCAAGGTCGTGAGTTCATTTGCCAGTTGGTCAATCTTTTCCTGTTGGCGTCTTATCAGTTCCGGCAACTTGTCAAGGGTGGCTTGCGGATAGACTGCGGAATCGGCAAAGCCCAATGGCAATGCACCGGACAAACCGCATTTGTATTTCAACCCACTTTTACCTTCCACCAAGAATATGTTGCGTTCAAAAGCACCGGTATAGTGGTATTCGCTGCGGACGGACAGGTTCAGCCCGATGTAGCTGCCAACGGTGCCGATGGCTTCGCTCCTGTAAGTCTTGGCTATCTTATGCAACTCACGTCCGGTTTCTTCCGCTATGGCTTGTTGCAGGTTCAGAAGCAAGGTTTTCCGTTCGCCTTTGTATTCTTTATAATATGCCCAATCCTCGGACATCCGTTGTTTGGTTAGCATGGCTTCCTCTATATCCTGCTCAGTTTTGGCAATCTTGCGCTCGGCACGGTATCTTTCCTTGTTGAAAATGGCCTGCTCTTTCTCCAACTGCATAATCCGGTTGTCAAGCTTTGCCTTGTTCAACAAATCCATATTGCCGGAAAGGACTGCAACGAACTCGGCGAAGTTCATGCCTGTGTTCTCGTCCATGCTGTCCTCGTCAATCCTGCGCACGGCTATCGTGCCGTTGTTTATCTGATTGATAAACAGTTGCTTGTTCCGTAACAGGTTGAATTTGTAGGCATCCAGCGTTTTCTCCGTGCCGTAAATGATAATATCCACGACATTGCCACCCCAGAACTTCACGGTATTGCCTTTGCGGACGGCACGCCCGTTGCGCTGCTCCAAATCTGCCGGGCGCCAGGGTACCTCCAAATGATGCACCGCCACGGCTCGCTGCTGCGCATTGACACCTGTACCCAACATGGAAGTAGAGCCGAACAATACCCGGACAGTGCCGTTGTTCATGTCGGTAAACAGTTTCTTACGTTCCTGTTCGGTCTTGGCAGTCTGTATAAACCGTATCTCATTTGCCGGAATACCCATTGTCACCAACTTGTCTTTGATGTCCTGATAGATGTTCCACTCATTAGACTTGTACGTGCTTAAGTCACTGAACACGAACTGCGTACCTTTGTTGGATTTGGAACGTACATAATAGTCGTAGATAGTGGCCGCACACCGGGAAGCCTTGTTGCCCGGATCGTCAGCGAACTTATCACCCAACAGGCGCATATCCAAAGCCATTTTCCGTGCCACATTGGTAGCCACCAGCATTTTAGCCATATCCAGATTGTCGGGCTGCGGAATGTCAAGCCCCAAATCATCCCAATTACCGCTACCGGCGAACGACACCAGACGTCCAATCATTTCCTCTTGGGCAATGGTAGGCTTGTCGGAGAGAAAACGTACATTCTTCTGCGGCACGTCAAGGTTTATCATTTCAGCCGTGCGATAATCGGTTATCTCACGCAGGAAGGTCGCCAGTTCAGGAATCTTGATATACGTGCGGAAACGCTCTTTGCGCTTGATTGAGCCGGTGATGTTCAACTCATAGTCGGTTGTCTTTTTCGTGAAAATAGCCGCCCAAGCGTCAAAGCAACTTATACATTGGCGTGACAACTCTTTCGGCCGCAAGTATTTGAACAACACATACAATTCGGTCAGCGCATTTACCACCACCGTGCCGGAAAGGAACGTGGCACCCAAATCCCTGCCCGTCCGTTGCTGTATGTCACGAATGGCGACAAGCAGGTTCATGGCACGTTGCGAGCCTTGTGTATTACCAATCCCGGCAACCCTTGTGTGGCGTGTCTGGAACATCAGATTTTTAAAATAGTGGCTCTCATCGACAAAGATGTGGTCGATGCCCATAGCATGAAAATCAACGCAATCATCCTTTTTCTCGCCAAGTTTCTTTTTTAAGGCTTCCAAGTTGGCGTTGAGGTTCTTCTGCCGTTTCTCCAAACCTTTCTGTAACCTTTTGTTGTTATCAGCCATACCGCTGTCCTCCAACACTTTCAAAGAGCGTTCCACGTCTTGAAGTTCCTGCTCGCATATCTCCAGCATGGTCTGCTCGGATTGCGGTATCTTGGAAAACTGGTCGTGCGTGAGAATGATGCAATCCCAGTTGTTATTCTTGATTTTAGAGAACAATTCCTGTCGGTTGGCAGGTGTGAAGTCCTCTTTTCCCGGATAAAGAAGTTTTGCGGTCGGATATGCCTTGCGGAAACAGTCCGCAATCTCGTGTACGTTGGCTTTCAAGCCGATAATGAGCGGCTTCTGTGTCATGCCCAAACGCTTCATTTCATAAGCCGCCACACACATTACCATTGTCTTGCCTGCACCGACTGCGTGCCAGCATACGCCACCGCCATTCTGCTTAATCATCCAGATTGCATCCTTTTGTGAGGGATAGAGGTCATCGTATGGGAACTGCTCAAAAGAGAGGTTGGGGAATGTCTGTACCGAACCGTCATAATGAGGACGGACGTAGCAATTAAAGCGTTCGTTATACAGGCGTACCAATTCATCACGCACGGCGATAGGTTGGCAATCCAACCATTCGTTGAACTTGCGGCGTATCTCCTGTATCTTCGTGGATGCCGCTTGTATGGCTTCTTCATCGGGTACACGGATACTTTCACCGTTGCGCATTATCTCTTTGGTGATTTCCGGAACCGTATCGTGCAGGGCGTGGACGAACAGGGCTTCCCCGTTATAGCTTCCAATCGAATAGACATTATAGGCAATGGGGGAATGGCCTTGCAAAGAGACAATATAGGTGTCATTCACATCAAAATACATCACTGTTGTGTTTACCCCGAACAGGTCTTTGGCAAAGGAAGCGTAAATACTTGCCGGAATCCAACGCTCACCCATATTGAAGTCAAGTTCTTCATACGGAATAAGTTCGGGGGTCGCATCTTCCAAAGCCTCGACAGATGTAGCCGCCCATTTTTGAGCGTTGCCTGTCAGGTCAGCAAGAACGGTACATATCTCCTTACATTTCTCCACGACATTACCTGCAAGGAATTTGCCTTTGTTCTCCCAACAATCCGTCAAAGGATTGTAAAATATCTCACCGGCAAGGGCTTCTGTCAGTTCTGTTTCGGTCTGTCCGGTTGTCTGTACAAGATAGTCCATATTGACCGAACCGTAATAGTTAAGGCTGCTTGCCAATGCTTCTACCGGTGTCAGTTGAATGGAAGTATCTATTTTCTTGAATGCAACAGGCTCGTGCATGATGTCGGCTTTACAGATGTCCTTTCCGAGTTGCATTTCAATCGTGAATACTTCCATGCCCAGACTATCCCAAGAGAAAAACTCCTTGTTGTCGTTGTGGTGGAAAAAGCCCCACTTGCGCACATAAGTATCATAGTGTTTGTTGAGTTGTTCCCTTAGCTTCGGATATTCGGCCAGTTCCTCGCTTTCTTTAGTTGTCAGTTCAAAGTAGGCTTCACGGATAGGAAAATAATCGTTGGCACGCTCTATGTTTATCCGGGAGACTTTTAAAGGTACGAATGTAACGGTCATGTCGGAAAAACAGTTTGCCTGTTTGTAGCGGAGTGTGCCAAGTTGGTTTTCAAAGAGTACCAACGTGCCGTTTTTCATCCACTTGTGCAACGTGCCTGTGTACGTGCGTTTTTCCCTGTTGGGTTGTGCCGCCTTGTTGGTATTAAAGCAATCAAAAAGAGACATTTGTATGCCGCCAATGCCTTTGTTCGGTGTGGCAAACAGGTTCTTTCTGAAAAAACGCTCAAAGTCGGCTTTCAGCATGGAGGAAAGGGTTTGTTGCAAATCGGCTTCTTCTCCCTGCCAGCGGTATTTGCGCACATATTCCCCATATTGGTTGGTTTGTATGCGACTTTCTGTAAACAAGGCGGTTTTTGGTAAAGTAAACAATTTATTGGCATGTCCGGTATATTGGTCACTACCCGGCACGATTTCTCGGGTTGTTTCCATGAACAGCTTTTCACGGTCTGTAAGCGTTACCTTACGGCCGCTCTTTTGGAATATCAACAGGTCGCTGCCTACTTCAATGCCGCTTGTCTGCATGAACAGGCTATCAGGCAAACGTAATGCCGTAATCAGATTGCAACGGTGTACAAGATAGTCACGCACGAATTGGTTGCCTTGTGTGTCAGCGATACCTCTTGATGTGACGAAAGCCAATATGCCGCCCTCGTTCAGTTTCTCAACGGCTTTCACGAAGAAATAGTTATGGATGGTCTTGGAAGCCTGTGCATAGATGCCGCCTTTTTTGCTAAAAGTATTGTCGAACACACGGAAGTCGCCAAACGGTATGTTGGAAGCGATTACGTCAAAGCGGTTGTGTTCCGTCTCTTGGCTGTCAATCGTTTCAAATCCTTCGATGAATACCTGTGTGTCGGGATGCAGGGCGGACAATACAAGTCCGGTAAGCAGGTCTTTCTCAAAAGCCGTCCGATGTGTAGCCATATCTCCGACTGGTAGGAAACCGCCGATACCGGCGGACGGTTCTAAGAATGTGCCCATTTTAAGGTCGTTTGCCGTGAAAGTGTCTTTGATTTGCTTGGCTACGGCTTGAATAAGGAATGTCGGGGTATAAAAAGCTGTCAATACGGACGATTTCAGACTTTGCAGGAGTTGCCTGTAAAGTGTTTCATTCCCTTTTGCCGCTTTTGACAGGACGGAGAGCAAGCGTTTGACGGCTTCCTGCATGGTGTCGGGTATGGGGGTGCCCGTTCCGATACTCAATACTTCCTTGATACCTCCGCAGCCTGTAAACTTGGATAATGTCTCACGCTCTGCGGTGGTCGCATTTCTGCGTTCCTCGTGAATGGCAAGGGCTGTGCTTATCGCTTCGATATTGCCCTCTAATGCTTTTAACTTGTTGTAACTCATACGTGTATATTTAACCTTTTGTTTAATATTTCCCTTTCTTCGGGCTGGTTGTTGCAACCTGCCGGGGATTATTTTTCTGCCCCGAAAAGGTGACGGGGCAATACGGGCAAATCTGACGAAGGAAATACGCTCGAACTTGTGAGAGGAAGATTTCGTGAAGACATCCACGGCACAGCCGGATTTGACAAGTCTTGACACCGGACGTTACCTTTGCGGAAAAATAAATCCGGGCTAGGTGGAATCACGCTCAAGAAGGCAATCTTGATTGTCACGTTATTAGAGGATAGGGAAAGTTTATAAAAGGAGCCATTTCGGGTAAAAGTGGAAGGGAAGCCGTTCTTGGAGCGGATGGTCAAAAAGGGAATAGGTTATGACAGGTAATTAGAGCGCAGTGCTGACCAAAAGAAAAAGGCTCTGTGCAATCATACACAAAACCTTTCATTGATTAAAACAGATTGACAATCGACATACCTCGCTGCCTGGCTCTCTTGAAGTATGTACCTCCTTTGGGTACTCCATCAAAATAGGCTATCAAGCAAGCGGAACATGACAGCATATAGTCATTCCTCTGCAAGAAACAGCCGTCGACATAGCTCTCATTAAGTATTACAACTTCGTCCGCTTTGGTAAGAGCGTTACGATAGCGTTCCTTATTATAAGGTGTAAACTTCTCGCATTGCCCACAATAAGGTACGGCGGCAACCAATGTAATGTCGGAATATACTTCTTTCATGGATAAGGCTGTTTCTGCGGCAAGCAGGTCGAAGCCCATCGCCATGCCACAGTAAAATATGCGGATGCCTCGATTGTAATGTTCCAATATCACTGTCCTTAATGCTTGCCGAAGCGAAGGTACTTTGTCGTAGGGTATGAAACGGTGGCCGGTAAGTGCCACTGCCATTACCTGATTATGTGAATTGGTTTGTTTCATTGTACACTCAATAGGTAGTTTTAATACTCTTTGATTGATTCTATATATTCTCTTGCCAGTTCTTCTACCGCAGCATACGGGTCTTTTTTATCTGCAATATCTTTCACATGAACCATGAAATTGTCTATTTCTCATATACAATTTTCATCGGTATATACTTGGCAATAATAGCCACCTACATTTTCCTCACAATCAGGATAAAATGTTACATATACTTGCGCTCCTTTTAATGTTCTTGCTGTTACCATATATTTTATTTTAATTATTGACTGGTTATAAAGCTGGAATTATGCCGCTTGCTATCAATATACCTCCTTTATAAAGTTCAATCGTGCCTGGCACAAATCCCATTTTTCCAAAAGCAATGTTACGGATATAGGCTTTGTATTCATCCGCTTTAAAGTTTTGTCCGGTCAGATTATTGAATATCATAGAGATAGATATGTTGTCGTCAGACCAAAGAATCATTTTTTGACCTTGCCTTATTTCCTCGATGCAACTTTCCTTTGGAGGATTTCTATTCGATATTACCTTCATCATCTTCATTCTTTGGGTTGTACCTACAAAAATCTACTATCAATAACCGTTCATCCATGTATTTGGAAGGGTCTGAGGCAAGGCGTTGCTTCAGCCAAAAATGTTGTCTGCCGTATCCATAAGCAAAGAACTTGTCAAAATCCGTGGTTTCAGACAATTTTGTAACAACAGCTTGAAAACCAGCTTTGTCTGTTGCAAATACAGCATGGTTTACCAGTTCAACCAATAAGTTGGGAATTTGTGCGTCCCATACGTTAATAAGATTTTCAAATGTCACATTCATAGCGTCTCAATTAGATATTATAAAAAACGATACAATCTTCCACTTCGGTTGCCTTGCCGAATAGTGGGTCTTTGGTATAATAAGGTGGCATACCGCCTTGCACGCTGTCTGCAATGGGGCATACCAGTTCGATACACCGATTACGCAATAGGTTGTCAATCATTTTAATCTCTTTGTCTTTCAGTCCTGTGGCGTCTCCGTTAGCCATGTAAGGCAATGCCCATGTGGGTACTCTTTCGATACTTCGTTCCATATAGCTTTTTTTTAAGTTAATACTATTATTTTCTCAATGCCTGACTTGTTTTCCCTACGTTACTTTTCAGTTCCGCAGGTCGGCATATCAGACTTTTTAAGGCATCCCCTGAATGAAGCCATTGATGGAATAAGGCAAGCCCGGATATGAAAATCAACCATGCAATAGTCTATTTTCATCATACGAGCAACGTGTGGCTTGCTATTTCCGGGCTTCATTCTAATTTCGCCGCACGAAAAGTGATGTGCCGGCTTGCGAGCCAAAAGAGCAATATGCTTCTTTATAGTGGTACAATGGGAATCAATATGATATAACAGGGAGGATTTGTTAAAAAAAGAGAGTATGCGTAAATGTATCTGTTGAACATAAAAAAACGGTCGAAGCCGTTTTTGAAAGGAGAAACTGCTGTTAAGCAGCTTTCTTGGCTTTCTTCTTTTTTGAAGCGATAGGAGCTTTTTCTTCTTTCTCCACCGGCTCATAGAAGTCGGTGACTGCCATGATGATACGGTTATGTTTGACACCTTGCTGGTCAGTCCATTCGTCGGGTTTGAAAAATCCCTTGACTGTAATGTTTTTGCCTTTCTTCAACAACTCAAAAGAAGTGCTGTCATTTTTACGCCAGGCTTCCACGTAAATGAAAGATGACACATATTCTTCTCCGTTTTGCTCCTTGCGGCTTACTGCCAGTGGGAAGCGTGCTACGCTTGCTGTTGTAAACTGACGGATTTCTGCATCCTTACCAACGAAACCTGTTACTGCGAATGAATTTTCTACTACTTTCTTCATAATTCTATTTTTTAGAAGTTAAACAATTAATTTTTATGATGCTATCGGATATTGCAGGTATAGGGCGGCACCAAGGATAGCACGCAAATACGCTATATTTTTCACGCAGTAGAAAAATGTCGGAAGATTTTCGTGTATGTCATTGGTCAGAACGGAGTGACCCGTAGATGCTTCGGCATCGCTGCATTATATCTTTGCATCTGAAAAATATTGTGACTTCGCCATCAAAAAGAGATTGGCGAAGGAAGGGTGAAGAAAATAGCAGTAACAGTCGGAAAGGAAGCTGAAGTATGCTAATAACCGCACGTGGCTCTATCCATGAGGTAAAGGAGCAAATCAGAATGGAAACTTCATTATGAAATGGGGAAGCCGTGAAAATTAGCAACCATATGGGTATTGTTGATATAAAGGCAATACTCATTGGGATATAGATAACGTAAGGCTGACTATAAAAAGTGGAGAAACGATATTGCCGGCAGTTTCAGTAGCCTATCGGTTGATAGAAGAAGGAAAAGGCTGTTAAACAAAGAAGAAGTTATCAGAAGGTTACTTTTCCTGTCAAAAAAGACTTTGGCTGTCTATTGGAAAAAGGATTGCGGTGAAACCTTTTATAACAGGAATGTATGTAAACAGATGATATATTAAGAAGAAAAACAAATGGAATAAGTTAAAAAAGGTGGATTGGAATACGCTGTTTCTGCGTATCTTTGCAAATGGAAGCGTAACATTATAAGAACGAACTATGACCTTCCAAAAGAAAAGGCATAACGTGCCTATAAAGCGTATCAATAACAAAGAAGATAGAGAATGGAAAAACTGATTATATGGATTGTCCTATTGGTGTTCTTTTACCTGATGAACAGGATAAGCACATGGAAAAAGAGAGCGGCTACGGCCTTTCTGGTGGTGGGGCAACGTGCGACAACAAAGGAGGAACGCAAATGGGGGTATCGTAATGCGCTGCGTGCAGGGGAACAGAAAGCGGAAAGATTCTATGTATATTCAGCTTTGGAAGATTTCATGGATGGGAAACCGATGATGCCTTTCAAGATGAAACTTTCCAATGGCAAGAAGATTCCGGCAATATTCATTGACTATTACATACCCAAAAGGGATTGGAATTTTATCACTGAGGAACAACGGAAGTTTGTACAAATGGTGTATGACTTTAAAGACGGACGTGTGTCTTGCAGCCGTTTATTCAAAGAAGCATTGGCAAAGCTGGATTTGCCGGATAGTGTTACTGTTGTATTCATGCCATGCAGCAATCAAAGCAAATACCTTACCCGATTCAGCCGGTTGAGCAATGCTTTGTCGTATGAAGAAAAGTTGCATCCGATGCTGTACAGTCTTACTTATCTGGAGGCTCGTGAAAGCAAACACAACATAAAAGACAGGGATAAGGTAAATGCGGATTCCAATGTCATTATCAATGCAGACATCGTAGGCAAGAAAGTCGTGATTATCGACGATGTGATTACAACAGGAAGCAGCATCAAGGAACACGCAGAGGAACTTGGCAAATATGGGGTGGAAGTTGTCGGGATTGTCTGTTTGGCTAAAACCGTGAAATATCCGGAGAAAGTAGAGATTTGGATTGAATCTCATTTCAAATAGGAAAATGTAAAGGAGTACAGGTTTAGTCCGGTTCTTGTAGTATATATACAAGATTTCATTAAACCTGTTTTTCTAAAGCTGGAGAATCTTGCTTTCCAAAAAAGGAAATCTTAAAAGTAAAATGTGACAGGTTTAGTTTAGTCCTTGTAGTATATATACAAGATTCAATTAAAACTATTATTATAAACTCATCCGGCTGATTACTTGATTATGCACTGAGTGGAAAATACAGTTGGTGATTTTTCTTTTGGGAGGCAAAAAATATCAAATATAGGGAGTGATTTGAGGTTGGAACTTACTTCTTACGATTTTGTATTGATTGGCTGAATTTTGAATAATTATGTTACTATCTTGTTAATCTAATAAATCTATTGTTTTGTATATTATTGTAATTCAGATATTTATAGTGCTATTTTTGTGATATTCCCATTTATGACGGGCTGCATAATACTCCAAATCATCTACGCCTAATATTGTACCAATTTCTTTTAAACCGTAGTTGATAGCCTTATTGAAACCTTTTTCGTCTGCATAGTATTGGTAAAAGTTAAATAAGCGTTTACCACTTTTATCTCTGTATTTTTCTATAAGTGGTAATGCGATTTTAGGTATAGCCACTTTCATTTGAGCATTATCCAATCTACGGTCTTTCGTCTTAGTACGATTATAAATGATGGTATTGTTTACCATTTCTGTAGCATTATATAAATCGGCTGAATTAATGCCCATTAAACAGAATGACAGAATAAAACAGTCTTTAGCTAAATTATAACGACAAGTGGATTTATAGCCTTTCTTCATATCTTTATAGGGTAGCTTCCATACTTTTTTGATAATATCTGCCGGAATAGCTCTCTTTCTTGTTGCTTCTTGCTTGGGTATCTCAAAGTCTATAAATGGATTGTTAGGTATCAGTATGAGATTATTCTCTCTCTTATTGTACTTCTTTTGAGCCTCTTTGAACAGTTTCTTAATGCTTACCAAATAAAGAGATAAAGACCGATTAGAGGGCACACGCTTACCTTGCAGAATCAGTTTCTTCGTTCGTACTTCACGCTCTTTATTCAGAAACGCTTTGAAACTATCTAAAAAATTGGTGGTAATCAGATTTACGTCCAATTCTTCTTTACCTATAAAGCGCACTAAAGCATTAATTGCAGTAGTATAGTTTGGTGCGCCTTTGATTGTAGTTGAGGTTATCCACTCACGGCTGAACTTTATAAAGTCAATGGTCTGCTGCTTCTGATGTTCTCCATCCAAGTAGTCCATTACTTCATCAATAGTGTAGCGGTTTAACTCGACTTGTAGTTTGGCGCATTTCTCTTGATAACCGCGAATAAGAGAATCTATCTCTTTTCTAATAGGTGAACTTTGCTTGATTTTCAGTTCTTTAGTCAAGTCTTTACTTGTGGCGAACAGACTTGTTGCCAGCCGTCTCATTTTTCTGTCAAGCGTGAATCTTAGCTTTACGTTGTAAGTACCATCAGACCGTAGTCCGTCTTTCTTGATTTCTGCGTTGATTGTCAGCATATTAACCCTTTCGTTTATCGGTAAACAAGCGGTAAACAAATGCTGTAAAAGATTGGTAATTCTGTTGGTTTGAGCCAACCTCCACCCATAACGAAAGGCAAAAAGAAAAGCGTTAACTGCTTGATTTCGTGCAATTAACGCTTGTTTTCTTTGTGGACCAGCCTGGGCTTGAACCAGGGACCTCCAGATTATGAGTCTGTTGCTCTAACCAACTGAGCTACAAGTCCGAGCTATGTGGATTTCTCCTTAGCAGGTGCAAAAGTAGAACATTTCTCTGAGATTTGCAAAGAATCGAACCCAAAATTTGATAAAAAGATTTAATTCACTTATTCGTAAGGATTTAAATTGTACTTTTGTGCTCCACTAATTAATTGAGAATAGCCGTATGGCACATACAAAACAAGAAACAGCCCTGACAGGGTTGACAAATAAAGAAGTTCTTGAAAGTAGGGAGAAATTCGGAATGAATCTCCTGACACCCCCCAAACGCCCTTCTATGTGGAAACTTTATCTCGAAAAGTTCCGCGACCCGGTGATACGCATCCTTCTCGTTGCAGCATTCTTTTCGCTGGTCATAGCTGTTATCGAAGATGAATATGCCGAAACAATCGGAATATTCTTCGCTATATTTTTGGCGACAGGTATCGGATTCTATTTTGAATATGATGCAAACAAGAAATTTGATTTGCTAAATGCTGTAGGTGAAGAAACTCCCGTCACGGTCATGCGCAACGGCAAAATACAAGAGATTCCGCGTAAAGATATCGTCGTGGGAGATATTGTCATATTAAATACCGGTGAAGAAGTGCCGGCAGACGGCATCTTGTTGGAAGCCATTTCCATGCAGATTAATGAATCCAATCTGACTGGAGAATTAATGGTGAACAAAACTGTCAATGAAGAATTGTTCGATGACGAGGCCACTTATCCCAGTAACACCGTCATGCGTGGAACTACAGTAGTGGACGGTCACGGCATGATGCGCGTAGAGCACGTAGGCGATGCGACAGAAATCGGCAAAGTGGCTCGCCAAGCGACCGAGCAGAGTCAAGAACAGACTCCCTTGAATATTCAATTAACAAAATTAGCCGATTTTATCGGCAAAATCGGATTTACCATTGCCACGCTGACCTTTATTGTCTTCACAGCCAAAGACCTTTACGGATATTTGAGTATGAATGAAATAACCGGTTGGCAGCAATGGATGCATATCGCACGTATTGTTTTAAAATACTTCATGATGGCCGTTACACTAATAGTGGTTGCCGTCCCCGAAGGCTTGCCGATGAGTGTCACACTCAGCCTTGCACTGAACATGCGCCGTATGCTGAAGACAAATAACCTTGTCCGCAAGATGCATGCCTGCGAAACAATGGGTGCCATCACCGTCATCTGTACAGACAAAACCGGCACTCTGACACAAAACCTGATGCAAGTGCATGAAGCAAAGCTCGACGCTTCTAAAGCAGACTTGATAGCAGAAGGCATCAGTGCCAATTCTACGGCTTTTCTGGAAGAGGCAGAGACCGGAAAGAAACCTTCCGGTGTAGGAAACCCTACTGAAATCGCCTTGTTGTTATGGCTTAACGAGCAGGGAAAGAATTATATGGAACTGCGCGAAAAAGCAACAGTCGTCAACCAGCTCACATTCTCCACCGAACGTAAATATATGGCTACTCTGGTCGACTCTCCCATCCAGCAAAAAAAAGTGTTATATATAAAAGGTGCACCCGAAATTATAATGGGCAAATGCAACCTGAGCCCTGATGCCATTGCACAGTATAACGCTGACCTGCTAGCCTACCAAAACAAAGCCATGCGTACTTTAGGATTGGCTTATAAATATATCCCCGAAGGAACCGGAGAGGATTGTGCCGAATTGGTGAACGAAGGCGGAATGGATTTTCTCGGTATCTTCGCCATCAGTGACCCCATTCGTCCCGATGTGCCCGAGGCAGTCGGCAAATGTCAGTCAGCCGGTATCGGTGTGAAGATTGTAACCGGCGACACTCCGGGTACTGCAACCGAGATTGCTCGTCAGATAGGATTATGGAAGTCTGAAGACACGGAACGCAACCGAATCACAGGAGCGGAATTTGCCGCCTTAAGCGACGAAGAAGCACTCGACCGTGTACTTGACTTGAAAGTGATGAGCCGTGCCCGCCCGATGGACAAGCAACGCTTGGTGCAGTTGCTCCAGCAAAAAGGTGCAGTAGTTGCCGTTACCGGTGACGGAACCAACGATGCTCCCGCCCTCAACCACGCACAAGTGGGTCTCTCGATGGGAACGGGAACTTCCGTGGCAAAAGAAGCCAGTGATATTACATTGCTGGATGATTCTTTCCACAGTATCGCCACTGCCGTCATGTGGGGACGTTCGCTCTACAAAAACATTCAGCGTTTCATCGTCTTCCAGCTGACAATCAATGTAGTGGCATTGGCAAGTGTATTGCTCGGCGCTTTCCTAGGCACTGAGCTTCCGCTGACTGTCACTCAAATGTTATGGGTAAACCTCATTATGGATACTTTTGCAGCCATGGCACTGGCCTCCATACCACCCAGCCCCGATGTCATGAACGAGAAACCGCGCAAAACCAATGACTTTATCATCACCAAGGCCATGCGCAACAATATATTAGGCGTAGGACTTGCATTTTTGGTCATCCTGATGTCACTCATCGTAGGTATCAGGCAGCTTCCTGCCTCACAAACAGAGTGGGCTCTTACTTGTTTCTTCACCATTTTCGTGATGCTTCAGTTTTGGAACCTATTCAATGCCAGCGTTTTCGGAACCAATCATTCTGTATTTAAAGATTCACGCCATGCACTGGGCATGCTTAGTGTAGCGGTTATCATATTGATAGGCCAGATATTCATTGTCGAATTCGGAGGAAAAGTATTCCGCACCGTGCCGCTGAGTCTGACCGAATGGATTATAATCATCGCCGCTACCTCTTTAGTGTTGGTGGCAGGTGAAATTTACCGACTGATAAAACGGTTGCAAGCAAAAAAGTAAATTAGGTAAAAGAGCATAAAGAGTTATGGACAGTAAAATTAAGAATGTTATTTTCGATTTAGGCGGGGTATTGGTTAACCTTGATTTTGATAGTTGCCTGAATGCATTTCGCACTGCAGGATTCGCCGACATAGAAGAACAAGTTCGCCAAATGCAAGGCAACGGAGTGTTTTCCCGGTTTGAATTGGGAGAAATTTCTCCCGAAGAGTTTAGAGACGCTATCCGCAGAGAGGCTGACGAATCGTTGACCGACCGCAAGATAGATGATATGTGGAACCTGATGTTGCTGAATATTCCCCGCGAAAAGCTGGAATTACTGTTGGAACTACGCGAACGCTATATGGTTTACCTGCTTAGCAATACTAACCAAATTCATTGGAATTATGCCGGCGAAGAAATGTTCAACTACCGGGGCTTTCGTGCAGATGACTTCTTTGAAGACACGTTTCTCTCTTTCAAAATGCATTTAGCCAAACCAGATAAGGCTATCTATGAGAAAGTAATGAAGGAGGCAAACATTCTTCCCGAGGAGACGTTCTTTATAGACGATTCGGAAGCTAACTGCCGGGCAGCCGCGGCACTTGGCATTCAAACTCATCACTACCGCATCGGCGAAGATTTAAGTTTATTATTCGAATAATGAAAATTATATCAGGCATAAACCATCCAACCCTTTCCCCATCGGTTGCCACCATCGGCTTTTTTGATGGGGTGCATCGCGGACATCGTTTCCTCATTGATCAAGTAAAGGAAATGGCTGCAAAGGAAGGATTATGTTCTGCATTAGTCACCTTTCCGGTACATCCCAGACAGGTGATACAAACCTCCTATTGCCCCCAGCTCCTCTCCTCTCCCCAAGAGAAACTGGAATTGCTGGAAACGACAGGCGCTGATTATTGCATCCTTCTTCCCTTTACGCATGATTTATCATTGCTTTCCGCACGCGAGTTCATGCAGTTGTTACGCGACCGATTCAATATCCATATACTGGTAATCGGTTATGACCACCGCTTCGGTCACAACCGGAGTGAAAGTTTTGAAGATTATCGCCGCTATGGTGAAGAACTCGGTATATATATAGTACGCGCGCGCGCCTATACCGATGGTGAAGATAAAATCAGCTCTTCCGTTATCCGCCAATTGCTAAAAGAAGGAGATGTAAACCGCGCCTCCCAGTTCTTAGGATACAATTATTATTTAGACGGGACTGTCGTCGACGGTTATAAAGTAGGTCGTAAGATAGGTTTTCCTACCGCAAACCTAAAAGTAGATTATCCCGAAAAACTCATTCCTTCCGAGGGAGTATATGCTGTATATGTATATATAGAAGGTAAAAAATGGGCAGGGATGTTGAATATAGGTCATCGCCCTACCATTAATAACGGGAAAGACCTGAGTATCGAAGTGAATATCCTTCATTTTTCGGATAATATCTATCACAAAGAGATACGCATTGAATTCGTAAAGTATCTCCGCCCCGAAGAAAAATACGATAATATCGAAGCGCTCATCCGCCAAATGCATAAAGACAGAGAAGAAGCGGCAAAAGTGCTGCTATAAAATTATTCCTGTCTCATTGTACAAGGCAGTATATTTACCAGCATCCCCTACCCCAAACAATGGGCATTGTTTGCGAAGGTTGTTTCCATTGTTTGCAAAAACTATCTCCATTGTTTAGAGAAAACCTCTAAGCCTTTTTTTGCATAAAAAGCCGCTTCTTTATCCACTCCTCCCCCAAACTACGAAAAAAGATATATTTTTATCGAATTTCGATAAATTTTTCTCGTTTTCCTTTGGTAGTATAAAAATAACATGTACATTTGCATATCGATAAACGATAAATGAATATCGAAAAACAAACACAAGTATAAATATAAAACACAAAGTAAAATGAAAAAGTCAGTATTAAAATCAGGTTTAGTAGCAGCAATTGCAGCAGTAATGATGAGTTGTACAACAACAGCACACGCACAAACAACAGAAAACACGAAGTACATTTATTGTCAAGACGACACAAACACAACAGTGTACACACTAAATGAAGACGGCAAAACATTAACACGCAAAGTGAAGTATGAGTACAAACACAATGAAACAGGACAAGTGATTGAAAAGAAAGCATATCGTTGGGATGCTTACCGCGAAATATGGAAGCCGGCTTATCTTCTTACTGTAACTCCCGGAGCATCTGAAACGAAACTGAATTACGCTGAATGGAACGCCAAAGAAAGTGTCTTTAACAGCAACAAACAACAAAGTATTTACCGTGAAGACAGTAACATAAATTTGCTGGCCGACACACAAAACAAAAAGTAATGGAAACGAAGAAAACAACAGGTATAAATCTCCGGGTAAAAGTATTTATGTTTTGCTTTACCATCGGATTTTGGTCTGGAATCGCACTAAGTATTGCAAAGCATACATGTTGATAAATAATAAACTGATAAAAATAACAACTTTAAAATACATAAAGATGAAAACATTCAAACGCATTTTTGCCATAGCTACTTTATTAGTAACTATTGGCTTCGCTTCTAAAGCTAATGCACAAGTTCCTTTGGAAGATTTCTTTAAAAATCCGGAGAAAGTAGCATTCCAAATTTCTCCGGATGGCAAATACTTCTCATACATGGCCCCGTACGAGAACCGCCTGAACTTATTCATACAAGAAATCGGCTCAGACAAGGCGACCCGTATCACCTCGGAAACGTCACGTGACATTGCCGGAAGTATGTGGGCGAATGGTCATCGCATCTTATATATTAAGGATACGGGAGGAGATGAAAACTACCAACTTTACGGAGTCAACCTTGATGGTACAGATGCAAAAGCATACACAGCATTTCCCAAAGTAGGAACTCAGCTCATCGATAAATTGGAAAATATCGACTCACTGGTCATTGTCGGTCTGAACAAACGCAATCCTCAAGTATTCGATCCATACCGTTTAAACCTGAACACAGGTGAATTAACCATGTTGGCAGAAAATCCCGGAAACATCCAAGGCTGGCAAACCGACCATGATGGAAAATTGCGTGTCGCTTACGCTATCGTGGACGGAGTAAATACCCAAATCCTTTATCGTGAAACCGAAGACCAACCTTTCCGCCCGGTACTGACTACCAACTTTAAGGAAACAGTAGACTTTGTAACCTTTGCTCCCGATAACAAAATGGTGTATGCCCTCACAAATATCGGTCGTGACAAGACAGCCCTTGTTTTGATGGATCCCGCCAATTGTGAAGAAAAAGAAGTGCTGTACACCAATGATAAATATGACATTTCAAGACTCAGTTATTCAGAACTAAAAAAGAAACTGATTGCAGTTTCCTGCATCGGCCACAAAGGTACTATCCGCCATTATTTTGATAAAGATGAAGAAGCTATCCGTGCCAAACTGGAAAAGAAACTTGCAGGATATGATATTGAAACTGCCAGCGAAGACAAAAGCGAGAATATCCGTATGATTTATGCCGGCAGTGACCGCACGTATGGCACTTACTACACTTATAATGTGAAAGAAGACAAGCTGACAAAGGTGGCCGATGTAGCTCCCTGGATTAAAGAAGATGAAATGGTCCCGATGAATCCTATCACCTACACCAGCCGTGACGGACTGACCATCGAAGGCTATCTTACCCTGCCGAAAGGCTATACAATGGAAACTGCAAAGAACCTGCCGGTAGTGGTTAACCCTCACGGAGGTCCATGGGCACGTGATACCTGGGGATATAATCCTGAAGTACAATTCCTTGCCGAACGCGGTTATGCCGTATTGCAGATGAATTTCCGCGGTTCTACCGGCTACGGACGCAAATTCACCGAATTGGGTTATAAACAATGGGGACAAACCATGCAGGATGACATAACCGACGGAGTAAAATGGTTAATTGATAAAGGCATTGCCGATCCTAAACGAATAGCAATCTATGGTGGAAGCTATGGTGGCTATGCTACACTGGCAGGCGTCACTTTCACCCCCGACCTTTATGCATGTGCCATTGACTATGTAGGTATATCGAACCTGCTCACTTTTATGCAGACCATTCCTCCTTACTGGAAACCATTACTGGATATGATGTACGAAATGGTGGGCGACCCGGTGAAAGATAAGGAAATGATGGAAAAATACTCTCCGGTATTCCACGTAGATAAAATTAAAGCTCCACTATTTGTGGCACAAGGAGCCAATGACCCGCGCGTGAACAAGGCTGAATCCGACCAAATGGTAGAGGCATTGAAAAAACGCGGTATAGAAGTAGAATATATGGTGAAAGACAACGAAGGACACGGTTTTCATAACGAAGAGAATAAATTCGATTTCTATCGCGCTATGGATAAATTCCTGAGTAATCATTTAAAGAAATAATAATCATAAAAATCAAATTAATATGGGACGCACGATTAAATTAATACTTTACTATTTTGCTTATCAGTTGGCAGCAACTATTCCGGGAATGTTCGGATACACAATATGGAAATGCTTTGAAACGCAAAGTTTCGACCTGCATAACGCCCCTACTTCTTTGGGCATTATCCTTTCATTGCTAGGCACCTTGCTCATGGCATGGCATCTGATACATTATAAATATGTAAAACTGGACAAACAGACTCTTGCATCCCTGCCTTTCAAATCTACTTGCCTTTACATTGCGATGGGAGTCGCCGCCATTATATGGATGAACTGGCTGAGCGAGATGGCCCATCTTCCCAATATAGCCGAAAACATCTTCGCACAGATGAAAAACAATGTATTCGGCATTTTGAGTGTATGTATTGTCGCACCCATCTTTGAAGAAATATTTTTCCGCGGTGCCATCGAAGGATACTTGCTGCGCAAATGGAGAAACCCTCGTTGGGCCATCCTCGTGTCAGCCCTTATCTTCGGATTGATACACATGAATCCGGCACAGATGCTTTTTGCCTTTCTGTTCGGTATCATCTTGGGCGAACTTTATTATCGCACCGGCAGTCTGCTTCCGTCCATCATTCTTCATTTTATCAACAATACCCTGTCACTGATACTGATGAATGTTTTTGAGGAGAAGGATACCCTGACTGATATCTTCGGAAGTACCACTACCGTCCATACACTCGGTATGATGGGAATTGCCATCTTCTGCCTTACTCTCTTCCTGTTCAGAAAAGAAGTAAAACCCGCCCAATGGCCGGCAGAAGTGTCTGAACCCACCTCTACAACAGAAACCGGTCCACAAAATAATTAATCCAATAACAAAATATAACAATGAAAAAGAAACTGAATCTGCTCTGTGCAATGGTATTTGCCGTCCTGCTGCTTTCTCTGTCCGAAAATATCTATGCCATGATATGGGGAGCCATCGAAGGAGGAAAAGCAGGTATAGAAAATAAAACAGGGGCCATAAACAATATGCATCCGCTAATGTTGCTCCCGGATAACCTGACCACTACTTCCGACTCTATATACAATGAGATGACCGGAAAGAATGTACCGACATGGCAGATACAGTCCATGGTAGCGGTCGATGCCGATACACCCATCTGGCTATTCTTCACCGGCACTCTTCTAAGTTTCATTCTTATCATATTCGGTATCAAAGCCGTCCTGCAGTTCATCAAGTTCATCCGTAACATCAACCGTTCGGATATCTTCTGCTGGACAAATGTAAAATTGCTGCGCAGACTGGGACTCTATCTGATAATTACATTCGCCGCTACCCTGACCAGTTCTTACATACATACCTGGCAGCTTTCGCAAACATTGAAGATATCCGGTTATTCTTATAATTGGCTCAATCCCTTCTCACACTCCAGCCTTCTGCTTGGTGTACTGGCATTCGTCATTGCCGAAGTGTTTGCCATCGGTCTGAAAATGAAAGAAGAGCAAGACCTAACCATTTAAATACAGAACGACCATGAAAGAAAAGAACAAAGAACACTCCTTAAAAGAAATGAAGCTGATTATGACTTGCCTCACTATCATCTGTTTCTGTTGCACCTTCATTCCTATCTTTCAAAACGCAATGTTGTGTTTCGAGTTGGGAGCTAACCGGGCTGCCATTGATGCCGGAAAAGCAGGAGCATCCGAACAATTTATCCGGCAAGTATTTCCGCAAGGCATCACTCTATTATCCATGGCTGTATGCAGCGTTTTCATCTATCTGATGCTTCGCAATGTAAAACGTAATCTGGTATTTGTAAGAGCTAACGCCAATCTGATATATTATATCGGCCTTATCATCGAGTTTAACGGGATTCTGCAAGCCATCCTGAATGAGTTCGCTCCCGTAACAAACCCAAGACAGACTTATATGATATATGTCTTCATTGGGGTATTCATCATTTTTATCGGATATCTGTTCCAAATAGGCATCCGCATGAAAGAAGAACAAGAATTAACCATTTAACTCATACCGGAAAACAATGAAAACAATACGTTTGCTCGGAATATTGGTCGTGCTGATTCTCTTGGTCAGTACCATCAACGATTTCATTCCCGGATTCATTGACGGATGGAACGCAGCGGACAACATTCCTGTTCCCGGAGCAGAATCCTATACTTTCTCCGTCCATCCGACTGAGGATGCTGCCACAGACAGCATCTTCAATAAGGCCTTACAGCGCAAAGTACCTGCTCAGATAAAGGAAGTAAAATCCTTTATCAAGTCCAATACTGTCCTTTCTTTTTTGAGTATACCTGCCAGCCTAATAGCATTGCTGGCACTGTATGGCTATTATTGCCTGGCACGTATGCTGATATCTGTAAGCAAAGGAGAGATTCTGACACAGAAGAACAGCCGCAGACTCCGGTTCTTCATCTATCCCATGATAACCTTATCAGCCATATTCGAATTGCTGAATTATATCAGCTACTCGCAAGCCATCCATGAATTGGCATATACAGGTTATGAGTTCAGCAATTTCTCATTGAAATACCCATGGACAGAACTGTTCATTATTGTTCTGCTGATAGAAATCTTTGTACAGGCAGTGAAGATAAAGGAAGAGCAGGACCTAACCATTTAAAAACGAATAATTAAAACCTGGACTATGCCTATAATAGTAAACTTAGACGTAATGATGGCGAAACGAAAGATTTCGCTGGGAGAACTGGCCGAGAAGATTGATCTCACCCCGGCCAACCTCTCTATCCTGAAAACCGGGAAAGCAAAAGCTATCCGCTTCTCTACACTGGAAGCCATCTGCAAAGAATTAGACTGCCAGCCCGGAGATATTCTGGAGTATCGTGAGGAGGATGAATAACCTAACAGGCAACACAGACACTCTAATATAAATTCTCTCATACCTGCCCCCTCATTACTCTTACAGTGGGAAGGAATAAAGGATTGCCTTAGGCAGTCCTTTATTATTCTCTCAGGCATCTTTTAGTCAATTTTCTATAAATTGTACTATCCGGTCAAACAAATATTTCATATATACCGTATAATCCCATGATTATCCGTATCTTTGTAACGAATTAGATATTTGAAATAAATGAAGACATTTGAAGAGTTAGGCGTTTCCCCCGAAATCAGGAAAGCAATAGAAGAAATGGGTTATGAAAACCCGATGCCTGTACAAGAAGAAGTTATACCGTATTTACTCGGTGAAGGAAACGATGTAGTGGCCCTAGCACAAACAGGGACTGGAAAAACAGCCGCATTTGGTCTGCCGCTAATCCAGAAAATTAATGTAAAAAACCGCGTACCGCAAGCGTTAATTCTTTGCCCCACACGCGAACTGTGCTTGCAAATCGCAGGCGACCTGAATGATTACTCCAAGTATATTGACGGACTGAAAGTCCTTCCCGTATACGGCGGTTCATCCATCGAAAGCCAAATACGCATGCTCAAAAGCGGAGTGCACATTATTGTTGCAACTCCCGGACGACTTATTGACCTGATGGAACGGAAAGTGGCCAAACTAGATACCATCGGCAATGTAGTAATGGATGAAGCGGACGAAATGCTGAATATGGGTTTCACCGACAGCATCAACTCTATCCTTGAAAAAGTTCCCGAAGACCGAAATACACTGATGTTCTCGGCCACTATGAGCCCCGAAATATCACGCATCTCCAAGCAATACTTGCGTAATGCAAAAGAAATCACCATCGGAACCAAAAACGAAGGAAGCAAAAACGTAAACCACATTGCTTATGTGGTGCACGCCAAAGATAAATATGCAGCACTGAAACGCATAGCCGATTATTATCCGCAAATTTACGGTATCATCTTCTGTCGCACCCGTAAGGAAACACAAGAAATTGCCGATAAATTGATACAGGACGGTTATAATGCCGATTCACTGCATGGCGAACTGAGTCAGGCACAGCGTGACTTGGTGATGCAAAAATTCCGCCAGCGCCATCTGCAGCTATTGGTGGCTACTGACGTGGCTGCCCGCGGACTGGACGTTAATGACCTGACACACGTCATTAACTATGGTTTGCCCGATGACACCGAAAGTTATACTCACCGAAGCGGACGTACCGGACGTGCCGGAAAAACAGGCATCTCTATCGCTATCATCAACTTACGCGAAAGAGGAAAGATGCGTGAAATAGAACGTATCATCAACAAGAAATTTATAATAGGCGAAATGCCTACCGGTAAGCAAATTTGTGAGCAACAGCTTATCAAACTGATTGATGACATCGAAAAGGTAAAAGTAAACGAGGAAGAAATCGAGTCTTTCTTGCCGGGCATTTACCGCAAACTGGAATGGCTCTCGAAGGAAGATTTGATAAAGCGCGTAGTTTCTATGGAGTTCAACCGCTTTTTGGACTATTACAGTAATGCACCCGAAATTGAAACACCGAGCACAAGTGACCGTCGTAGCGAACGTGAACCTAAAGAGCGAAAAGACTATGGCAGTTCACGCGAAAAGACTGAACGCAAAGCGGAAAAAGGATATACACGCCTTTTCCTAAACTTAGGAAAAACAGACGGTTTCTATGCCAATCAGATTATTGAGTTGATTAACCGCAATATGAAGAAGCAACGTACAACCATCGGAAGAATAGACCTGATGCAAAACTTTTCTTTCTTTGAAGTGGCTGAGAAACAGGCAAATGATGTTATCAACGCGCTCAATAAAGTAAACTTGAACGGACGTAAGGTTATTGTTGAAGTAGCCGGTGAGAATAACGGCAAAAGCGATAAAAGCGGTGCAGGCAAGAAAGAAATTGCCAAGAAAAAAAATACGAGGCCCAGCCGTGAGGAACGCGGATACTCTGAAGCCCGTGGTCCCAAGAAGGATGATTGGAAACAGTTCTTCAACAATGATACAAAAGGAAAAGGCAAAAGCAAAAATAAAAGTCTGAAAGGCGAAGAACCAAACTTCGATGAAGAAGGATGGGCGCGCAGAAAGCCGAAGAAATAAGATTGACAGCCTAAAATTATATTTTTATTGAGGTGTGTTAAAATGAGAACAATCTATCATTTTGACACACCTTCTTTCTAAAAAGCAGTGATTATTCCACCAATTTCAATTCCTCAATCAAGCGCGTGGATTTTCCATATTTCTCAATCATATAAAGCACATAGCGAATATCCACCCCGATGCAACGCTGTAAGTTGGGTTCATAAATAATATCACTGCTCATTGCTTCCCAGTTGCCATCAAAAGCCAATCCTATCAGTTCTCCATTCCCATTAAACATTCCACTACCGGAATTTCCCCCAGTAATATCGTTATCGGAAATAAAGCAGACATTCATATTCCCATCTTTTGTGGCATAACGCCCGAAATCTCCACGCTCCAGCAAATCAACGATGGACGGAATAACCTCAAAATCACTATCCCCTTTATATTCCCTGATTTTATCAAAGATTCCCTTCGTTGTTGTATAATAAGTATATTCCAATGCATCTTTCGGCGAGTATCCTCCAATCATTCCGAAACTAAGACGCATAGTCGAGTTAGCATCCGGATAGAAATCCTTATCCGATTCCATCTCACGCACAGCCTCATTAAGCAAGCGCTCATTTTTCTCTATTTTCATATTATCATCATCTGCAGCCGCACTCAGCTCGTAAGATTTCACCAACATATCAATAACAAATGAAATGGCAGGGTCTTCAAAAAGAACATAAGTGCTATCCTTTTTTACTACACGTTCAAATCCGCGGGGTGTATCCAATTCTGTCCGACTGTATAAATCGTCCACATACGCCTGATAATCACCTTTGAACTCCTTTTCTATAGTAGCATAAGTTTCCGAGAGGCTCTCCGGCTCTACTACTGCCGCATATTCTTTAAGCATGGCCACAAAGACTTTCTTATCAATGTCCAAGTCAATATTGACATAAAGCTCCAACAATTGACGCACCCTCTCTTCCAACACCGACTGTTCCGCTTCAAAATCAAAGTTCAAGACAGACCATGCCGCAGTAACCAACTCGGGACCATTGGCAAAACATTCACCGAAGTAAGCCATTGCACGAGCGTTCTTATAACGATTGTGATAACTGTTCTCCAATTCCGTCAATACCTGGGCATACTTGTTCCGTTCTTCCGGCTTCCGACGAATCCATTCCGCCAATTGATGTTCCAACCTACGTTTCTTCTCGATTATATTCAGTTCTTTAATAGACTGATTCATCCCAATGCTATTCTTCCAATAGTTAGCACTTTGAGCATACTTCGAAGCATATTTTATACGAATGGCATCACTTTTCTCCATAGCATCTTTCCAAATAGCCTGTTTGATAGTACGAACATCTATTCTTGCCATGTTATCGGCATTCATGCGTTCTTCCACGCCATAAGAAGATAGATAACGGCTGGTGGTCCCCGGATATCCCATCGTCATACAGAAAGAACCTTCCTTATAACCCGCCAAGGAAATAGGCGCATAATAATCGGGATGATAAGGAACATTGTCTTTGGAATAAACTGCCGGCTCGTTATGAGCATCAGCATAGATACGGAAAACAGAAAAGTCTCCGGTGTGCCTCGGCCAAACCCAGTTATCGGTATCTCCCCCAAACTTTCCAACTGAAGAAGGAGGAGCATAGACTAAGCGAACATCATAATAGTCCTTATACACAGACAGATAGAATTCATTGCCGGCATAGAAAGAAGAAACGACTGCACGCAGTAAGGTATCATTTTTAACTGCCTCGTCAGCAATCAACGTAGAAAGAGAATCTACAATCAAGGAACGGTCGTCTTCGCTCACATCTTGTGGCAAAGCTTGTAAAATGCGCTCTGTCACATCTTCGGTACGAATAAGGAAACTGACAAATAAGTCAGGATTGGGAAGTTCGTCCGACAATGAATCAGCCACAAAACCATCGCGCAGGTAGTCATGCTTCACCGTGCTGTGTTGCTGAATGGCATCAAAACCGCAATGATGATTGGTAAACACCAACCCATCCGGCGAAACAACCACACCGGAACAGAAGCCTCCAAAACTGACTACAGCATTGGAAAGTGCAGCGCCACCGGGATTATACAACTGCAGTGGAGTAAGATTCAATCCCATTTCTTTCATCACCTGCTGAGTCTGTTTACTTAGACAACAAGGAAGCCACATACCCTCACTACCCCATATATATATAGGTAGAAATACAAGCAATATCAGTAGTTTCTTCATGACATGAGTGTTTTATTTAGTGTTCTGTTTCTTATTCTATCACCAACTTCAGTTTCTTAGCTCCTACACGAGCTTTCAACCATTCGGTTATCTTTTCCTGTTCCTTCTCGTTGGGATGCTTTGCAAATTTCATCAAGACCAAAGTCAATGTATCCATACGTGTCGAATCAACAGAAAGTTCCACCGTTTTAGCCATTGCAATAGTTTCTGCCGACGGATAAAGAACTTTCAGCTCGGGGATAATTTTCTTGTCTACGGCATTATAGGCGGCATAGACTTTCAATTCATTTTCCAATTCATGTATCTTATTCTGTTGTTCCAACAGACGCTTCTCGCTGTTCTTATAGAAATCTTCCATTACTTGAGCCTTCAAACTTCCGATATCCATAGCCTCATTATTCATTCCCTGCATCACGATAAGTTTTGTACCGGCCAGATTATAATGCTTCAGGTTATCTTTTGCAGCAGCAATTTCTGCTGCCGGAACTTCATTACCAATCAGTACAACACGAATTTCCTTATTCTCGAACGAAATCTTACGGTCAATAACCTGCGTATCGGGAAAATTCAATTCTTCACTAATAAAATTATTGGCAGATGCCGTATAGATGGTATTCTTCACAATCCCATATGTCAGGTATATCGCCGGACACATGGTGGCTAAAGTAATGATAACGATATACTTCTTAACCAGTTTCTCACGCTCTTTATCCACAAACGCTTTTCGCTGAAAACGCATCACACGCACTCCAATAAAAGTTGCCAAACTTATAAATACCGAATTGATAAAATATAAATAGAAAGCACCTAAGAAATAAAGCAGGTTTCCTGTTGCCAGTCCGAAACCGGCAGTACACAAAGGAGGCATCAATGCAGTAGCGATGGCTACACCGGGAATTACATTTCCTTTTTCCTTAGTGGAAAGTGCAATAATACCTGCCAGACCACCACACAAAGCTATCAAAACATCATAAATGGTGGGCGAGGTTCGTGCCAGCAATTCTGATTGCACTTCATCCAATGGAGTAAGCGAAAAATATAAAGTAGCAGTAATAACACTGAAAACAGTCGCTATCAGATAACTCTTCAACGACCGCTTCAACAGTTCGAAGTCATTCTGTCCGATTGCCAACCCCACTCCCATGATAGGGCCCATTAAAGGAGATATCAACATGGCACCGATAATCACTGCAGTAGAATTGACATTCAACCCTAAAGACGCAATAAAAATAGCAAATATCAAAATCCAAAGGTTAGTACCTTTAAACTCTACTCCATTACGGATAGATTCGACGGTTAAAGCTTCATTATCCTTATCTTTACCCAAATCAAAATATTCATGAAGAAATTGCCTGATATAAGGCATATTCTTCAAATCATTCTTTAACTTACCTTTAATGTCAGCCATAATTATTTCTTTATCAACCGATTAATAACAGGAATCTGATGCAACGGAAAATCTACCTTCACAATGTAGGCTACAAACAGTAGCAACAACACTGTACGAACAGATAATAAGAAGAAAATGTTTTGGAAGGGAAGGATTTCCGATATACCAAAAAGCATAAGCGCCAATACAACATATTTACCTATCGCTTTCAAATCATAATCAATGGGATACTTTTTCTGCCCCACAAAATAAGAAAGCAACATAGCTACTGCATAACCGGCAAATCCAGCCCAAGCACATGCCATATAACTGTATATGGGAACAAAAATCACATTAATCAAAATCAAAACAACACAACCGGCAAATGAAAAATAGGCCCCCCACTTGGTTTCGTCAATCAGTTTATACCAGAATGAAAGATTGAAGAAAATACCCATAAAGATTTCAGCCGCCATCACAATAGGCACCACACGCAATCCTACCCAATAATCAGGAGCAAGAATATACTTCAATATATCCAAATAGAACATGACAGCCAAAAAAGCCAGTAATGTGAAAATAACAAAGTACTTCATTGCTTGTGCATAGATAATCTTGCTGTCCTTATCCCGGCTCTTTCCAAATACAAAAGGTTCATAAGCATAACGGAATGCCTGAGTGAGCATTGCCATAATCATAGCAATCTTACTGCAAGCACCATAGATGGCAAGCTGAGTCTTAGCCTCCACCTTATCGGGATATATATGACGGAAAATTATTTTATCTGCCACTTGATTCAGGATGCCTGCCACTCCCAGTATCAGAATAGGATATGAATATATCAGCATCCGTCTCGCCAATGGCTTGTCAAAGCCTCCGCCAAATTTCAGATATGGGACCATCAATAACATAATAACCGAGGTACATATCAAATTGAAGAAAAAAGCATAGAAAACATCACTCCCCTTCATCACCACATAATAAACTAGATTCAGAATGATATTGAGCAAGATGAAAAGAAGTTTCAAGCCGGCAAAACGTATCGGACGCTTCTTATAACGTAAATAAGCAAACGGAATACACTGAAACGCATCCATCGCAATAACCAATGCCATCATACCGATATACCAAGGATGGTCGGCATATCCCATCATACCGGCAATAGGATGAAGAAATATCATGCACAAAGCAGCAAACAGCAAAGAAGTACTTCCCACCATAAAGAGAACAGTGGAATACACACGCTCGGGATTTTCCGTTTCTTTATTGACAAAACGGAAAAAAGTAGTTTCCATGCCATAGGTTAAAATTACCATCAGTAAAGCAGTCCAGGCATATACTTCGGTTACCACCCCATAACCTCCTGATGCCGCAGACATAGCTGCCGCATAAATGGGCACCAGCAGATAATTTAAGAATCGCCCCACAATACTGCTCACGCCATATATTGCGGTGTCTTTGGCTAATGATTTTAATCCGGCCATATTTTAATCGTCAAATAGTGTCTTCTGACTATTGTAGATACTCCGCCCCAAATGTATGTAGGCGAGCTCTGTCACTTCTCGTCCGCGAGGAGTACGTTTCAAGAAACCTTCTTTTATTAAGAAAGGTTCATAAACTTCCTCAATGGTACCGGGGTCTTCTCCCAAAGCAGTGGCAATAGTAGTCAAACCTACCGGCCCCCCTTTGAACTTATCAATAATAGTACATAAAATCTTATTATCTATCTCATCAAGCCCATAGCGGTCAATATTCAAAGCCTCCAATGCAAACCGGGCTATCTCTATATCAATTCTACCAGAGCCTTTAACTTGCGCAAAATCCCGTACACGCCTAAGGAGTGCATTCGCAATACGAGGAGTTCCACGACTGCGGGAAGCAATCTCACCCGCCGCTTGTGTATCACAAGGCACATTCAATATTTTTGCCGAACGGCGGATAATGGCAGTCAACACATCATCATCGTAATATTCCAAATGGAGGTTTATGCCGAAACGGGCACGAAGAGGTGCTGTCAGCAATCCACTACGAGTCGTTGCCCCTACCAATGTGAAAGGATTCAAGTCCAACTGGATACTCCGCGCAGACGGTCCCTTGTCTATCATGATATCAATACGATAATCCTCCATGGCCGAATAAAGATATTCTTCCACAACAGGACTGAGCCGATGAATCTCGTCAATAAACAGGACATCATTAGATTCCAGACTGGTCAAAACTCCTGCCAAGTCACCGGGTTTGTCAAGTACCGGTCCGGAAGTAACCTTAAAACCTACGCCCAATTCATTTGCAATGATATTACTTAATGTTGTCTTTCCTAACCCCGGAGGACCATGCAATAAAACATGGTCGAGCGCCTCAGCCCGCAAGCGAGCGGCTTTGACAAATATACGTAAATTATCCACTACCTTATCTTGTCCACTAAAGTCAGAAAAATTTAATGGGCGTAAGGCATTCTCAAAATCACGTTCTCTACTTGTGAGCTGATGCTCACGTATATCAAAATTCTCTTCCATCTTTTTGTTTCTCGCACAAAGGTACAAAAGATATTATTATAATAGAAAGAAAGATTGAGGAATTCATTTTCAGTCCCTCATCCGTCCTTTATATAATTTCATTATTGTCTAAATAATTAATTGTTATGGGAGTTACACTAGGTAAGAAACAATTAAACAAGGGGAAAGTTTCCCTTTATTTAAATTACAGTCACAACGGCAAGCGTCGTAAGGAGTATTTAGGCATTATTCTGGAGCCGCCTGTTACACCGGAAGCCAGAGCGGAGAACAAGAATAAAATATTGATTGCTAAACAAATCCGAGCCAAAAAGGAGCTTGAATTCCTGTCTGTCGAATATGCCTTAAATAAAACAGCGGAAACATTTGAGGATATTCTGCCCGAAGCACCTAGTAATGGGCCGGACTTTTTCCGCATCATGAATGAATACCTGAGCACTTATTATAAAAAAGATAAGAAGATGGTAAAATCGACCATCCTCCATTTACGCACCTTTAATAAAAAGAAAATCTTACCAATCAACAAAATAACAAAGGAATTTTGTGTAGATTTTCTCGACTATTTAAGATCTAAACTCCGTGGCAATACCCCTATTGGCTATTTCAAGAAATTCAGAATGTGCATCAATAAATGTGTTGAAAAGAAGTTAATTTCTCATAATCCTACTAATGGGATACGACTATCACAATTTGATGAAGTAACAAAGGAGATACTGACATTAAAAGAGATACAGAAGTTAGCCGTTACTTCTTGCTCAAATAATGAAGTAAAACGAGCATTTCTTTTTTCATGTTATTGTGGATTACGTTGGTGCGATGTGTATCAATTGCGATATAAGGATGTTGACTTTCCGGCAAAAAGATTAACCATCATACAACAGAAAGTGCAAACGCATTCCAAAAGTGCCATTCTTCACTTGAACTTAAACCACACGGCTCTCAAACTTTTACAGAAACGTACTGGGGACAGGGAGGACTTGGTTTTCTCACTTCCCTCCTACTCATATACAATCAGAATTCTTCGTAAATGGGTATTAGATGCCAATATACGAAAGCATATCACCTTCCATTGTGCCCGCCACTCTTTTATCACAAATATCATGGCCAATGGAGCCAACATTAAAACTGCTGCTTCCCTTGCCGGTCACTCAACGACCAGGCACACCGAAAAGTATGTACACATAATAGATGAGCTGAAGCAAAAAGCTGTCGATAGTTTACCTGACCTAACTATAAATTATAAATAATAAAAGGGTCCCTTATGGGACCCCACTACATTAAGCCTATTTTCTACTATTCTGATATACAGAATATTACAAATACCAGATAGTATCCGGCACGAATACTACCTACCTCTCGAATGTCGTGAATCATTACTTCAAGTGCAAC